>Ga0164315_10001839_pt1 | contig 16088 bp, 18 predicted proteins | sample GuaBasSedimGuay6_FD_113737 | JGI IMG/M metagenome (GOLD analysis project Ga0164315, IMG submission 113737) | Subseafloor sediment microbial communities from Guaymas Basin, Gulf of California, Mexico - Guay6, Core 4569-2, 0-3 cm | ecosystem: Environmental > Aquatic > Marine > Hydrothermal vents...
CCATCATCGAACATTGCCTCGATCGCCTGTTATCCCATCCCTGGATCGACGGTGCGGTGGTTGTGCTGCGTCAAGATGATCTGCTCTGGGACGAACTCGGGTATACCTCAGGCAAGCCGGTCTTTACCACAAGCGGTGGGCTCGAGCGTCAGCACTCGGTTTATAGCGGTCTTATCGCACTGCAACACAGGATTGGTAACGATGCCATCGCCCTGGTCCATGATGCAGTGCGACCACTGGTAAGCCATGTCGATCTGAGTGGAGTTATCGATGCCGCACGCTCGCATGCCGCGGGGGCAATCCTGGCGTCAATGGTCACAGATACGTTGAAACTACAAACAGACAGTATGGAAATTGCAAGTACACTGTCACGAGAGGGGTTATGGCGTGCGTTGACCCCACAGGTTTTTCACCTGCAGGTTCTACTCGGAGCACTGAAAAAAATTATCGATGAAAAGCTGGTGATTACCGACGATGCCCAGGCAATCGAAATGATGGGCTATGCCCCGGCGCTAGTCGCAGGCAGTGCCGATAATTTCAAGATTACAACCCCTGGTGACCTGGCGCTTGCGCAGATGGTTTGGTTAAACCAGCGCGATCAAGAGGATAATAAATAGCACCACCACGGCCATAGGCACGATAAAACCCATCCAGTCGCTGGTGCTGCCCTTGGGTGAGTTTTTCACCATCCTCTTGGCTGAAGGTAAGATGAAAAAGAACATTGCAATCAGCAGGATTGCAGATCCAATTTTTAACCAGTCCATAAAACTCCCCTCAAAAAATAAGCCCCTGATACAGGGGCTTATTATTCTTCAATAACTGCGGTGGTTTTAATCGTCGCCGAAAGCGCCAAGTATATGCAGCAAGCTGGTGAAAATATTCAGGATAGAAATAAACAGCCCTGCAGTCGCAGAGATGTAATTGGTTTCACCGCCATGGATCATTGCCGAAGTCTGGTACAGAATGAAGCCGCTCATGATCATGATGACCGCTGCGCTGACTGCAAGCGCCAGGGCAGGGATACCAAGGAACAGGTTCAGCAGCATTGCTCCAATTGCCACCAGCATGCCGACGAAAATAAATCCGCCCATAAAGCTGAAATCCTTGCGTGTGCTCAAGGCGTAACCTGACAGGCCGAGGAAAATTGTGCCGGTGCCACCCATTGCGAGCATGACAATGTTCGGATTAACACTTAGATAATAGCTAAGCATGGGACCTAGTCCAAAACCCAGCAAACCGGTTACGCCAAAAATTACAGGGATGCCTGCAGCTGAATTCTGGGTTCTGGGTAATACGAACCAGAGTAAACCGATGCCGATCAGGCTTGCAGCGAAGGCAATGCCATGCGATACATTCATCGCAATACTGAGATATGCCAGTACACCGCTGAAGATCAGCGTCATGGACAGCAGCATATAAGTATTCTTGATCAGCTTGTTGGTCTGCAGAATCGACTCGGTAGAGCGGGTTACAGCAGTATTCATTTGCATTACTTTCTCCGTTTGAAATTTGTCAGTTTTGACTGATGAGCGCCATTCTAAGTTCCTGCCTTACCGATATCAAGTTATTCCGGTGGTGGGTATTGGCACTCTCAATGCTCGTTAAATGTGGTTTGAATCGGCTATTTCAAGCCCGAATTAGCAATATTTGATGATGACTCCAGTGCGTAAATGTTTATAATACGCCAGCGTTTCGGGACTGTAATATGGTTTCTGAAATTTCGCAGTCAATTATCAGGAGAGCTGGCAGAGTGGTCGAATGCGGCGGTCTTGAAAACCGTTGACGAGAAATCGTCCGGGGGTTCGAATCCCTCGCTCTCCGCCATTCCTTTTTACGAGCCCTTCCTATAGGGCTTTTTTTATGCCATAATTCCGCATAGAACAAGGCTTTAACCTTCCTAAGTGTTCCGCATAATTCCGATACTAAATGTCAGGATCTACGATGGAAATGAGTAACGCAAGTGGTAACGACAATAACGGTGATGAGTAACAGCTATGCTCAACAAAACGGCGATCAAGCGACTGCGGCCGAGGGATAAGATGTATCGCATTCTGGATGGCGATGGTCTTTATCTTGAGGTCCGGACCAACGGCGAAAAATATTGGCGCTTCAGGTTTAAAAAGCTGGATGGTAAAAGCACAATGGTCAGCCTGGGTCGCTATCCCGATATCGGGATCGAAGAGTCCAGAATCGAGCGCGATTTCCGGCGCCGGCAACTGCAGTATGGGGATATATCGTTTGCTGAGGTTTCGCGGCAGTGGCATGAGCATAAGCACTACAACAGCGAAAAGAACAGCATGCTCGAGTTGAGCCGGGTAGAAAATTATCTAATTCCGCGGCTGGGGCGAATGAAGATCGCCGAAATCAAGCCGGCGAACATCCTACCCATACTGAAAACGATCGAGGCCTCTGGCCACCTCGAGCTCGCCAGGCGTGTTCGATCGATCGCCAGCCAGATATTCCGCTATGGTGTCGTTAATTTGATGTGCGATAGCGATCCTGCTGGTCTTCTGGTCGGCGCGACTAAGCGACCGGTAGTGCGCCACATGCCGGCGATCACCGACGAGACCGGCTTCAAGGGGCTGCTGCAGGCGATTGAGAAAGCGGATAGCCTGATGCCCTCGGTAAAGTTCTGTTTGCAGGTGGCACCGTATGTGGTGCTACGTTCAGGTGAAATACGGCATACACGGCCAGACCAGGTCGATTTCGACAAACGGCTGCTGGTGATACCTGCCGACATCATGAAAACGAAAAAGGATCATCTAGTTCCGCTGCATAGTTCGGTCGTTCGCCTACTCAAACTGGCGCTTGAATTCTCGAATGATGATTTTATTTTCCCTGGCGCCCGCCGCGGCCGTCCGATTAGTGAGAATACGCTGAATATGGCACTACGGTCACTGGGATATGACAAGGATACCGCGGTGTTCCATGGCTTTCGTTCGTCGTTTTCGACCTTGGGTCGCGAGGTCCACCGATTCGAGGATGACCTGATCGAGCGCCAGTTGGCTCATATCGATCGAAATGCAGTCAGGGCTGCTTATGATCGATCCCACCGGTTAGAGGAAAGGACGGCTATGCAGCGGCTGTGGGGTGATTATCTTGATCGTCTGAAGGCAGGTTGAAAAACTTCTCGATATAGGTATCAACTTCTTCTTCCATCCAGTAGGGGATTATACCTTCATAGGTGGGCTTGATAAATTCACCATCTGCAACCCGCTGGTTGAGCGTCGATGCGGACCAACCCATTTTTTTCAGTACTTCACTTTTTCGGATTCTTCGTTTCATACCGTCTCAATTCGTCTCCAGTTTTCATAGTATGCGAGGCTGCAGTATGCATCGCAGAAATAAATTGCTTATTTCCCCACTGCCGTCTAGTAGTCAACCGGTAATCTCGCAGCTTTGTTGATATAGAAATTATTAGTATCAAGATTGAGAAACAGATAGGCAGCAGGATTGACTGCGAGGTTTAGGCGCCATGAACACTGGTCTAAGGTTTCCTCGACCTTGATCGCGAAAGCTTCGGAAAAATAGTATGTTTGGACATTGGTACTGTGATTTTTTGAGATGGGGGATATGCGGTTTATCTCATCGAGGACGCTCGGTAAGACCACGACTAGCAGCGGATATGGTTTGGAGAAACCAGGTAATTGGGCCAGACACATGGAATTTGCAAGGGGAAAATTCAGTTTCATAACATACATTTGTTCCAAAATAGGCTTGATTCTAATTCGTGCCCTACTGTTTCAGCGCAGTGGTTAATGTTAACGGGCTGCGGGGTTGGAAAAATGGGGAAAGCAAGTACGCCAAGGCTACCTTTCGGTCTTGTTTCTTTACCAAAATTGTGCCGATGCTTCTTTCGAGTCAAACTACCTGAAACTGTTCTAATATAAATTATTTCCTAATGAAATCCTGGCTACCAAAGTTGACCGAGTTGCGCTATAGGCTCGGCTACCCGCATACGCAAGACTGATTAATAAGTATAAGTATTGATCTGGGGGACAAGGTGGCGTCCCCAAGGGGGTTCGAACTTATCCCCCAACTTGAGGCAACTTCACGGGTGTCAATTTATTAAACCACAACAATTACTTAACTAGGTCGGTGAGTATGGCAATAAGGTGTCTGTGGCGAGCACGGCAAAAGGCAATATCATCGTTGGCATGGTGAGCCACGATAAAAACGTGCATGAAAGCCAGACTTTACTGGGGATATTAAGACACATTGAGGTGACCCAGGGAACGACCGTCAAGACCGAGATCTGCGATCGGGGTTATCGGGGAAAGTCCCGGGTGAATAACACGTAGATTTAGTTGCAAAAAAAAACATTGAAAAGAGACAATTGATTTCAGCAGAACAAGAAACAAAAAGAATGCAGGCGGTGGGTAGCGGTAGAACCCATAATTGTTCACTTGAAATCAGATTTTCGATTGTCGAGAAATTTCCTGAAAGGCACGTTTGCCGATGAGATCAATCTTCTGAAGGCGGCCACTGCGTGGATTCTGAGAAAATGGATAATTGCCATAATTTAGTGGCTATTTTAGGTGTGTGATTCATAGACATCCTTTCAATACTATAGGGTGCTATGAACAGAGAAATTTTACTACGATTGCAGTGAGTACAGCTTTACAAAAAGCATTATGATGCTGGGGTGCAGCGAAAACAGCAACCCAGGCGATAAAAGGAGCCTCAAGCTGTACAATAATCACCGCAGTCGAGGCATCTTCTTGAAAAACACACCTTTTCGCACTGTTATTGGGAAACCCGCTGAGCGTGCAATATTTTGTGAATGTGATGATTTGACAGTTGATTGCATACGGTGCGGTTCGCGATCACTGTGCTAATTTGTCGAGTATCAGGGCATCGCTGTGTTGTTGAATGGTTTTCCCGTTCTATAGACGGTGCCGGTGAAAGTCGCCAGGGTTCTCCCATCTTCATGTACTACAACGATGTGGTAGACCACCGTGCGAACGCCACAGAAGACTTTCTCGGCGTGGCCGGCAGAACAGCAGGGCTAAAATCAGACGGGTGAGCCAACCTTGTCAGGCGGTTCTGCCTCGCTTACAAGGCCCCAACGCCGGGCGATGACCTCCAATTCGTCCAGCACATTGCCAAGTTCCTCTCCCCTCTCCGTCAGCCCATAGCTCACTTCCGGCGGAATAGTAGGGCGGTGGTTTCGATAAATAACACCGGCTTCTTCAAGCATCCGCAGACGCAGCGTAAGCACGCGAGAGGATATCCCTTGCAACTGACGTTTCAATTCGCCGAATCGTAGAGAACCATTCTGGCGCAAAATCCAGAGCAGGTAAGTCGTCCATGGACCCGCAAGTAGATTTAACAGGGCGTCCATAGGGCACGATAGGTGTTGATCTTTTTTCATTGTTTCAATGCTAGTTACTTTAAAGTACCTACTTTACTTTAGTTATCTTGCTAATTTACACTATAGCAGTAATAGATAGATTGGCAACATGCGTTATATCGGTTGCTCCCTTAACGCCGGGAGTGTACTTGCAATCCAATGTAAACAGAAATATGAGAGAAAAATCGATGACAAAAATACTTATTTTATACTACAGCACATATGGACACATCGAAACACTGGGTAAAGCCATCGCCGAAGGCGCAGCTTCGGTTGATGGTGTAAACGTGACGATCAAACGCGTCCCGGAACTAATGCCGCGTGATGTCGCAGAAAAGGCCGGAGCCAGGCTGGACCAGGAAGCGCCTGAAGCAGACCCGCAAGAACTGGGCGATTATGACTCCATCATTTTTGGTACGCCAACTCGTTTCGGAAACATGGCGGCGCAAATGCGCAACTTCCTCGATCAAACCGGACCGTTATGGCAGGAAGGGAAACTTACAGGCAAGGCAGGTAGCGTCTTTGTCTCGACTGCGACCCAACACGGTGGTCAGGAGACCACGATCACGTCGTTCCATACGACGCTCCTGCACCAGGGCATGGTGATCGTCGGGGTGCCATACGCCATTCCAGAAATGTTCAACACGACTGAGATGTCTGGTGGCTCGCCATATGGCGCAACAACGATAGCCGGCGGTGATGGCTCCCGTCAGCCGAGTGAGACGGAACTCGCTATCGCCCGTTTCCAGGGAAAGCATGTCGCCGGAATTGCAGTTAAATTGGCTGCTTGAGCCTTCAACAGGAAAAATGAGGATTAAAAATGATAGATAAAACAGATTATGCCGCGCTGATCCTGCGACTTGCCCTTGGCGTCATGTTTGTAAGCCACGGGCTGATGAAAGTGTTTGTGTTTACAATGCCCGGTACTGTCGGCTTTTTTGAATCCATCGGTTTTCCGGGATGGATGGCCTATCTTGTCGTCCTGGGTGAAGTTGGTGGTGGAACACTGTTGATACTCGGCATTTACACGCGCTGGATCGCGCTTGCAAACCTTCTTATCCTGCTCGGCGCTGTTCAGGTGCATTTCGGCAATGGATGGGTGTTCAGCAACAAAGGCGGCGGTTGGGAGTATCCGGCGTTCCTGGCAATTGTGTCCGTTGCCGTCTCGCTTCTCGGCAGTGGCGCTTACGCGCTGCGTCTGCCATGGACATCGGAACAGACGGAAGCTTGAAGCGCATGGTCTTGAGCAGGGGCCAGGCCGAAAGATGGATTGATCCTATAAAAAAGACAGGAACAAGTCGGTTCCTGTGAATCTAAAGGGAGATATAGTATGAACACTGAAAAGACGCTGCTCGTCAGCGGCGCCTCCGGCCAGCTTGGCAGGAAAGTCGTCGAGTTTCTTCTCGATAACAAGGCCGGTCGGATTATCGCCGCAACGCGAAACCCCGAAAATTGCAAGATGCTTGAAGACAGGGACGTGGAGGTTCGCCGTGCCGACTTCGATGTGCCCGAGACGCTTGATGCGGCGTTCAAGGGCGTTGACCGCATGCTGCTTATCAGCACGGATGCGGTAGGCCAGCCAGGCAAGAGGGCGGCGCAGCACAAGCAGGCTATCGACGCCGCCGTTCGCGCCGGTATCCAGCACATTGTTTACACCTCACTCAGCCATGCAGAGTCTGGTTCACCAGTACTCATTGCGGACGACCATGTTGAAACCGAGAAGGTTCTTGCAGAAAGTAGTGTGGGTTTTACAGTTTTGCGCAACAACCTATACACTGACCTTCTGCTTATGAGCCTTCCTCAAGCGGTAGTTATGGGTAAACTCTTCGCCGCCGCGCCAACCGGCGGAGCCGCATACATCACGCGTGAAGACTGCGCACGCGCTGCTGCTGCGGCGCTGGCCTGTACATCCGAGGGGGCACGAATATTGGAACTAACGGGATCGACTGTTATTAGCTATGGCGAACTGGCGGTCATCACGGGGGAGGTTACGGGCAAAACTATAACCTTTGTCCCGATGGAACCCGATGCGCTGAAGGTTGCGATGGTTCAGAATGGCGTGCCTGAGTTGATTGCCGATCTCATGATTTCTTTTGATGTCGGCATGGAACGCGGCCTGTTCGGCCCGGCATCCTCCACCTTTGAGGAGTTGTGCAACCAGGAGTCGACGGATGTGAAGAGTTTCCTGCAAGCAAACCGCCAGGCGCTTGTCGGGGCACTCCCGCAATCGGAAAACACTAGTTGAGCATGAGCGGCTGTTATTCCCATAAAGCCAATGGTTTTACGGCCACATTAAACGCCTTTCTCCTGGTTTTGAGCAGCACTGGTTTTTTTTGGTTGCGGGACTACCAGTTCACTGTTTTCAGCAGATGTTTTTCCCACCTGGAGTTCGGTCTGTCTCTCTGGCTTACGCTCGGGGCTTATTTGGAACGAATAGGTGCTCGGCCTGCTGTGCAACAGGTTTTCGTTAAGGAATGGCTTTTTGTTGCAGACCAATAATTTTTCAAACCAACCAACAAAGGAGATTTACTCATGAATAAAGCCGAAATTTTCGCGAAAGAACCTGTAGTGCAGACACTTGAGCCTGATACTTACTATTGGTGTGCATGTGGAAAAACAAAGAAGCAACCGTTCTGTGACGGTTCGCATAAGGACACGGAGTTTACACCCAAGGCCTTTGAAATTACTGAGCAGAAGGAGGTTGCGTTATGCCAGTGCAGGCGTACCGGCACGCCACCCTTCTGCGACGGTAGTCATAAGAAACTGTAGCGTCTGAGCTGTATGCAATCCCCGATAAAATGAATCGATAATGACCGATATATTTACATCTATAACGATCGGTCGCCAAGAATTGCCCAACCGCATCTTTATGGCGCCCATGACACGCAATCGTGCCCCCGACAGCGTTCCCAACGAATTGATGAAGACCTATTACACTCAACGTGCCGGGGCGGGTCTTATTATTACCGAGGGAACGCAGATATCGCCGCAGGGCGTGGGCTATCCCGCAACCCCAGGTATCCATAACGATGCACAAGTGACAGGATGGAAAACTATCACCGACGCCGTGCACAAACACGGTGGGCATATCTTTTGTCAGCTTTGGCATGTAGGCCGGGTGTCGCACCCCGGCTTGCAGCCGGACCATGACCTTCCCGTAGCACCCTCGGCCATTGCTCCGGTCGGTGAGACCATGACCTATGAGGGCCCCAAGCCCTTTGTCAACCCCCGGACCCTGGATCTTGAAGAGGTTTCAGGCATCGTGACCGATTATCTCTATGCCGCCGACTGCGCCTTGCGCGCCGGATTTGACGGGGTTGAGATCCACGCAGCCAACGGCTACCTGATAGACCAGTTCCTGCGTGATGGCAGCAACCGGCGCAGTGATTCCTACGGTGGGTCAATTGAAAACCGTGCGCGCTTTCTTCTAGAAGTAGTCGAAGCGGTTGTCGAAGTCTGGGGTGCGGATCGTGTCGGCATTCGACTGTCCCCGCTACAGCCTTTCAACGATATGCGCGACACAAACCCGGAAGCCACATTCACCTACGCCCTCAGCCAACTGAACCGCTTTGGCCTGGGTTATTTGCACATTACGGAGATGGGCAAAGAAAACCTCGGGGCTGCCGGGCCGGGCTTTGATTTCGGCATTTTACGCGATATCTGGCAGGGGACTTATATTAGTAATGGTGGCTATGACAAAGACAGTGCCATCACTGCTGTCTCTGACAACGCCGTTGATGCCATTGCCTTCGGGACTTCATTTATATCCAACCCCGATCTGGTCACCCGTTTCCAGCGTGACACGCCCCTCAATGAAGTCGACCCTGATACTTTCTATGGGGGCGACGAACATGGTTACACCGATTACCCAGCTCTGAATGGCGTATGAAGGCGGCCCATATAGAAGGCCGTTTTACCAGAACGCCAGGACAGCAAAATCTGACCATCATCGCCGCCTTGTTGACGATGGTAGGCCCCTTCACCATTGATGCCTACCTGCCATCGTTTCCAGACATTGAAGTAGAGTTTGATATCAGCCGCGCAGTACTCTCACAAAGTCTGGGAGGGTACCTTGCGGCCGTCGCTATTTCCACCCTGTTTTGGGGGCCGCTTTCCGACCGTATTGGCCGTCGCGCCGTCATCTTGATGAGCATGTCTCTCTATGTTCTGGCTTCTATCGGCTGTGCCCTGGCTGATGATGCCAATACCTTCCTGCTGCTACGGGTTCTGCAAGGTTTGGCGGCAAGCGGCAGTTTTGTTGCTGGGCGCGCCATGATTCGAGATGTCCACGACGCCCAGGCCGCGCACAGAGCCATGTCTCAAGTTATGCTGCTCTTCGCGTTGGCGCCGGCTATCGCCCCCGTTCTGGGCGGTTGGCTGCATGATTTATTTGGCTGGCGCAGCATCTTCTGGTTTCTGTCTGGTTTCGGCATTCTGCTGATTGGGCTCACTTCATTCATCAAAGAAACACTGGCCATAGAATACCGTCAATCATTTCACCCACTGGCGGTTATCCGGACCTATGCCCGTACGCTAAGGCATGGGCGATTCCTTGCTCTGGTATTCGGCCAATCATTCGTCTTTTCGGGCATGTTCCTTTATATCGCCGGTGCACCCACGGTGATTTACGATTTTCTTGAACTTGGCAGCGATAGCTTCGGCCTGCAGTTCATTCCTATGGTCGGTGGTTTGATGTTAGGCTCTTATATTTCCAGCCGTCTGGCCCTACGGTGGCCGATACAGCGAACCGTTACTGCTGGCTTTGGCGTAATGGGGCTGGCCGTTTTGTTCAATCTCACTCAGGCAAGTTTTTTGGATGTCAGCATTCTGGCCGTTATAGGTCCTCTCGTGCTCTACACCTTGGGACTTGCTATGTTCATGCCTGCAATCACCATTTTAGCGCTGGATTGCATACCTCTCCATCGGGGTATGGCAGCAGCAATGCAGGGTTTTATCCAAATGCTCATTACTGCTGGGGTGGCCAGTATTGCCGTTCCCATCTTACACACAAAACTTCAACACTTCGTATTGGGACAGGTCGCTTTTTTATTAATGGCTCTGACGTTGTGGTTCATCGTTGGTCAGCGTGTTGTCCCGGGCCCGGAGAATGCATCATAATCAAGTTTTCGCATAATGCTAAAGGCTATTCCATAACACAGATTACCTTGCACTGGGTTTGTGCGGTGCTGATGATTTATCTGTTTGTGGCACATGATGGTATGCAAACCGCCTGGACTGCCATGCAAGCGGGTGATGGCGAGGCCGCAAATCTCTTCGTTGCGCAAGCCCATGTGTGGGGTGGCATTGTGGTCCTGTTTCTGGCTGCCTGGCGGTTATATCTTCGCTTCTACCGGGGCGTCCCGGAGGTGTCTGGCAAAGAGCCTGTTCTGCTTCGCTTCCTTGCCGGGTTCACTCATGTGGTTCTTTACGGATTGATAATCGTTTTATCATTAACTGGTATTGCCACCTGGTTCGGAGACGTAAGTTTTACTATCGTAATTCACGATGCACTAAAGCTGCCTCTTTTCGCCTTTTTCCTGCTGCATGTTATCGGGGCTCTCTATCAGCATTTTTGGCTGCGAACCCGTGTATTGGTTCAAATGATGCGGCCAGCCACGCGTGAATATACAATTCAGGAGAATGACAAATGATGCTTGCCGAGATGTGTCATCAGTCCTCACTTTTTATTTGTGGAGAAAAAGAATGAGTACAATGCCAACGGTGTTTATTCCCCATGGCGGGGGGCCGTGTTTCTTTATGGAATGGGATCCGCCTGATACCTGGGACAAACAGGCCGCGTATTTGCGAGGACTTCCCGAGGCCATTGGGCAAAAACCAAAAGCGATGCTGGTGCTTTCCGGACATTGGGAGGAGGACGTTGCTACGGTGCAAACCAATCCAGCCCCCGACCTTCTATTCGATTATGGTGGATTTCCCGCACATACTTATGAGTTGACCTATCCTGCCCCTGGAGACCCGCTCCTTGCGAAGCGGGTTGTTGAACTATTTGATGCAGCTAATATTCCTATCAAGACAGATCCTTTGCGTGGCTATGACCACGGTGTTTTTATTCCTTTAAAAGTGGCTTATCCGGAAGCCGATATTCCAGTTATTCAACTTTCTTTGCGTTCCGATCTTGACCCCGAAGCTCATATCGCAATGGGGAAAGCCCTGCAGCCCTTGCGCGCTGAAGGCGTGTTGATTATTGGCAGCGGCAACACCTACCACAATATGGGTATTATGATGCGAGCTATGCAAAATGGCGGTAAAGATGGGATTGCCGGTCAGGATTTTGATGCCTGGCTCAGTGACACGGTATGCAACACCGATTCCGAGGCGCGAAACAGAATGCTGTCGAAGTGGGCTGATGCTCCCGGCGGGCCAAATGCCCACCCAAGGGAGGAACATCTGATCCCGTTACTTGTTGTTGCTGGAGCGGCTGGTTCCGAAATTGGCAAAAAGACACTTGAAGATCATGTGATGGGGGCCGTTGAATCCGCATTTCAGTTTGGCTGATCCTTACAATAATGACCCATGGGCAATTAATATCGTGCCGAGACTAACCCTCAAGATCAATGCTGCATAGGCTGCCTTATCGGTCATATTTATTCTCCCTTAAATGCAGATGCAAATTCTTCCGCGAATTGTTGGAACAAGCGTGGTTGATACCCTGTTACCTTCTCGACAATATCGTTAGTAAAGTCGAGATACCCTTCAGGGCCAAGCGCATACAATTCATTCATAATATCGGCAAGTTTTTCTGGCATCCCCATGTCAAGCATACTTTGCCTGGCCGCTTCAGGTTGAACATCTACATATTGAATTTCTTTACCGGCAACGCTTGACAGTATTTTGGCCATTTCAACGCATGTCATGGTTTCGGGCCCGAGGATCGGATATTCTGTGTTTTCGTGGCCATCCTCAGTTAAGGCAACCACGCCAACGGCTGCAATATCCCGGGCATCGACCCAGTTCACTTTCGCAGCGCCCAAAGGCATAAAGAACTGGCCCATACTGCTGATCTGTTCCGCAAACATCAGCATGTTCTGCATGAAAAAACCGGGTTGAAGGAAAGTGTAAGAAATACCAGTTGCCTTAACTTCTTCCTGGCTTTGACCATGCCAACGTCCAACTTCGACATCAGCATTTGGGCTGGCTCCAATACCGGTGGACATAACAATATGCTTAACACCAGCCTTCTTGGCAGCCTGAATCGCGGTTGACTTCATCGCAACCTGATCAAGATGGAGGGGGGTCACCAGAAATAATTTATCGACCCCAACCATCGCTGTAGAAATTGTATCGGGAATACTTAGGTCACCCTCCACGAGGTTGACATTCGGGCCAAGAATTTTTGCCGTTTTTAAGGGGTCACGAGCGAGAACTTCGAACTTTTCCCCTTTTTCTACAAGCATCTGCACAACGGCGCTACCGATGTTGCCTGTTCCGCCAATTACAAGAATCATAAAAAATCTCCAAAGCACAAATCTAATTATAAAGAAGCTGGCATTACATTTATCTCACGCCATCAGGTTTCTATTTTCAAATATTCTATGCTACTTTAAGAGATTAATAGTGAAATTAAAAGTAGGTACTTTAAAGTAACCAGCAAATGATTAGACATTCTCACATACCCGCTTGCCCCGTAGAGGCTATGTTCCGAATATTGATGGGACCCTGGACGATGTATATCCTGTGGACGTTACGGCAGAATGGTCCAACTCGTTACGGCGCTATAAAGCGAAAACTTGATGGTATTTCTTCCAAGGTATTGACGGAGCGACTTCGTTTGCTTGAACGCGAAGGACTTATATATCGCGACCATAAGCCGACGATTCCTCCTCAGGTTACATACGGGTTGACCGAACATGGAGAGGACCTAGGAGCTGCTTTGGATTCTCTTGAAACAGTTGCGAGGCGCTGGCAAAACAAAGATGCTACTAAAGTACAATTTCAGGGTGACGGAAAGGCTGACACACAAATAATGTGAAAGGGTGTGAGAAACCTCCTGAACAATCGCTAGCCTCAAAACGCTTCTGATATAAATTAAACGATATTGAGTATTATTCCCCATCGCTTTTTGATGATTAAAAAATTGTTAAAGCGTAAATGATCTTCGTTGCTCTCGCCAATTAGCCGGAAATGGTTTCCTCAGCTCATTCATGGTGAGCTTGGGAGGTTACCTTCCGTCCCAGATTATTTCTGCGATCTCCGGAGACAGAAGCGTCAGTCGCAAAATTCGGCTGATGTATGAAGCGTTGATCTTCTCCGTATCCAACTATTTCCTCAATGGCCGTGTAAATAGCGTTCTCGAGGAGCTTTTGCCAACGAAAGGGAAGGGCCATCTCTGGCTCTGGATATCAAACCCGCAAAAGAGAAGCAACCGGTCAAGGCGTGGGAAGCACAGAAAGAATTCGATAATGCTGCGTCAGGAAGGGAGGAGCATAAAGAAATTGATCTGACAAGAGACCTTACCAAGGCGGCCGGTAATAGGCAATCAGAACGAGAAAATCAGGTTCAGGTGAAGGGTTGATGCCTGCCTCAAAAAGCAAAATCCGCCGCTATCGTCGGAAGAGAAAACGCGATGGTGATAATGGCAGGGGGAGGTAAAGGGGCGTTTTCTATGCATTTCTTATGTAAATAAATATTTCCTGGTTTTCGAACTTGTCTCTGCAAGACAGGCTTGCTAGTATTAGTCGGCTGACCGAACGGTCAGTAATACTAACAACTTAGTAAAGTTTTGGGGGGATACCCAATGACACAAGCCAGTCAGCTATCGGCGCCGGTTCACGGTTTAAGCAATGGCGCGCGCAAGATCCTTGATGTGGCGAAGCAATTGTTTGCGGAGAAAGGTTTCGATGCGATTTCCATTAATCAAATCGCTCAGCAGGCCGGCGTGAGCAAAGCCAATGTGTTTCATCATTTTACGTCCAAGGATGCCCTTTATTTGGCCGTATTGAAGGCGGCCTGTGAAGAGACGGTCGGTAGTCTGGCCGAGGCACATAGCAGTGGAAATGCAGGAGAAGACCTATGGGAATTTTTTTCATCGCACCTTGCGGCCATGTTGGCAAACCAGGCTTCGGCAAAACTCATCCTGCGGGAGATCGTGGAAAGCAAGAATGAGCGGGAACAAACTTTGGCGGAGCACGTATTCGCTGAATACTTCACTCGTCTAGTGGGCATGGTCAGCGATGGACAGACGCAGGGATTATTGCGCAAGGATTTTGATCCGGCTCTGCTCGCATTCCTGATGCTGGGCGCAAACGTATTTTTCTTTGAGAACTACACAGTCACGGCGCATCTGGTCGAGGGCGGATTCGCTCGCACACCGGATAGCTACAGCCGCGATGTGTTTCGATTACTGTTGCAAGGTGCTCTGGTCAATCCAGAAACAGGCTTCCAATTTAGAGAGGCGTGAAGAAATGAAGTGGAAAACAATCAAAGTCATGCACACCGGACTGTTATTTGCTGCATTGTTGACAATAGGGGTGCGCGTGGAGACAGCTCAGTCAGCTGATAGTGATATTGTTCAGGAAGTTGGAGTCCCCGCGACACCGGTCACCATTACAGCCGCCGAGTCACGTAATCTTGAGGTCTGGGAGGAATCAGTGGGTCAACTGGAGCCCAAGGTGGCGCCACTGATTGCCGCTGAAGTCTCGGGACGACTGACCGTCGTCAATGTCGATGTGGGTGCCCACATCGAGCAGGGTCAATTACTCGCCGAGATCGATGTGGGGGATTTTATTCTTGCCAGGGACATGGTCCAGGCCGATATCGATCGCTCGCAAGCGTTGATACACGCGCAGCAGTTAAAGGTGAAACGTTACCGTGCTCTTGTGAAGAAAAAATCAGCAAGCGAGTCAACACTGGATGACGCCGAAGCCCAGTTGGGCGCTCTGCGTGCCGAGTTGACGTCCGCAAAGGTGCGCCTGCAACAAGCACAGCGCGATATCAGTAAAACCAGGGTTACCAGTCCGATCGACGGGCGTGTCGATGATACCCAGGTCTCCAAGGGAGACTATGTCAAGGTGGGTTCGCCGCTGATGCGTATCGGTAATCTGCGCTGGCTCAAGGCACGCTTGCCTTATCCGGAAACCCTGCTGCCCAAATTAAATGCCGGGTTACCTGTCCGATTGACTAGCCCGTCGGCACCGGATGTAATAGTTGAAACTACGGTCAGTGAGGTACGTCCCTCCGTTACCTTTGGCAGCCGTTCCGCTCAAGTCATTGTCAATGTAAAGAATCCCGGGCAGTGGGAACCGGGCTCGACAGTGACCGGGGCCGTGCGGGTCGCCGTACATGAGAACGCGATTCTACTGCCCGAGGTCAGCGTGGTGCGCCGTCCTGCTGGCACAGTAGTCTATGTGATTAACGAAGATATAGTAGTACAGCGAGTGGTGACCACGGGCCTGCGGCGAGAAGGCCAGGTAGAGATTCTGTCAGGATTAAAAGCCGGTGAACGCGTGGCGGCCGACGGCGCTGGTTTTCTGACCGACGGTGCCCTGATCACGGTAAAATCGCAATGACACTGCCCGAGATTTCCATAAATCGCCATGTGCTGGCGTGGATGCTGAGTGCGGTGCTGGTGTTGTTTGGACTGGTCAGTTTCGATCGTATCGGGGTCGATCGCTACCCGTATATCGATTTCCCGATGATCTCGGTGACGACGATCCTGCCGGGAGCCAACCCGGAAATCATCGATGCCAGTATCACCAATTTGATCGAAACAGCAGTC
>Ga0164315_10001840_pt1 | contig 16080 bp, 11 predicted proteins | sample GuaBasSedimGuay6_FD_113737 | JGI IMG/M metagenome (GOLD analysis project Ga0164315, IMG submission 113737) | Subseafloor sediment microbial communities from Guaymas Basin, Gulf of California, Mexico - Guay6, Core 4569-2, 0-3 cm | ecosystem: Environmental > Aquatic > Marine > Hydrothermal vents...
GAAATCAGCCTTATACTGATATGTTGCCATTAAGTCCCATAAAAAATAATTCTGTTTTGTTTCTACAGGTTTAGTATCCAGGTAAAACTGGTATCCGACAAGGTCGTGAGTAAGTTCCTGACTTGGTCGACTCTCTGTAAATGCATAAACTGAATCCAATCCAACAGGACTTTTCATCTCAACAAATGGTGACAAATAGTTATTGCTATCTGAGGTAGTTATACTTATTCTATATTTTCTACCCACAATCCCCTGGATACCTATAGGAGATGTAGAATAAGTTCCTTCCTCAACTTCAAAAAGGGTTTCGGTATTTCCCAGGTGATCAGCAATAACAACTGTGGCTCCACCAAGCGGGATGTACCTGGGGGCATCAACACTTGAAGAAACACTTAACTTAATGGTATAAGGTCCGGGAGCATTACTAATCATCCCATCTACCACCAGTAAGTTTTCATATTTATTAATCTCTGGCCAATATTCATCCACACATGCTGTACAGATCAGTAGAAAAGAAACAAGAATAATATGCCAAAACCTAATTGTCATAATTTCCCAATTTGAAGTTATATGTTACAGAGAAAATGGGGCTTCCAAAAATCGATAGCTTATATCCCTTAATTTGCCCATTTTCCGATTTAAAGTAAACAGAGTAAGCATTATTCCTTCCTAACAGATTATAAACAGAGATATTCCATGATCCATGGGCAAACTTCCTGGCTTTCAGATTTCCTTCTATATTAACCGAAAGATCAATTCTAAAATAGTCAGGTAATCGATATTCATTTCGTACCGAATAATTGATCAATTTCATACCATTCTGGTAATAAATGGCAGTGGGATAAGTAATGGGCCTTCCTGTCGAATATACAATGTTTCCAGAAATACTTAAACGCTTTGTTAGCCAATAATTAGCCACAAAGTTTAAGGCATGAGGTTTATCATAATTTGCCGGATAAAGATTCCCAAAATTATTCTGTTCGCCAGTTATTTCATCAAATGCTTTTACCATAGCCCTGGAATAAGTGTAATTTATCCATCCAGATAGCCTACCCAGTGACTTTTTGATCATAAATTCAATTCCATAAGCTTTCAACGTGCCCTGAATTACATCAATTTCAGGAATTTCGTTGGCTACCATTTCTGCACCATCTTTATATTCAACCAAATTCTGTACATTTTTAAAGTATCCTTCAACTGATACTTCCAGGATTTCGGATACAATATTTGAATAAATCCCCAGAGAAACCTGGTCTCCAATCATGGGCTCTATATTATAATCACATAGTTTCCATTCATCGGTTGGTGAAATAGCGATTGTATTTGTCAGCATAAAAATATATTGGTGTATCCTTGTATAGCTACCTTTTAGTGACAAATTATCATTTATTGCAAATCTTGCACTCATTCGATAATCTAATCCATTGTAAGTTTTTATTACATCATTGTTTTTATAATAAAGGGTATCAGTTATGGTTCCAATGGTTTTCGGTAATCCTTCTGCGTATGTATAAACTGTTTTCGGACCCAGGTATGAATAGTTATTGAATCGCAATCCAGCGTTAATTTGAAAGGAGGGCGATATATCCCATTGATCACTGATAAAAAATCCACTTTCAATTCCTCTTTCAGGTTCAAATTGTTTAGGAATAATGGAAGAACCTTCATCAAGTGGAAGAAAATCTCCCTTTGCTAAGTCGTACAAAATAGAATTTAAACCAATAGTAACGGCATGCTTTTCACTAGGACGAAGCGTAAAACTGGCTTTCAACTCATTATGGCTCAAATCAAATGATTCTTTGTATGCAAATTGATCGTATTCCATATTTTGTTCTTCAAATTCATAGTTGCCGGTGGTAAAATTTAATGACAAGCTATGCTTTTCTTTAACTATGTGATTCCAACCAATTGAAGCACCCAGGTTCTGATAGGTATTCTGAGTTAATCCAGCAATATTTGCATCATCATAGCTGTAATAAGTACATAGTTTAATTTCATTTTTAGCATTTGGTTTTATGGTAAAATTGGCAATGGCATCACCAAAATAAGCACTGCTATTTTTAATATCAGGATCTTTAGCCATTTTAAGTATCCAGTCTGAATAGGTTGATCGCAGTCCAACCATATAACTACTTTTTTCCTTTTTAAAGGGACCTTCAACCACCAAACGTGCAGTTATCGGACTGATACCCCCCTGGGCCGAAAAATGCTGCATATTTCCAGATTTGGCTGAAATATCAAAAATAGATGATAAACGTCCTCCATACCAGGCTGGGATATTACTCTTTAACAAACTAAAATCGCTCACCGCATCAGAATTAAATGCAGAGAAAAATCCAAACAGGTGGGATGAATTGTATATGGGAACTGTATTGATGTAAAATAAATTCTGATCGGCCGGGCTACCACGAACATTAAATCCTGTTGAACCTTCACCAACAGTTTGCACACCGGGAAGCAAAAGTGCTACTTTAATGATATCCTTCTCACCCAATACTACGGGAATTTCTTTAATGGTTTTGGTAGTTAGTTTTTCAAATCCCATTTGAGAACCCCTAACATTGTGTTCTTTATCAGAACTAACAACAAATTCATCCAATAAAAATAGTTGAGGATCAAGTTCGATGTTCAGATTGCCACTTGATAACAATTCCATTTTATATTTTTCCATTTCGCTCTCCAGGCTACTCACTGCTATTGTATAGGTCCCCTTCTTCAGCTTAATACTATAAAAACCATTTTCATCAGTTGTTACTCCTTCCTGAATTTCTTCAATATATATATTGCCATTTACAATGGGACTCCCATCTTCCGAATTTCTTACAAATCCAGAAACAGTAGCATGCGTAATCTTCAAACCTTGTTTTTTTGATCCGATAACAACCTTTTTAGGGACATATTCTTTCTTTGTTTGCAAAAACTCAGATACTTTATCAGGCCTGGAAACAACGGAATCTTCTACCTGCCCTTCTCCCTCAGTTATAATAAGGAATAAATCATCAGGGAAAGATGTATTGATAATTTCTTTGGAAAGAAATATATTGCCTGAATTATCAAATACAAAGTTTATTTTCAAAGGAGATAGGTTTGTTTCAAGAACCTTTTTTAGAGATAATCCTTCAGATCTGACCACTACTTTAAAGTCAGGAATACTATCAGAATTATAAAAAAATCGAACAGGAAATGTATTTTGAACTTTAAGGGTGAACTCATTCCAGGACAACTGATCATACGACCTATCAACAATAAAGTCTCTTTCTTGTCCATATACTATTGATTGTAGCATTAACCACAAACAAAACATATAAAGAATCCGTATGTTATTCACTATGCGATATTTCATCACAGTATTTTATTAACTCAAACAATTGTGGACTGGTAGCTTTACGGTAACGAATTTTATGCTGACGAATATATTTTTCAATCTCTTTCTTATGGGGCTCAAAATATTTCAAGAAGGCACCTTTTGTATTTAAGCGAGTTAAGTTTCCATTATTTAGTATATAGTAATCCGAATTCAATTTTGAATAGGCTCCGTATGGATTCGACTGAGAAAATTGATTTAAAAATTCTTTATGATGTTTTATAAAGAAAATTATTCTTTCCTTGTAAATCAATTCGCCGAAACCGCTAAGTTCATCAATAAACGGCATGGACTTTAGATTTACAAAATAACGATCTCCTGCACTAAATGCATCAATGAAGTTATTATTTAGGATAATGGGAATGTGGCTTTCCTGTTTTGAGTTCTCTTTTTTTAAAATAATTTGTTCATGGTTGACATTATACTTTATCAGGACACCGTCAAAAATATCACCAGCCACAATTAGCTTTGTAAACATCCATTCTGTATCTGACAGATAGGGATTTCCTTTTGCTTTAGGATGGTCAGGTATATACAGTCTTCCATTTTCAAGCATCTCATCAGGACCATACACTTGATTTGCATTCGATAATACATTTGATATTTGCTGTTGAATCGTATTGATATCCTGACCCAAAAGAATGGTATTGCAAATAAAAATAAAAGGGAAGAGCCAGCACCAGGTGTTAATCGATATATGCTTAAAAAGTCTCATTGATTGTTCTGAATAAAATTAAGAAACTGCTTACAGAAATCAAAGTTATTATTTTTTTCGATTTCTAATGAACCTCCCCGTCGCCGCGGGGTATCAAAATGGATTTTATTAAATAAACGCCCCTAGATAGGGACGGGGAATAAAACCCTTGAGATCCCTCCCTGAGTACTCGGGGGGATCAGTTCGACTAATAATTTTGCTACTCAAAATTAAAGTCTACCGATTCAAACTCATTTAGAGTTTTCTAATTTCTCAGCCATTAAATTGAGTTTTCCTGATAAGCAGAAAGGCAGCACAATCACCCAATAGGAAGATATGAAACTTGAAGGATTATTTTTATTTCAAGAGGCAATTGTTTGAATCAATATGCTATTCGTTTTAGAAATTAATAGTTTAAAATGAATTAACTACCTCGCAGCAGAGCTGTCGAGGTATAAAAAGAAAATTCTTTCTTTTCGCAGCCCCATAAGGGATCCCTTTGGGACAAGCTACGGGGAATATTACCCAGAGATCCCGATATGCTTCGCAATCGGGATCAGTTCGACTAAATGGTTTTAATGCGTCTTCGACTTTTAAAATCATAGTCTCACTGATTTAATGGTTGTGGTTAAAAAAAAAGACTGCCCGAAGGCAGTCTTTTACTATACTATAAAATACTATTCTACGTCTATTTGATCCATATCCCAGAATAATCTGAGTGACATTACATCGTTATTACCCATTGCTGTAACAGCATCTGCTCTACTAGCAGCATTTAGGGTTTGTTCATCAATAGGGAATGTATACCTCTTAGGCACCTGACCATCATCAGTTTCAGGAGCTGGAGGTAGATTCAACATTGGATAATCAAGCCTTCTCCATGAATTCCATCCAATCATGCCTCTCACATAATAAGCAAGCCATGCCTGAGTTCCAATAACTTGTTTCCAATCACCTTCGGCAGTAGTATATGCTACTTCTGGCTTAGCCAAATAATCGGCAGCTTCAGCTTCTAATCCCCACTGTGCAAATGATGCAGTAATAGCACTATTATAATAATCTTCAGCGCTTCCACCAACACTCATTTCGTGTTCAGCAGCTTCAGCCAAATAGAATGCTATTTCAATACCATCAAGAATTCTCATTGGATAAGTAGATTCTTGAATAGGATCGGCTATGTGTGAAAACTGTGTAAAGTTGTTACTTTCTCCATAAATACCTCCTACATAATAATCATCACTTGGATCATCAGGAGTATTGTTATCAAATAATGTAAAATAAGCTGGACGGCGAGGATCTTCCAAATCATTCATTATATCCACAATGGTATTGGCAGCAACAAAGTCATGTCTTCCACTTTGTACTAGGTCAACATACAATGGATTTGAGTTAGAGCCACCAAGGTAAACAAGCTCACATACTTCATTAGGGGCAAATGCATCAGCATAAGCACCTTCAATTAATGACTTGGCAAGGGGAGCATCATAATCAGCAAGTGTAATACCTATTTTTACCAATAATGAATTTGCAAACTTCTTCCACATGGCCACATCACCACCAAAATAGAGATCATCTGCACCAAAACTATCATAACCTGCATCAAGTCCATCAGCGGCTGCTTCAACTTTAGAAATTATATCCTCATAAATGGCGAATGCATCATCATACGCTGGTCCAATATTATCTATATCCAAAGCTTGAGAATAAGGAATATTACCAAACATATCAACTAACCTGTGATAACTGTATGCCATCATAAGATCAAGGATATACAACCTGTTTGCTTTGTTGGCTATTGCTTCGTCACCAGCAGCAGCTTCCGCAGAAATATTTTTTCTGGCGTCAGCAAAATCATTGAGAATATCACGATAATATGTTTGAAATTGATTATCAGGAATAGTCCTGGTAACAATGTCGTAGTTGGCTTCATCCGTATAAGTTGTTTCTGTCCAATATTGAGAAAATAACTTAAAGATGTTGAGGTTTACATTTGTACTTGCGACCTGGTCAGCAAGTGCTTTTTGAGCATTCGCGAATAAAAAGTTACCTGGAACCTCAGTTGGCTTCTTTTGATCCGTATTGAATTCCTCAAAATTCTTGGTACAGGATATCGAAATCCCTATCAAGATTATTAAGACTATATATATTTTTTTCATAATAATAATTTTTAGAATTGCAGATTAACAGTTAAACCAATATTGCGTGTGGTTGGCATTACACCACTTTGCCATCCTTGAACATTTCCACCACCCTGACTAGCTTCAGGATCAGCATGTGGAAGATCTTTAGAAATAATCCATACATTATTAGCAACAAGGCTAAAGGATACACCGTTTAGAGCAGTTTTCTCAAGTGTTTTTGCCGGCAATGAATAAGTAAGTACAATTTCACGCAATTTAATGTAATTAGCGTCATATACAAATGCACTATTAGGATTTCTTGACCAACCGAATACACGATAATCATCACCCGCGACCCTTGTTGTATTTGTTTCCCAAATTGGATTTCCTTCAGGATTTAATTCATAATCCTGAACATCAACTACACCATCAAGGATTAATCCTCCACTTTCTGCGTGTATCACATTATCGTCGTCATCATACACAATTGGATCTCTTACTGGGTTGCCCTGATCATTTGTATAATCAGTTTCTTCATACAAACCAGTACCTAAACCATAATATTGGTCAAGTGAGAATACACTACCACCTTGCTGAAAGTCAATTAAGAAGCTTAATGCCCAGTTTCCAAGTGTGAAGCGGTTATTGATACCACCAATCCAATCAGGATTAATATTTCCTAATACCATATCAGATTCAGCAGTTTTCAGGTAATAACCATTGTCTCCAACCACTTTATTTCCAGCATCATCATATACATAATCAGTACCCTGGATGGTTCCATAAGGTTCGCCAACTCGGGCATTGATTGTTAAACCACTCTGTAGTGATGATAATTGTAAGTTTTCAACACCTTCAGCAAGTGAAATAACTTCATTTTTATTTTGTGACCAGTTCAACATAATATCCCACGTGAAATTATCATGTGCTATAGCAGCACCGAATACTGTTAACTCAATACCCTGGTTTTGCATTTCGCCAGCATTAACATACTTCCGTGAATAACCAGTAGCAGAAGAAACAACAACATCAATGATCTGGTCAGTGGTATTGGTTTTATACCATGCAAAATCGAATCCAACCCTTTTGTTGAGGAAATACATTTCCAAACCAGCTTCAATACTACCTGTCCGCTCAGGTTTAAGACCTACATTATTTTTTGTATTTGGCACCGAGTATAAAGGTGTCCCTCCATAAACAGGATTGATGTCGTAAACATCTAAAATACTTCCCCAGGGAGCATCGTTACCAACCTCAGCATAGTTAGCACGCAATTTACCAAACGACAACCAATCAGTTTCTGTCATGTTAGAGAATAACCAGCTAACTGAAATTGATGGGTAATAATATGTATTATTTTCCTTTGGTAATGTAGAAGAAACATCCCTACGAATGGTAGCATCCAAATAAATAAGATTTTTAAACCCAGTAGAAGCTGCTAAATATATACCATCAACACCAATTTTCTCAAGGCTTTCCTCGGGAGCTAACATTGGATTTACACTGTTACCCAGCGCATATAAACCAGGAACAACTAAACCACCATCGGTTGAAGCAAATACCTGGTCAAAGCCCGACCTTCTGATATTCACTCCAAGTAAAGCATTCAGGTTCCAGTCAGCTCCAAAATTCTTATTAAATTTAAACATTCCATCGATGTTGTTCTCTCTGAAATTTTTATCAAATCTTGAGTATCCGGAAGTAACATCACTACGGCCAGCAGTTGTTCCAACTCCAAATTCTCCAGAAGCTGATCCATAAGCTTTTCTCTCTTCCTGCAAGTATGAATAAAAGTCAGTTGAATAACGACCCATTAAACTGAAATAGTCATTAATTTGCCATTCAGCCTGAACATATCCAATAATACGGTCTCTCACGTCTGATTCATAACTTTCGTTCCATGCATAGAAAGGATTGTCCCAATAGGCTGGAGCATGATCATTAAAACCATTAGGGTTCCATGTTAGGTTTTTACCAGTAGCTTCGTATAATTCTCTTTGCTGAACATAATCAACGTTCATTTGAGACCATTGACGGAATGATGAAAGTTGGTTATCGCTATAACCAGTTGCATTCCTACCTTGACCTTTAGTATTAATATAATTAACAGAAGCTGTTACAACAAGATCTTTTGTGATATCGTAGCTTCCATTAAATAATAAGTTGTTACGTGTTAAACGGCTGTTAGGTATAATGCCAGTCTGATCCATATTGGTATATGACAACCTGAAAGTTGATGCATCAGAAGCACCAGTAACATCCACGCTATTGGTAAATGACCATGGAGTTTCGAAGACGGATATTGGACCATTGTCACCTGCAGCTACATAAGGAGTTGCTTTTTGATAGTTTGGTGATTCAGGATAATACGAATCATATTGGTATACCATCAAATTCGGATCAAATTTTTGTCCCATAGAAGCATCTTCATAGGTTGGAACTGTTAAATCCAGATTACCATCACCATTAACATCATAAATCATTTCTAAACCAGAGTTTGGCTCATCGCCGTACCAGGTTGCACCATAACCAGCACCATAACCTTGCTGATACGCTGGGAAAGTTGATTTGTCAATGAAACCAGTAGTTACATTTGAGCTAATACCAACACCATATACTCTTTTTTTAGAAACAGTTCTTGTACCTTTTTTAGTGGTAATGATAATTGCACCATTTGCGGCACGAGAACCATAAAGTGCAGTTGCTGCAGCACCTTTCAAAACGTTCATTGATTCAATGTCAGCAGGATTGATATCAGAAGCAGCATTACCATAGTCATATCCAGAACGACCTCTGACCTGAGCTTTGGTATTATCCATATCATTATTAATAGGAACACCATCAACAACGATCAAAGCCTGGTTATTACCAGTAATCGAAGAAGCACCCCTGATAATGATATTTGAAGAACCACCCATGTTACCAGTATTCTGAACCTTTACACCAGCAGCTTTACCTGAAAGTGAATTGATAAAGTTGTCTGTTTTAACCTGGTTGATCTCATCTCCAGATATTTCCTGGGTTGCATAACCGAGAGATTTCTTTTCACGGCTGATACCCAGCGCAGTAACAACGACCCCTTCAATATTGAGAACATCGGGATCCAATGATACATCAATTGTCGTTTGTTCACCAATTGCTACATCCTGTGTTACCATCCCCACAAAGCGGAATGTTAGCACGGCATTGGCATCAGTACCTGAAACCTTGATTGAGTACTTACCGTCCAGGTCGGTAATTGTACCTAATGAGGTGCCTTTTATCAGCACTTGCACACCAGGGATAGGTTGGCCATCATCAGAACTGATAACAGTACCTTTTATATCCCTGTCTTGAGCATAAATTTGCATTCCAATAAATATGAATGCAAGAAAAAGGGTAAATTTTCTCATAACATAAGAATTTAGTTAGTAAATATGAATAAATTTCAAAATATAATTGTAAAGCTGTTCTTCTATATTTTTAGTATTAATGATACTGTTATTACATAAAACAGAGCCAAAGTAAAAATAACTCTAATACAAAACAAGTAAAAATTATGATTAAATTAACAATTCATTTTTAATAAATTAAGAAATAATCCCTACTAAAATTTATTATTCAGTTAATAACCTCCTGTATTCTAATGATTAAAAAGAACAATTTAGACTGTTTATTTTCTAAGCATTGCAAATATAACTATATTTAAGGCAACAATTAACTTTTAATGCAATTTTCTATAATACATTAAAATCAATAAAATTAACATCAATAAGACAACACCACTGATTAAATTACCAAAATGAAAAAGATATGGTAAAAATATTATTAAAAATGAACTAGTTAAAAATATATAAAAACCGTTGCGTTTAAGTTTCCAGATTATAAACGCACCATAAAATGACAGACTATATAGAATAATGCCAGTAATGCTGAACAGCAAAATTGAATTTCGTTCAACTTCTCCTTCAATTAAAAAATCATTCAAAACATTTGTAATCCACGAATTGAATAATACACCTGTAAGGAAAATCAAAATAAACAATGTTGAATAAGAAAAAATGGCCACACAAAGTATAGAAAGGAAAAAAGGCCTTTGCGCTTTTAGTGTTAGTTCCTGGTTTTCATCCATAAAACCTCCGACTTATTTCATAAACTTTAAGTTAATGGCAAAACCGCCAACAAAAACAACAGTAAAAAGTAAACTAAATATTGAAAATGGATACGATGGAATCAGGATAACCGGCAACAACAAAATAAATATTTGTGCACTGGTGTAAAAATGAAAACCGATCTTTTTCAATTTCCACATTTGTAAAGCACCTACCCAGGAGAATGTATACAATATAAATCCAGTGATAAAAAAAGGCTTTCCGCCAGACATCATCATATCAAAACCAGGGATATCAACTTCATAATCCTCCACAATTGTAAGCATTTCTTCAAATGAAAGGTATATAAACAAATTTGAAAAAGCAGCTAAACCACTACCGATAAATGTAAGTACACACAGTAATGTCAACAGGTCTGATCTTTTACCTGGTTCCTTTTGAGCTGGAGTTAAATTTTCAAAATTCATTTATATACCTCAATTTATTTTCTATTCAAGACTCCCAATTAATTTTTCGACCTCCTCCAAAACTTCGCATGATTCAATTAAATCCTTCATATTATTATGATCATTATACAAAGGTCGGTCAATCTCAAGAAACTCTACATATTTTCGTACAATTTCTTTTGCTTTGGTAACACCTTTTCCAAAATTATACTCGCGGAAGTCAAGGGCTTGTGCAGCAGCCATCATTTCTATTCCTAAAATACCAAAAGCATTATCTAATATCTGGAAATTTTTAAGTGCAGTATTCATTCCCATTGATACAAAGTCTTCCTGGTCAGCGGCAGCTGGTATTGATTGTATAGAAGCAGGTGCAGACAAAATACGCTGTTCTACAATTTGCATATCTGCGGTATATTGACTCAACATCAAACCTGAAAACATCCCAGCTCCTTTTGTTAAGAATGCTGGTAAACCAACACTCAAGGCTGGATTATTCAAACGGTTCATTCTTCTCTCCGACATTACACAAACCATGGTAATTGTTGCTCCAGCCATATCCATTGGCACAGCCACGGGTGTACCCTGGAAATTGGCTCCTGATATTTGCAGATTTTCATCCGGGAAAAATATTGGATTGTCCCCTACCCCATTCAACTCAATTTCAACCTGTGAACGGGCATAAGCTAAAGCATCGTGTGCAGCACCAACCACTTGTGGGGTAGAACGCATAGAATAAGCATCCTGAACTTTGTGAGGAACTCTTTCTTCTTTTAAATCGCCTCCATCAACCATCCTGTTAATGGCTTTGGCACTTCTGATGGCACCTTTAAAACCACGCACTTCATGCAACTTAGCAGTATAAGGTTTCATATTTGCTTTTAAGGCTTCCAATGACATGGAAGCAGCAATTTCCGCTTGTTTCAAAAATCTATTGGCATCATACAGGAAAATAGCACTCATGGCAGTTAATACATTTGAACCATTGATCGTAGCCAATCCATCCCTTGCTTTTAATCCAGGAATTTCTATACCAGCTTTTTCCATGGCTTCTTTTCCTTCATACAACTCCCCTTTGAAATAAGCTTTGCCTTCTCCCATCATCAGCAATGCAATCTGCGACATGGGCGCCAGGTCACCTGAAGCTCCAACTGATCCCTTTTTACAAACCCATGGTGTAACTCCTTTATTCAACATGGCAATCAATGTTTGTGTAATTTCTGGTCTGACACCTGAATTACCATGTGCATGTACATTGACCCTGCCCAACATTGCTCCCCTTACCCATTCAATGGGCATGGGCTCACCGATTCCGGCTGCATGATTGTATATTAAATATTTTTGAAATTCCTTTACCTGATCATCATTCAGAACAACTTCCGAAAACTCACCGATGCCTGTATTAACACCATACATGATTTCACCAGCTGCAATTTTATTTTCAAGCATGGCCCTGCATTTTTTCATGTCTTCCAATGCACCCGGATGAAGTTCTACTTTTTCGTTATGTCGGGCAACATTAACTACATCTTTTATGGTAAGCCCGGCTCCTTTAACTATATATGTCATTTTTATTTTAGATTTTAGATTAAATATTTACGAATTTGAAATTTTAGGTTTAAGCCTTTGAGAAATGATATTGTATAAACCTGTGTAGATTTACAGGGAAAGACTGTTACTTACAGAGTGCGGTGCGATTGATTTTAATCTTAAATTTTAAATGCCAATTAATCATACCTTTGAAAATTGTACGGTAAAAGTATAAATTTTTACCAAACAGGATAATAATTTGTGATATACTTAACAAAGAATTTTATGAATGAGATTTCCCATTTAGATGAATTGGTTCAGATTGTAAAGCAGGAAACAGCAGTAGTTATTTATTATTATAATAACGATTGTCCTCCATGCATCAGTTTGAGGCCAAAGGTAGAGGGTCTGATATCGAATACTTTTCAAAAAATGAAACTGCTTTGGGTAAACTCAAAAAACCATCCTAAAATACCGGCACACTATAGTGTGTTTGCCAATCCTACAATATTGATCTTTTTTGAAGGGAAAGAGTTTAAACGATTTAGTAAATATGTTTCAATCAGCGAGTTGGAACAAACAATTGAAAGATACTATAACCTGATTTTTGAATAAGCTATTACTTTAACCCCATCTTTAAAAACAGGGTTGACAAAAAAGATATTTATAAATTTACAATTGATATTTATCCGGATCTTCATGTGGCAACAACAGTTCAACATCTTGTAAATACTCAATGGATGCCTGTATATCTTTATACATGATTTGATCTTCATCAATAAAAGAAACTTTGGTTCTGTAACCGGCCAGAAACTTCTCAAGAAATGGAGATGATTTGGATGGCCTTCTGAATTCTAAAGCCTGAGCTGCATTGAATAACTCGATTGCCAGTATACGTTCAAGGTTCTCTAAAACCTTAAAAGCCTTGGTAGCCGAATTCGCACCCATACTTACGTGGTCCTCCTGCCCTTTTGATGATTCAATGGAATCAATAGAAGATGGAGTACATAAGTATTTATTCTGGTTTACAATTGAAGCTGCTGTATATTGTGGAATCATAAAACCGGAATTCAAACCGGGATTAGCTACTAAAAATGGAGGAAGTTTCCTGGATCCAGACAATAATTGATAAGTTCTTCTTTCAGAAATATTTCCCAACTCAGCCATAGCTATACTTAAATTATCAAGTGCCAGTGCAAGTGGTTGACCATGGAAATTTCCTGCAGAAATAATCAAATCTTCATCAGGAAAAATAGTTGGATTATCAGTAACCGAATTTATTTCTTTCCGGAAAACATAAGCCACATAATTGATAGAATCTTTGGAGGCGCCATGCACCTGCGGAATACACCTGAATGAATATGGATCCTGCACATGCTCCTTATATTGATTGATCAACTCGCTACCCTCTAAAATGTTGTTTATTCTTTCAGCAGTCTTTATCTGACCTTTGTGCGGACGAACCATCTGTATCAATTTATGAAAAGGTTCAATACGGCCATCAAAAGCATCCAATGAAATGGCTCCGATCACATCTGCCAGGCGGGATAGTTTAAAAACCCTTAAACAGTTATAAACACCATAAGCACTCATAAACTGTGTGCCATTTAACAAGGCCAATCCTGCTTTCGATTTTAATTCAATGGGTTCCCAATTCAATTCTTTGAGAACAGCAGATGATTCCATTTTTTTACCCTTGTAATATACTTCTCCCATTCCCAACAGTGGAAGTGATAAATGTGCCAGCGGAGCAAGATCACCAGAAGCACCCAGAGAGCCAAGCTGGTATACTACAGGAATGATATCATGGTTGTAAAAGTCGATGAGGCGCTGAACAGTTTCCAACTGAACACCAGAATGACCATAGGATAAAGATTGTGCTTTTAATAAAAGCATCAACTTTACAATCTCCTGAGGAACTTCATCACCGATACCACAAGCATGCGACATCACCAGGTTTTTCTGCAAAGTGCTTAAATCCTCCATTGAAATAGTATGGTTGTACAAAGCACCAAAACCTGTATTGATACCATAAATGGGTTCCGTCATGGCTTCCATTTTCTGATCCAAATAGTTTCTGCATTTTATGATGTTCTCTTTGGCTTCCTCAGAAAGTGCTAGTTTTTTTCCTTGTTTTATTATTTGATCTATATCCTCAAAATTGAGGAGATCAGAACTGATATAGTGCGTTGACATTATTTTAAGATTTTAATTGAATAATAAATTCATCCAAATTCTGATAAGTATTCTGCTGACCAGCTCCCATATCTTTCACGGTAAGAGTTCCCTCGCTCATTTCATTTTCACCAATGAGGGCTACAAATGGAATATTGTTATTATTGGCATAATTCATTTGTTTTTTCATCTTGGCCGAATCAGGAAATAATTCTGTGCTTATACCAGCTTTTCTCAGTTTATTCACCAGGTTTATACAATATTTTTGTTCCTTCTCACCAAAGTTCACAAACAAAACCCGGGTTGTAGTTTGAGTTGCTGATGGAAATAGATTTTGTTCCAGCATAACATCATAAACCCTGTCGGCACCAAATGACACCCCCACTCCCGAAACATCAGGCAATCCAAAAATGCCAGTGAGGTCATCGTATCGACCACCTCCGCAAATACTGCCAATTTTTACATCTTTAGCAATCACTTCGAAAATAGCTCCGGTATAATAATTCAACCCCCTTGCGAGTGTTAAGTCAAATTCTATTTCTGAATTCAATTCCAAACTATCTAAAATTTCAAAAACCTCACTCACTTCCTGAATACCATCATTTCCAGTGGAGGAATTTTTGAGAAGGTCTTTTAAATAACTAATTTTCTGATTTTTATCACCTTCAAAATTTAAGATCTTTTCAAGTTTTCCAATACCTTCACTGGAAATTCCATTCCTGGAAAGCTCATCCTTTACTTTCTCAATTCCAATTTTATCCAGTTTATCAATAGCAACAGTAATATGTGTGAACTTTTCCGTTTCACCAATGTATTCAGCAATTCCCAGCAATACTTTTCGATTGTTGATCTTGATGATATTATTAACTTTCAATTGATTGAACACCTCATCAATGATCTGTACCAATTCAACTTCGTTTAACAATGATTTGCTTCCAATCACATCCACATCACACTGGAAAAATTCACGGTACCTTCCTTTTTGTGGTTTATCAGCTCTCCATACTGGTTGGATTTGAAAACGTTTAAAAGGAAAGGTAATATCATTCCGGTGTTGTACAACATAACGGGCAAATGGAACCGTTAAGTCATAGCGCAATCCCCGCTCAGAAATAAAACCAGTAAATTCTGAAGAAACCGGATTTTGAAATTTAGATTCAGGGATTTTACCCAGGTAATCACCCGAATTTAAAATTTTAAACAACAGCTTATCCCCTTCCACACCAAACTTACCCATTAATGTAGATAAATTTTCCATGGCAGGTGTTTCTATGGGTTGATACCCATAGGTTTTAAAAACAGATTTGACAGTATCAAAAATGTAATTTCTCCGTGTCATTTCAATGGGAGAAAAATCGCGTGTTCCTTTCGGTATTGAAGGTTTCTGAGTCATCTCTAAATTCTTAAAATACACTTTATTAAAGTGATGCAAAAGTAATTGAAAATCCTTATCAGGAAATCTGAACAATTAATTCCTTGAGAATTTTATTGATATATTCAGTACAACCAGGATCACCTTCTTTAGGAGCCCAGCTGGCAAAATTTTTGTCATCAATGGGTTTATAAGGGCCGTCTTTGATTTCATAAGCAATGGAATCAGGGGCCAGGCATATAACAGTATGAAATTTACGCTCTGCTATTTCACCAGCAAACTGCTGACTAC
>Ga0164315_10001841_pt1 | contig 16080 bp, 10 predicted proteins | sample GuaBasSedimGuay6_FD_113737 | JGI IMG/M metagenome (GOLD analysis project Ga0164315, IMG submission 113737) | Subseafloor sediment microbial communities from Guaymas Basin, Gulf of California, Mexico - Guay6, Core 4569-2, 0-3 cm | ecosystem: Environmental > Aquatic > Marine > Hydrothermal vents...
AGCATTTCGACCACTTCCAGGGCCTGCTCCCCGGTATCCGGCTGGGACATGATCAGGTCGTCCATCTTCACACCCAGTTTCTCCGCGTAGGAGGGATCCAGGGCGTGTTCCGCATCGATAAAAGCCGCCGTACCACCGGCCTTCTGTGCCTCGGCGATCACCTGCAGTGTCAGGGTGGTCTTGCCGGATGATTCCGGACCATAGATTTCACAAATCCGGCCCCTGGGCAGGCCGCCAATGCCCAGTGCGATATCCAGGCCCAGGGACCCGGTAGAGATGGCGGGAATGGCCACGTGCTCACAGTCTCCCATACGCATTACCGTACCCTTGCCGAACTGCCGCTCAATTTGGGTTAGCGCTGCGTCCAGTGCTTTTTCTTTATTGGCATCCATGGTGGACCTCTCTTTTTTGCTCATTATTGGCTTGGTTCTTTATTGGCCGGCCAGTCAGTTGTTATTTATCAACTGGCGTTGACCGTTTTAGTTATACAGCAAAAGTACTGTATGTATACTCAGTGGTTTGAAAGCAGATTGCAAGACCAAAAAGTAATTAAATTCGGTCATTTGATGGATGCTGGAAAAACCCGCCTGAAATGGCGACAGGTCGATATTGATAGCGGGCGGGTAAGATTCGGGGCTAAAGTCACAAAATCCACGAGTCCGAAACTGGTATCCGGAGTCGTCCCGGCAAATAATCCTATGCCCATTTTGATAATGCCTCCGGCAGTCGCCTGTCCAGTGTCCCCGATATCGCTGAATGTACACTTTATCCGCCGCAGGACACCACACTAGCACAGGACACTGGGTTTACTGATTTTTTTACAGGGGCTATTTCGCCTGAGCTTGCGTAAACTTATCGGGGTTTCGAGCAATCACAGGTATCGGCAAGAGTTTTACGTGGACAGCGCCAATATTCAGCAATTACTCCCGGGGGCTCCCGGCAGCGACGACACAGGGCGGGCCATCCTGCGGGAGACCCATATTTCCTGGGTGATTCTGAAGGGTGAATACGCCTACAAAATCAAGAAGCCGGTGAACTTCGGGTTTCTCAATTTTTCCAGTCTGGAACTGCGCCGTCATTTTTGCGAGGAGGAATTACGGCTAAACCGCCGATTTTCACCAGAGCTGTACCTGGCGGTGGTGCCCATCACCAGGGACGAGCAAGGGGCGCGGCTAGAGGGCAGCGGTCCGACTATCGACTACGCGGTCAAGATGCGGCGTTTTGATGAAAAACAACTACTGGACAATATCGCGGTACGCGGAGAATTAAGCCACAGCCTGCTCCGCGCACTGGCCAGGGAACTGGCCCAACTGCACAGCAGTTTGCCCACCTGCCACCCGGATCCCGGCAGCGGTGAGCCGGGCACACCGGCGGCGCTGCATAAGGCCGTCGAGCAGAACTTCCAGCAGATCCGTAACTACCCGTTACCAACAGCCCAATTGCGTAGACTGGAGGAAGTCCGGCAGTGGTCTGTGCAGCGGTACGACGAATTGCAACCGGTGCTGACGCAGCGCGTACTCGACGGCTGGGTAATCGACGGCCACGGCGACGCGCACCTGGGTAATATCGCCCTGGTAGATGGCACGGTACGACTGTTTGACTGCATCGAATTCAATGCGTCCTTTCGCATTATGGACAGCGTGGCCGAGATCGCTTTCCTCACCATGGATCTGGATGCCCGCGGTTACCACCACGAGTCGCACCGCCTGCTGACGGATTACCTGGAATACCGCGGCGATTACGCCGGGCTCGCCCCGCTCGATCTCTATCGCAGTTATTTTGCCATGGTGCGGGCCAAGGTGAGTCTGCTGCGGGAATCACCGCAACGCACCACGATCACCACCGCCGACGGCTACCGGGAGTTCCTGCGCTATTTGCAGCTGGCGCAGCGCTACATCGAACCAAACCAGTGCTTTCTCGCCATCACACACGGCGTCTCCGGCACCGGTAAATCCACCATTGCGGGCGCGCTGGTGGCGGCAAGTGGCGCCGTGCGCATTCGCTCCGATGTGGAGCGCAAACGGCTGGCGGGCCTGTTACCGGAGCAGCGCAGCGAGCCGCAAGATGAAGCGGTGTTGTACGGTTCCGCTATGAGCCGCAAGACCTTCACCAGGCTGGAGGTATTGGCCGAACTGGCTATCAAGGCCGGCTTCCCGGTCATTATCGACGCCACCTTCCTGCATCGCCATGTCCGGGATTTTTTTCACACACTGGCTCACAAACTGTCTGTACCCTTTATTATCATTGACTGTTTAGCGCAGCCCGGGCAACTCCGGCAGCGATTGGTTGAGCGCGAACGGCAAGGGCAGGATGCCTCAGAGGCGGGTGTGGCGGTGATGGAGCAGCAACTGGGTATCGACCAGGCACTCGCGGGGGAAGAGCTAGACTATCGCCTGGAAGCGGATTCCAGTGAAGATGTCGCGACGCTGTGGCAACGGTTTAAAAAGCAGTGCTGGCCGAATGAATTCGGCCCTACAGGGTAACCTTCTGTTGTAGAGTCGAATTCATTCGACTGACACATTCGACCATTAATCGCTCAAGCACAAATAGTAGAGCCATCATCCGCCACGGCGTAAAAAAGACAGTCCGAGTGAGCGATAGCGGCGTTATTGGTGATCATAAACAGCTTTAGGGGGTGCGCCGGGTAGAGTTTGCCATCGACTATCCGCATCAGCCTGGTGACTGCGCAGCGACCACCTGCATCCAGTGCCATAAACAGCTTGCGCTCGGGACCGCTGGCCCAACCCAGTAGCGTATCGGGCGACACGCTGCCAAAGTTGTGGTGCTCGATATCGGTCTTGAGCGTTATATCGTAGTTGGCGGAGGGCTCCTCCGCGTAAGTGAGGGTCACGTTATCAAGCAGCTCCACGCGTATTGGATCGCGCAACAGTTCCAGACCCCAGTCAGTCTCCTCATGGACCAGCACCGTCTCCGTCTGGAAATATCGACACATGCCCTCGTAGGCCAACGCGTGGGCGTCCTCATCGAGTCGCCCGCCGACTTCCACGGTGACTGTGGGGTAGGAGTGCTCGCTGATTTCCATCAATGCGCCCAGACCCAGGTTGGAGACAATCAGGCGTTGGGTGAACAGGGATACCAGGGCATCGTGCTGGCGGTCCATGTGCGTACACACACCAAAAGATGGCCCCGAGCCGGAGGTGTTATGCATATCTACCACCGCTTCCGGGTGATGCATATGCAGTATCTCCAGGATCTCCTCAGCCAGAACGCCCTGGGCATCATCGAAGGGCGGGCGAAAACAGCGGTTGAGATCCCTGGCCCGGGGCAGCATACGATGACTGAACAGTGGTGGTTCCAGCGCCGCCACCACCGAGGCGACGATACAAACCACATTCACCGCCGGCCGCTCGCAGGATTTTAACCACCGGAACAGGGCCATAGCGCCCGACGGCTCATTACCGTGCAATAATGTCACCAGGGCGCGGGTGCGGGTGTCATCCTCACCCTCCAGGAAAAAACAGGTCGGCCCACCCAGTGAGTGCAGAAATTCCTCCACATTGTGGCCAATGTCGGTTGCCAGGGGGTTCCTGCTAAATCGGAATCGTCTCATATCTGCCATTCAGCCACAGGCAGATTCTCTGCGCTGTAGTCGATGAATACCTCCAGTAACTGGTGTAATGCCGCGTCTAATGGCATTTTTTGTTTAAGCCTGGCCAGCATATTTCGCTGCCAGATCGCCCCCGTCTGGCGCCGCTGCAGGCGCCGCTCTATCACGCCCAGGTAGCGTGCTGACTCATCGACGGAAACACCGATCATAGCCAGTCCCTGGCTAGCGACAGGTAACAGCTGCTCGATAATGGCGCAGACGGGCTGTTCCCGACAGCCGGATTGACCAAACTCAGGCCATACCAGCCCGGCATCCAGACCATGCTGCGCCGCCCGGTAAAAATTGTATTCGGCAATATTGAAGGGAATCGCCGGCAGTATTTCATCGATGCGGGGGCGCACGCCCTCGGCCAAACCAAGCAGAAAGGCGGCGTTGGCCACCATGTCTATCGCCGTCGGACCCGCCGGCAGTGTCCGCATCTCAATGCGCAGGTGCCCGCCGTCGGCATCATCATAAATCGGCCTGTTCCACAGCCACACGGTGCTCTGGTGCAGGCGCAACTCAGCCAGGGACGGTGTTTGCTCCCGCGCCATTTCCCACGCCGGCGACTGCGCCGCACAAATTGGCAACAGCGGTGGGTAAATACGCACCACCTCCTGGAACAACTCTCCCGCCCCGCGGCGCACCCAACCCTGACCAAAGTTCACCCGTGCAGGTTCCCGCCATCGGTAGCGATCCGCATGCCGGGTATCAATCGACTGTTTAAACAGGGGAATGCGGGTCTCGTGCCACAGGGTGTGGCCAAACAGCGTCGGGGAGTTGGCACCAATAGCTACGGCCAGTGGCGTCATCAACTGAATTGCGTTGAAGGTGTCGGCATAGTCCCGGGGATTCACCCGGTAGTGCACCTGAAAGGAGGTGTTGGCTCCCTCCAGCGTAATGTCCGCCATGTTCAGTTGGAGAGGATCCCGGCCATTGATATCGATATTGAATTCATCACCCCGGCGTTGGATCAGTTGGCTGACCAGCGCGCGATAGCGTTTGCGGTCGGTGATGCAGTGGGCGCCAAAATCAGACTGTCGCAAAGTCGGGAGAATGCCGATAGGCACGATGCGTCCACCCAATCCGGCGGCCACTGCACCGAGGTGTTGCAGTTTGACCAGGATTTCCTGCTCAGTGGCGGCAAAGGGTGTGGCGGTAATTGCACGCGGCGAGAGATTGTATTCCAGGTTGTAACGGTTCAGCTCCAGGGTCAGTTGCGCGTCATCCGCTGCCGCCTGAATCTCCCGGTTGGCGTACAGGGGATTGCCGCCTTCGTCGACAATATACATCTCCAGTTCCGCTCCCAGAGAACGGGGGCCACAGCCAAAACCGGGATCGGCCAGCAACTGCTGCAGCGCAGTCAGGTTTTCCTCCAGCCGGCCACTGAAGTCCAGGTAATCCTGATCGGCAAAACTGGTCTGGTTGATCTCTATACCCATAGTGCTTTTTGACAATACCTAGCGATAACGCCTATTGATCAATCGCGAAGGAGACATTCACGGTCACTTTGTAGGTATTCTCTCCCGCGGCCACGGGTACCGCATCAGCTGACCGGGCCATGGACATTTCGGCCCGCATCATGGGCATGGGACGCGGGTTAAACGACTGCTCGGAAATCTCCAGTACCCTGCCGGTTTTCACGCCCGCGGCCTGCGCCAGAGTTTTGGCCTTGGCAATGGCCTCTTGCATAGCCTTTACCCGCGCCTGCGTCATGGCGGCAGAGGGGTCGTCATTGGTGAACAGAATACTGCCGCCTTCATTCACTCCCAGCGTAACCGATTTATCCAGAATTGCGCCGACCTTGCTGATATCCCGCACCCGCACACTCAAGCTGTTGCGCACCGTATAGCCGACAATTTTGGGCGCCTCCATTTCTCCGGAGGACTTGCGCGGCGGCCGGGTATAGATGGGCCGGATCGAAAAATTGGCGGTTTGCAGGTCGCGCTCGGCAATGCCTTGCGCCGCCATGGCACTCAGTACATCTCCCATGGCGCTGGAATTGGCCGTCAGTGCGGCCCGCGCAGTATCCGCCTCCCGGGTCACGGTCAGTACCAGTACAGCCATATCCGGCGTAACATCGACTGAGCCCTGCCCAGTGACCAGAATACGCGGAGGTGGTTCGTTGTCACCGGAGCGCACCAGGGTGCTTGAACTGAGCAACACAACGCCCACTGCGAGCAGGGCGGCCCGTTTGAGATTCAATAGCTTGTTCATTATCGGTTCATTCCTCTCTATTTTGTGCGCATCCGGAAACGCCGCTCTGCCAACATCGCCGTCATTCCCGCGCAGGCGGGGATGACAAAAACAAACGTTCCCGGATACGCTTTAGTTCGTCTCATCCATCGATGCCAGTACCCTACATACCACAGGGCACAAATCCTCACCTCCAGCACGCCGAAAATCAAGTAATTGCTCGCGCATGGCGCGAGTCCAGAACTTTTCAATGTGCTCGCCAGTTTTTTCGGCCACCGCTTCTTCATCGCCCCAGGCAGCCATATTCAGCGCGATCTGGTTAGCCATTTTGACCAAATGATTGATTTGTTTGACCGACATATTCAGCTGCTTTCCACTCTTCTTTCGGCGTGACTATCGATAACCTGACGACCGGGCTGCACCGCGCCATTCATGACTGGCTGGCCTCTGCCAACAGTTGCTGCTGTCGCCGGTCGAATTGCCGCTGTCGCGCCTGCCATGAGGAGGGCTCAGTGACCCGCGTGACCTGCACTGCGGTGACCTTGTATTCGGGACAATTGGTCGCCCAGTCCGAGTTGTCGGTGGTAACGACATTGGCACCGGATACCGGATGGTGAAAAGTCGTGTAGATCACCCCCGGCTTCACCCGCTCGGATATCTGTGCATGTAATACCGTATTGCCCGCCCGACTGGCAATACCCACCCAGTCGCCATTGGCAATGCCCCGTTCTTCGGCGTCAAAAGGATGAATCTCCAGGGTGTCCTCCCCATGCCAGGCATTGTTGGCGGTGCGCCGGGTCTGGGCGCCCACATTGTACTGGCTGAGGATACGCCCGGTGGTGAGCAGCAATGGAAACTTGCGGTTGGCCCGCTCGTCCGTGGCCACGTATTCCGTCAGGGCGAAAAAGCCTTTGCCGCGCACGAACTCATCCACATGCATGGTCGGTGTGCCCTCGGGCGCTTGCTCGTTGCAGGGCCATTGTATGCTGCCCAGGGCATCGAGTTTGTCGTAGCTGACTCCGTGAAACGTCGGGGTGAGACGGGCGATTTCATCCATGATTTGCGCCGGATGCTGGTAATTCATGGGAGCGCCCATGGCGTTGGCCAGGTCCACCGTGACCTCCCAGTCCTCCTTGCCACTCAACGCCGGCATCACCTTGCGCACCGGGGAAATACGACGCTCGGCATTGATAAATGTCCCGTTCTTTTCCAGGAATGAGGCGCCGGGCAGGAACACATGGGCGTACTTCGCAGTCTCGTTGAGGAAGATATCCTGCACCACCAGGCACTCCAGCGACTTAAGCGCCGCCTGGATATGTTGTGTGTTGGGGTCGGACTGTGCCACATCCTCGCCCTGACAATACAAACCCTTGAAATCGCCGTCTATCGCAGCGTCAAACATATTGGGAATGCGCATACCGGGCTCGGGGTCCAGTGTCACCTGCCACTCCCGTTCGAACAGGGTGCGGGTGACCTCGTCAGACAAATGGCGGTAGCCGGGCAGTTCGTGGGGGAATGACCCCATGTCGCAGGCGCCCTGTACATTATTCTGGCCACGCATAGGGTTTACCCCGACGCCCTCACGACCCAGGTTGCCGGTCAGCATGGCGAGGTTGGCAATGCCCATCACCGCGGTGGAACCCTGGCTGTGCTCGGTCACCCCCAGCCCGTAATAGATGGCGCCGTTGCCGGCACCCCCATACAGGCGGGCGGCGGCGCGCACCTCCCCGGCCGGCACGCCAGTCGCCTCCTCCGTTGCCTCCGGGGAATGGCGCGCAGCGCCAATAAATTCCATCCACACGGCGAAGGCTGCGACATCACAGCGCTGCTGTATAAAATCCGCATCGTGCAAACCCTCTGTGACGATCACATGGGCCAGGGCATTGAGCACCGCCACATTGGAGCCCGGATTGACGGCCAGGTGGTGGTCGGCGTGAATATGGGGCGCATTGACCAACTCGATACCACGCGGGTCGATAACGATCAACCTGGCGCCCTCGCGCAACCGCTTTTTGAGGCGTGAACCAAATACCGGATGGGCCTCGGTCGGGTTGGAACCCATCACGATCACCACATCCGCCTTGTCCACGGAAGCGAAAGTCTGGGTGCCGGCCGATTCCCCCAGGGTGGTTTTCAAGCCGTAACCGGTGGGGGAATGACAAACACGGGCGCAGGTGTCGACATTGTTATTGCCAAAGCCGGACCGAACCAGCTTCTGTACCAGGTAAACCTCCTCGTTGGTACAACGGGAGGAGGCAATCGCCCCGATGCTGTTGCGACCGTATTGCTCCTGTATGTCACGGAAGCGCTGTGCGGTATGGGCAATAGCCTCCTCCCAGGAGACCACGCGCCAGGCATCGTCGATGCTCGCCCTGATCATCGGCTGCGTAATGCGATCTTTGTGGGTGGCGTAGCCAAAAGCAAAACGCCCCTTGACGCAGGCGTGGCCTTCATTGGCCTTGCCATCCTTGTCAGGGATCATGCGCACTACCGTGTTGCCTTTCATCTCGGCGCGAAAGGAACAGCCGACGCCGCAGTAGGCGCAGGTCGTTACCACCGAGTGCTCAGGCACGCCCAGCTCAATTACGGTGTTTTCCGTCAGTGTCGCCGTGGGGCAGGCGTTAACGCAGGCCCCACAGGAAACACACTCGGAATCCATAAATGCCTCTCCCTGCCCGGCGCTGACCCTGGAATTGAATCCGCGCCCCTCGATGGTGAGAGCGAAAGTACCCTGTACTTCCTCACAGGCACGCACGCAGCGGGAGCAGACAATGCACCTGGCCGGGTCGAAGGTAAAATAGGGGTTGGAGCGGTCCTTCGGCTGCGCGAGGTGGTTGGCGCCGGCCATACCGTAGCGCACCTCGCGCAAGCCCAATTCCCCGGCGGTATCCTGTAACTCACAATCGCCATTGGTCGGGCAGGTCAGGCAATCCAGCGGATGATCAGAGACATACAGCTCCATCACGTTGCGCCGCAGTTTGCCCAGAGCCTCGGTCTGGGTGCGCACGATCATATCGGGCGCAACCGGCGTGGTGCAGGATGCCGGACACCCCTTGACACCCTCTATCTCTACCAGGCATACCCGGCAGGAACCAAAGGCCTCCAGGGAATCCGTGGCACACAGTTTTGGCACCTTGATGCCGACCCCGGCAGCGGCACGCATCACCGAGGTCCCGGCCGGCACGGTGACTTCCACCCCGTCAATTGACAGGGTCACCGGCTCCGCGGAAATGCTCACCGCAGTACCGTAGTCTTTTTCAGGTTCGTAATACTGCAACATGGTATTCCCTTGGGGGCCGGGTTTATCCGGCCACTGATTCTACACGACAGGGCTCAGCCGAAGTCCTCGGGGAAATGATGCAACGCACTGCGCACCGGCATTGGGGTCAACCCACCCATGGCACACAGCGAACCCTGCTCCAGGGTGTCACACAAATCCAGTAATAACTCGCGGTTTGCCGCGGGTTCCTGCCGGGCGATGATCCTGTCGATGACTTCAACACCCCGGGTGGAACCGATGCGACAGGGTGTGCATTTGCCGCAGGACTCCACCGCACAGAACTCCATGGCAAAACGCGCCTGGGTGCTCATATCCACTGTATCATCGAACACCACCATGCCACCGTGGCCCAGCATGGCGCCCATCGCGGCAAAGGCCTCATAATCCAGCGGTGTATCCCACATCGAATGCGGCAGGTAAGCCCCGAGCGGGCCGCCCGCCTGAATAGCCCGAATTGGGCGACCACTGTAACTGCCACCACCAAACTCCTCGATCACCTGCCGCAAACTCGTACCATACGGCAGCTCCACCAGACCACCGCAGCGGATATTGCCGGCCAGCTGCAGCGTCAGGGTACCGCGGGAACGCCCCACCCCGAAATCCTGGTAAAACGCAGCCCCTTTTGCCAACACCGTCGTAGCTGCCGCGAGGGTCAGCACATTGTGCACCAGGGTGGGCTGGCCAAACAGGCCCTCTATGGCCGGCAGGGGCGGCTTGACCCGCACCATGCCGCGCTTGCCTTCCAGGCTGTCCAGTAACGCGGTTTCTTCGCCACAGATATAGGCACCCGCCCCCACTCGCACCGCCAGGTGGAAGCTCTTGCCACTGCCACAGATATTATCGCCCAGGTAGGCATGCTCTTGCGCAATGGCAATCGCGGCATTAAGGGTATCCAGAGCTTTTGGGTACTCCGAGCGCAAATAGATGTAGCCGCGAGTGGCTCCCACCGCCAGACCCGCGAGAATCATACCCTCGATTAACTGATAGGGATCGGCCTCCATCAACAGGCGGTCGGCAAAGGCTCCCGAGTCCCCCTCGTCTGCGTTACACACGATAAATTTCTGGCTGGCCGGCGTGTCCAGTACCGTCTGCCATTTGATTCCCGCCGGAAAGGCGGCGCCGCCGCGGCCGCGCAGGCCCGATTCGGTCACCTCGGTCACAATAGCCTGCGGCGTCAACTGCAGGGATTTCTCCAAACCGGCAAAACCATCCAGTGAGCGGTAATGCGCGAGTGACAAAGGGTCGCCAAGCCCGGCCCGGGCAAACGTCAGGCGTTGCTGGCCTTTGAGCCAGGGAATATCTTCTGTGGCCCCAAGGTAGAGTGCGTGTTGAGCGGCGTCGCCAGCCAGCGCATCCAGTAAACCGGGAATATCCCCGGCGCTCACCGGTCCGAATGCGATGCGCTGCCCCTGGTGCTCCATCTCCAACAGTGGTTCCAGGTAGAACATACCGCGGGAACCGTTGCGCACCAGTTCAATCGACAGTGAGCGTTTGCTGGCTTGTTCGAGCAGGGCCGCCGCGACCTCATCGGCCCCCAGAGCCACTGCGGTCGTATCGCCAGGCAGGTAGATGCGCAGGCTCATTTGCTCTCCCCCGCATCGGTAAGTGAAGCGATCAACACATCCAGAGCGGCCGCGTCGACGCGGGCATGAATGCTGTCATCGATACGCACAGAGGGAGAGCAGGCACAATTGCCCAGGCAGTACACCGGCTCCAGGCTTATGGCGCCATCGGCAGTTGTACCGCCGTAATCGATGCCCAGGGTATTCCTGGCATGGGCCTCCAGTTCGCGCGAGCCCATGGACTGGCAGGCTTCCGCCCGGCAGATCTGCAGCACATGCCGACCCGCCGGCGCGCTGCGAAAGTCGTGGTAAAAGCTGATCACACCGTGCACTTCCGCCCGGGACAGATTCAGACCGCTGGCGATGGCCGCCACCGATGCCGGGGGAATGTAGCCGATATCTCCCTGGATGGCGTGTAGCAGTGGCAACAAGCCGCCTGAAACATCGCGGTATTCCTGCACCCGCTTTGCAATGACTTGTTGAATAGACAAGCCGCCCCACTCCCTGGTCATCTGATACCGGACCAGTATAGACCCATCCTATGACGCGAGGCGAGAGCATTCAGCACGATCACAGAGGCAGCAGATTGTTCATCAGCCGGAGAATCCTTTGCCCGAGCCGGCGTGATCCAGCGCGATCTGCGGCGCCTGGAAACGCTCACCGTATTTTTGCGCTAACTCGCCGCAGCGATCGACAAAGTCCTGTACCCCATAGGTATTGACGAACTGCAGGAAACCGCCGGTCCACACCGGTGCGCCAATGCCCATGATAGAGCCGATGTTGCCATCGTCCACTGAACGCAGCACATTGGTCTCCAGACATTTGAGTGACTCGATCACCTGTCGGAACAACAACCGGTCCTTGATGTCCCGCTCGCTGATCTGGTAATCCGCCTGGTAATACAGATCGAACAGAGGTGGCCAGATCGCTTTACTGCCGTCCTCGGCGTACTCGTAGAAACCACCACCGTGGTGGCGACCACCGCGCCCGCTTTCCACTACCATGGTGTTGATAACACCGCGAGTGACGCTGCCGTCGCCCCACTTGTCCAGTACGCCCATTTCACTCCAGGTTTCCTGCACCTTGCGGGTCAGCTCCAGGCTTACCTCGTCGTAGACGGCCAGAGGGCCAACCGGCATGCCGACGGACTTGCCCATGTTGTCGATCTGCACCGGATGAGTGCCCTCGCTCAACAACCGCACGCCCTCGTCGAGATAAGTGCCAAATGTACGGGAAGTGAAAAATCCCAGGGAATCGTTAACCACGATAGGAGTTTTCTTGATCTGGCGTGCATAGTCAAATGCCCTGGCCAGGGTCTCGTCGGAGGTCTTCGCGCCCATGATAATTTCCACCAGGGGCATCTTGTCCACCGGCGAGAAAAAGTGCACACCGATGAAGTTTTCGGGCCTGGCACTGGCCTGTGCCAGTTGGGTGATAGGTAGTGTCGAGGTATTTGAACCCCACACACCATTCTCGGCCAGATGGCCCTCTGTAGCCCGGGTGATCTGGTGCTTGAGTTCGATATTCTCGAACACCGCCTCGATGATCAGGTCGCAACCCTGCAGGTCGCTGTCTTCCGCTGTCGGCTTGATCAGGTCCAGTACCTGCCCCTTCTGGTCCTCGGTCATACGACCCCGAGAAACACGTTTGGCCAGCAGGTTCTCGCTGTAGGCTTTGCCCTTGTCGGCGGATTCCCGGGAAATATCCTTGAGCACCACTTCAATGCCCGCCATGGCCGATACATAGGCAATGCCCTGCCCCATCATACCCGCGCCCAGCACACCGACCTTTTTGGTCGTGTATTTATCAATGCCTTGCGGACGACTGGCGCCGCCATTGACCCTGTTCATGCCGAAAAAGAAGGTGGAGATCATGTTCTTGGCCTGGGGGGTTACCACCAGGTAGGTCAGGCCGCGCGATTCAATTTCCAGCGCGGTATCGAAAGCCAGTCGCGCTGCCTCGACCGCACAATCGAGTATTTTTTCCGGCGCGGGCAACAGGCCACGGGTTTGCTGACACAGCATGGCGGGTGCACCCATGATCAGCTGGACCAGTTTCGGTGAACTGGCGCCGCCGCCCGGGATGCGGTGGCCGTCGCGATCCCAGGGCTGCACCGCGGCCTCCTCGCTGCCCTTGCTTGCCATAATCCACGCCTTGGCCTTGGGCACCAGTTCCTCGACTGTGTCCACAGTGGCGTGAATCATGCCTTCCGTCAGCGACTTTGCCGGCGCCAACTTTTTGCCTTCCAGCAAGTAGGGCAGGGCCTTCTCCAGTCCCAGCAGGTTGACCATGCGCACGATGCCACCACCACCTGGCAACAAACCCAGGCCAACTTCAGGCAGGCCCAGCTGTACCGACCGATTGTCCCAGGCCACACGGTAATTGCAGCACAGGCAAATCTCGAACCCGCCGCCCAGCGCCGCGCCATTGATCGCCGCGGCTACCGGTACCGGCAGTTTTTCGAGCCTGCGCAGTACACTTTTGGTGGCCTGCAACATGTCCATAAATGCGCCTTGGTCGCCCTTCTCCACGTTGAGCAGTTCTTTCAGGTCACCACCGGCAAAGAAGGTTTTCTTGGCCGAGGCGAACACCACACCCGTCAGTCCCTCTTCCCGCTCCAGTTGGTCCACCGTGTCGGACATGGCCGTGCGATACTCATCGTTCATCGCGTTCACCGGGCCATTCATGTCCATGGTCACTGTCACGATACCGTCAGCGTCCTTTTCATAGTTGAATGCACTCATAAGTCTTTTAACCTCAATTAAACACGCTCGATAATAGTGGAGATGCCCATACCGCCACCCACGCACAGTGACAACATGGCGCGTTTCATATTGCGCCGCTCCAGTTCGTCCAGCATGGTGCTGACCAGCATCGCACCCGTCGCTCCCAGGGGGTGTCCCATGGCGATGGCACCGCCGTTGACGTTGGTTATCTCGTGGTCTACATCCAGGTCTTTCATATAGCGCATGGCGACCGCGGCGAAGGCCTCGTTGATTTCCCACAAGTCGATATCGGAGACACTCAGACCCGCCTTATCCAGGCATTTTTTGGCGGCGGGCCCGGGGCCAACCAACATGATGACCGGATCAGTCGACAGTACCGCTGTCGCCAGGATACGGGCTCGCGGTGTCAGGCCGAGGTCCTTGCCAGCCTTTTCACTGCCCACAAGCACGGCACTGGAGCCATCGACAATGCCCGAGGAATTACCCGGTGTATGCACATGATTGATTTTGTCCAGGGTGCTGTACTTGCGGAGAATTACGTCGTCAAAGCCAAACTGGCCCATCTTCTCGAAAGAGGCTCGCAGTCCGGCCAGTGCCTCCATCGACGTGTTGGGCTTGATGAAATCGTCCCTCTCCAGAATAACCAGGCCATTGTAATCCACGACAGGAACAACTGATTTGTCGAAATAACCGTTGTCACGAGCATGGGTGGCACGCCTCTGGGATTCCACCGCATAAGCATCCACGTCCTCCCGGGACCAACCCTCCAGTGTGGCGATAGTGTCAGCGCCAATACCCTGGGGCACAAAACCCGACTTCATGCAGAAGGCGGGATCACCGCCCATCGCACCGCCGTTAGAACCCATTGGGACACGCGACATACATTCCACACCGCCTGCGACCACCAGGTCTTCCCAACCCGATGCCACTTTCTGGGCTGCGATGTTAACCGCCTCCAGGCCTGAAGCACAGAAGCGATCCAACTGCACACCGGCCACGGATTCGTCCCAGCCGGCATTCTGTACGATCATTTTAGCGACGTCTGAGCCCTGCTCACCTATCGGCGTGACACAGCCCATCACCACGTCGTCAACATAAGACGTATCCAGGTCATGGCGGGACTGCAATTCCTGCAGCAGGCCGGCACCCAGATCAATAGGTTTGACTTCGTACAGGCTGCCCCCTGGCTTGCCTTTACTGCGGGGCGTGCGCACAGCGTCGTATATATAAGCGGTGTTTGACATAAAAAAACCTCTGTTAACTGCAGCAGCTGGATAAGCCATAAAAAAGACGCCCAATCTTGCTGGGACAGAGCGATCAGATCAATGATGGCAACTCTTAAAAAAATTGACTGTAGGTTACACCCCCGGGTCCGGGCATGACATATCCAAAGGTTCGGGTACACTAGCTACATTAGGGTCCGCGAACCTGATATTGTTAGCGGCCCAAGCCTACCCAGCCTCGCAATCCAGAAACCAAATTGAAAGAAAACTCTTTAAAAACTAAAAGTTCCGAACATACCCCCATGATGCAGCAGTACCTTGGCATCAAGGCGGAGCACCCCCGGGATCTCGTTTTCTACCGCATGGGGGATTTCTACGAGCTGTTCTTTGACGACGCCATACAAGCCGCCGAGCTACTGGATATCACCCTCACCGCCCGCGGTAAATCCGCCGGCGAGCCCGTTCCCATGTGCGGCGTACCCTACCACGCCGCCGAGGGCTATCTGGCCCGCCTGGTAAAAAGCGGTGTCTCGGTCGCTATCGTCGAGCAGATCGGTGATCCCGCAACCAGTAAAGGGCCGGTTGAGCGCAAGGTGGTGCGGATCATTACGCCCGGCACACTCTCGGATGAGGCCCTGCTGGACGACCGGGTGGACAACCTGCTGCTGGCCATATCACTGCACCAGGACACTTACGGTATAGCTTACCTGGACTTGAGCACAGGCAGGTTCCGGGTGCTGGAAGTCAGTGGCGAAGAGGCGCTTGGCGGTGAATTGCAGCGACTCAATCCCGCGGAAACCCTTTACCACGAAACCATCTACCACTCCGCGATCACCGGGCGCAGCGGCGCCCGCAGCCAACCGGCCTGGGAGTTTGATACCGGGAGCGCCCGCCGCGCCCTGAACGCCCAGTTTCAGACCCATGACCTGCAGGGTTTTGGTTGCGACGGTCTGGAAGTGGCCATCGGCGCCGCCGGTTGCCTGCTGCAGTATGTAAAAGACACCCAGCGCGGCAATCTGCCCCATATCCGCAGCATGAGCCAGGAGAGCCGGGCGCAAAGCGTGATTCTGGACGCCGCCACCCGGCGCAACCTGGAAATAGACGTCAATATGAGCGGCGGCGACAGCAATACCCTGTTCTCGGTGATGGATAAGGGGGTCACGGCCATGGGCAGCCGCCTGCTGCGTCGCTGGCTGCACCGTCCGCTCAACGACATCCCCGTACTACAGGCTCGCCAGGGGGCGGTTCAGGTCCTCAATGACAACTACCGCTACGAGACCGTACGGGACACGCTCAAACCCATCGGCGATATGGAACGCATTCTCACCCGCGTGGCCCTGCGTTCCGCCAGGCCCCGGGACCTGACCCGTCTGCTCAGTTCTCTGGCGGCCCTGCCGCAATTGCGCTCTGAAATGTCCCACTGCAACGCCCCTCGCCTGCACGAGCTAAACCAGCAGGCCGGGGACTACCCCGATATCTGTGACCT
>Ga0164315_10001842_pt1 | contig 16078 bp, 13 predicted proteins | sample GuaBasSedimGuay6_FD_113737 | JGI IMG/M metagenome (GOLD analysis project Ga0164315, IMG submission 113737) | Subseafloor sediment microbial communities from Guaymas Basin, Gulf of California, Mexico - Guay6, Core 4569-2, 0-3 cm | ecosystem: Environmental > Aquatic > Marine > Hydrothermal vents...
GCAAAAACCACCCTTTGCTTTGAAGGTTTTCCCGTGTAAATACACTTACCTTGTTCTTCCGCTTTCCCATCCAGAGCAATCAGGCGGATCGTAGCTTTTGTTTCTTCTTTTATCTTCTCTTCGGTTTCATCTGTACCATCCCAGTGAGCCCACACAAATCCTCCTTTTTCAATTCGCTCTTTAAATTCGTCCCAGGTATCAACATAGAATGTATTGGCATCCCTGAATGAAAGAGCCTTCTGATAAATATTATCCTGAATATTTTCGAGCAGATGTTCAATCTTCACAGCAATGTCTTCCATCGACAGTGTCTCTTTTTCCAGAGTATCCCTGCGCGCTACTTCTACAGTCCCATTTTCCAGGTCGCGCGGTCCTATAGCCAGGCGTACAGGAACACCTTTCAGCTCCCATTCAGCAAATTTATAACCCGGCTTATATGTATCTCTGTCATCGTACTTAACCGAAATTCCTTTTGCTTTCAGCTGGTCAGTAAGTACATTGACTTTTTTGGAGATTTCTTCCAATTGTTCTGGTTTCCTGAAGATTGGTACGATAACAACCTGTATGGGAGCCAGTCTCGGAGGAAGCACCAGACCATTATCATCTGAATGTGCCATGATCAGAGCACCTATGAGTCGTGTAGAAACACCCCACGAAGAAGCCCAGACATATTCCAGCTTGTTTTCTTTTGTCAAATATTTTACATCAAAAGCTTTGGCAAAATTCTGACCCAGAAAATGAGAAGTTCCTGCCTGCAATGCTTTTCCGTCCTGCATCAAAGCTTCGATACAGTATGTTTCGACGGCACCGGCAAATCGTTCGCCAGGAGTTTTTATACCTTTAAGTACCGGAACACCTAACCATTTTTCAGCGAACTCGGCATAAATGTTTAAAATCAGTTCCGCTTCCTTAACAGCCTCCTCCCGTGTTTCATGGGCTGTATGCCCTTCCTGCCAGAGAAACTCAGCTGTGCGTAAGAACAAACGCGTACGCATTTCCCAGCGCACCACGTTGGCCCACTGATTGATCAGCAATGGAAGATCACGATACGACTGAATCCATTTTTTGTATGTGTCCCAAATAATGGTTTCTGATGTGGGGCGTACTATAAGTTCTTCTTCAAGTTTTGCTGTTTCATCCACAACAATACCACCTTTACCATCATTTTTAAGCCGGTAATGTGTTACTACAGCACACTCTTTTGCAAAACCCTCTACATGGGCTGCTTCTTTGGCAAAAAAGGATTTCGGTATAAACAAAGGGAAATAGGCATTCTCATGTCCGGTTTCTTTAAACATCTTATCCAAAGCTGCCTGCATCTTTTCCCAGATAGCATACCCATAGGGTTTTATTACCATAGAGCCTCTTACAGCTGAGTTCTCAGCTAAGTCAGCTTTAATTACCAGATCATTGTACCATTGAGAATAATTTTCCTCCCGCGATGTTAACTCTTTTGCCATTATCTTAAGTTTGGTATAGTATTTGCAATTTTAAAGGAGAACAAAATTACACAATGTTTATTAATGTACAAGAACCAAGTATCATGAAAGCGCAAAAAAATCATCTAGTCTTACTTCTCGCCTTAATCATGGCGGGTTTAGCAATCACTTCCTGCTCGTCAGTCGGTGATATTCCAAATGACGATATTTATTATGCCCGAGGCACTAACAACCCGGGTCAGTACAACTGGGATGATTTTGAAAAAAATGCGGATAGTTATGGTTCAAAGACCGTAAAAACCAATACAAGTAGTGGAGACTCATTCGATTACAGCTCTACATACAATGATGATGTGGCTGCACAAGGTTCTTCTGACGGCGAATACGATTATATAGACGACCACTACGATGATAGTTACGAAAGCCGGATCAACAGATTTGGGAGCAACAGCAGCAGTTCTGATTTTGGATATTATGACGGGTACAATACCGGCAACTGTGGTTGCAACAGTGGTTCTAACTTTTCCTTTGGAATCGGTATGAGCTCTGGTTACGGAATGGGCTATGGCGGCTGGGGCTGGCAGATGGGATATGGTTACGGATGGCCAAATTATTATTACGATCCTTTCTACGGCTACAACAGTTACATGATGGGCTACTCAGCAGGATACAATGCCGGATACTGGAACGGCTATTATGGTGGTTATTACCCACCATACGGCGGTTATCCACCTTATGGCGGTTACTATCCACCTTACGGCGGTGGTTATTACCCCGAATACGGCTATAGCCCGGCGGTTGCATACGGTCCCAGAGGCAGCGGTGTTACAGGTACTACCATTCCGAGAAACAGAGGTGGCGGTGGCGGAGGATCAACGTTATCCCCTGGAGCTGGTAACTCCAGCGACAACACAGTTGCAAGCGGAGGAGCAATAACTTCCATAAACAGGGGAGGAAATACAATCGGTGCCTCATCAGGACAAACGGCTTCCAATACAACCGGCAGAGGAACTAACGGAAGAAGTATAAAAATAGGCAAGCCGGGTAATGAAACAACTTCAACTCAGGGTACAAGCCAGCGAAGCATCAAAAAAGGTGACCGGACTATGACCTATCAGAAACCTAAATCATATCAAAATTTATCTAACCAGAATAATACAAACAGCAGGTCGGAATATGTTCGCCCGACCAACAAAACGATTGCCGGATCGGAAAATAAAGCCCGGACACGTAATGTGAGAACAAACCCGACAACTACCCGAAATTTGAATAATTCCAGATCAGGGAATAACAATATTTACAGATCATCAAAAGGTCGCTCAACATCTGGCTCGTCAACTTCGCGGAAAAGTTACTCATCGCCGTCAAGGTCCAGTTCTTCTTCACGTAGTTATTCGTCGCCCAGCAGAAGTTCATCATCAGGAACAGGTAGTTCCCGAAGCAGTAATTACTCAAGTGGCTCCAGTTCCAGATCTTACAGCGGCAGTAGTTCTTCCGGATCATCAAGGTCATCCGGTTCTTCTTCGGGAGGTGGCGGTTCCAGTCCGAGAAGAAGATAATTTAATTTTCCACCAACCAGGTGTTCATTAAACAGTTAACTCATGAAAAGATCAATCCTTATAACGGGTCTTTTGTTCCTGACCTATATCCTTTCGGCTCAATATGCCGAAGATGCTCTACGGTATTCCCAAATTTATTACCAGGGCACTGCACGAAGCATGGCCGTTGGCGGAGCTTTTGGTACTCTTGGTGGTGACTTCTCAACACTAAGTACAAACCCAGGTGGAATAGGCATATACAGGACCAGTGAGATTCTGGGAACCCTCAGTTTCACTCCCCGTAAAGTTACGTCACTTTATAATGGAACCGTTGCTGACAACAACAGCTTCGTTATGTCTTTTAACAATTTCGGATACGTGAACGCCAAACGCATTGGCAGGGGAGGAAAGGGCTGGAAATATTTTCAATTTGCATTGGGAATGAACAGATTAAATAATTTTAACACAAATACTTTTACGCAAGGGATTAACAATAAAAGTTCGCGGATTGATGCCTATCTTGACGAAGCTTTAGATTATCTTGATGGTGGAGGTGATCTGGATAATCTGACTAATTACGACCCATTTTATATCGGTCCTGCATGGGAAACATATTTACTGGACACCTTAACATTTGATGGGACAACATATTTGGTCTCTCCTGTTCCGCCCGGAGGATTAATGCAATCGCAAGCCGTAGAAACACACGGATCAACTAATGAATGGTTCGTATCAGCAGGGGCTAATTTCAATGACATACTTTATATTGGCGCCACTTTGGGTCTTCCTTACACAAGATACCTGCGCACAACTACTTATTTTGAAACTGATATTGCGGATACCATAGCTACGTTTGATAATTGGAGCGTTACCGAGGACCTGTATACACGCGGTATGGGGGTAAATTTTAAAATTGGTGCCATCGTCAGACCTGTTGACTGGCTTAGGATCGGAGCTGCTTTTCATACTCCTACTTATTACTGGGGAATGCGGGACACATGGAGTACCTATACAACAAGTGATGTTTTCGCGCTAAGTACCGACGCATGGGTTACACCCGATTTTGATAATTACGCATCTGTTATTGGAGAATACAAATACAAACTGACAACGCCCATGAGAATAATTGGTGACCTCGGGATTGTTATCAAAGAGATCGGATTTATTTCGGGAGAATATGAATATGTAAATTACACCAGCGCTAAATTTAAAGCAAATGATTACGACTTCTATAATGAAAACCAGGATATTAAGACCTACTTTAAAGCAACGCATAATTTCAGAGTAGGAACTGAGTGGAGAGTCTCCAGAATAAGCTTCAGGGGGGGATATGCGCTCTATGCCAGTCCGTATAAAAACAATCTTAATGACGGAAGCAGGCAGTCGTATTCAGGAGGGCTGGGTTACCGGGGAGATAATTTTGCCCTGGACGTAGCCTATGTTTATTCGAAATCCAGTGAGGATTACTATTTATACATTTATGACGATATGAATCCTGTAAAGAATAAGCTTAGCGAGAGTTCTATCGTATTAACTTTCAAATATCTGTTCAAGTAGATAAGCTTATCTCAAGCGAACTCTTTTCAGACCTTCTTTAGCCCTTGTTGTGATGCTGTTTTTATACAGTTCGAAATCCATGTCTAAACATAAAGCATAGCTTTCTTCAGCAAGTTTCAGTTCTCCTTCCCGCTCATAAATCTCACCAAGCTTAAACGCTGCATTTGCAGCATAATACTCTGGAAATCCGGTTCCTTTTATTATTGCCTGTAAATAATATGTTTTAGCTTTTGTAACGGCACCCAGTTTATCAGATACACGTGCCAAGCGATAAATATACTTTACTTGCTGCAGGGCAGTATATCCGGAAGTATCTATATTATTGAGCAAGTCCTGTGTTTTTTCATAATATCCTCCGTCAAATAAAAGCCGGGCTGTCAGCAGTTGTTTGTCGGGTAACAGTCCTTTTTGTGCTTCGTGATACGCCTCCTTGTCAACATCAAGCTGCATCGTCCCTTCTTTTAATACACGCTTTAAATAATTAAAATATAGAGTTGTATCATCGTTCAGAAAAGCAGTCCAGGCTTTTTTCCGCCAGGCATCCTTAATGTAGTTCTTTCCCCTGTAATTTGTAATAAAGCGTGTATAGTTGTAACGCGCACTATCAGTATTTAATGACCTTAACTGGCTTTCCCCGTATAAATAATCCAGATAGGCAAACGGATATGTATGTATTTTTTTGTTTGCGATGCGCCGGAATAAGATAAGGGCTTCATCGTTCGCTCCTGATCTCATCAATAGATTCAGTTCCAGGAACTTTAACAGGAGAACCGAATCATCGACATGGGAAACATCCTGCAATATTTGATCCAGTTTTCGCTTGTCCGGATAGATATTCATCTCAATAAAACCTGAGTAAAACAGCGTCTCTGGATAATATGCATTGTACTCATCCTGGCTTTTCGCAACAGACAAAAACTCCGAAAGCTCCTTCTTTCCCTCGTCGATATCACCTTCCAGCGACAGCAAACCAAGCAACCAGCCATACTTATCAGGTACCAGTCCCACAATTATATGCAACACGCCCATTGACAGCTGGTTCAGTTTGAAATCGGGAAACTCCTCCGTGTTGTCTTCAATCAGGTGATATGTCTTATTAAATTCGATTGCTCCGGTGAACAAGTCCCCAAAAATTATTTTAGAAATCGCCCACTGAAGATGCATGTTTCCAAGCATAAGCTTTTTATAACGGTTTGTATCGCTCAACTGGCCCACTTTGGAAAAATGATTGGATTTTTGATCGCCCAGTAAGTTGTAGAGGTCATCATCCTGGCTGATAAACACACTGATGAAATCAATATAATTTCTCAGATAAGGAACATATGCATTATCGGGGTGCTGTTTTTCTTCATCATCCAGAAGGGCTTCTGCCTCGTCAAGTTGTAATGATAATATGTGATTGTAGGCCTGTCGGCAATTCTCATCAAATTGCACTTGCGGATAAGCCGTCGAGCTCCCGAAAAAAATCAATAAAACAACAAAAAGAAGTTGATGCTTTGTCATAACTGGTTCTGCTCATTCTTTATTGAACAGGTAAAAGTAAAACAAAAAAAGGAGCCTGATTTCTCAGCCTCCTTTTTAAATCTTTGGTATTCCTTTTTATTTGCTTTCTGTTTCTGCTATTTCAGGATCAACCAGGATACGTCCGCAATACTCACACACAATAATTTTTTTATGCATTTTGATATCCAGTTGGTGCTGTGGCGGAATTTTGTTGAAGCAGCCACCACAGGCATCACGTTCAATTTGCACAACGGCCAGGCCATTTCGTGCATTTTCCCTGATCCTTTTATAAGCCGTAAGTAATCTTTCCTCGATGAGCTTCTGGTTCTTTATTGATTTATCGATTAACGCCTGCTCGTCTTTTTCTGTCTCTTTTACTATCTCATCCAATTCTGACTTTTTTGCATCAAGGTCAGCTTTTTTATCGTTTAACCTGACAGTGGCTTCTTCTACATCACCTTCCAGTTTCTCAATCTTGAATTTAGATTCCTTTATGATCTTTTCGGCCAGTTGCATCTCCAGTTTTTGAAATTCGATTTCCTTGTTCAAAGAGTCAAACTCGCGGTTATTCCGCACATTCATTTGCTGCTCTTCATACTTTTTGATCATGTTCTGGCAGCTTTTGATCAGGTCTTCTTTTTCTTTGATGGCGGATTTTAGATTTTCCACGTCTTGCTTAAAATTATCAACTCTGGTTTCCAGACCGGCAATTTCATCTTCGAGGTCTTCCACTTCGAGAGGCAGTTCGCCCCTTACAATTTTTATTTTATCAATTTGCGAATCAATTTGCTGCAAGCTATATAACGCCCTGAGTTTTTGCTCCACACTTACTTCTTCCGGGATACTTTCTTTTTTAGTCTTCGCCATAATGAATTGTTTTCTACTATTTATAGGAAATTAATAGGGTTTGTTATCGTATTTGAAATTTGGAGTGCAAAATTAGGAAATTTTCCTTTTAATTTTGCATAAAGCAACTCTTTTGCAAATTGTTCTGTTTCGTAATGCCCTGCATCCACAATGGTCATTTTCCCTTTATAGTCAAAAAACTCATGATATTTCACATCTGCCGTGATGAATATATCCGCACCAGCACGGTATGCCTGGTGAATTAAAAAGCTGCAGCTACCGCCGCAGACAGCCACCTTCTTTACCGGTTTATCAATAATTTCCGTATGCCTTATGTACGCTGCATTTAATTGTTGTTTAACAAACTTCAGGAATTTTGTTCCATCCGATTCGTGTTGTAATTCACCAATTATCCCAGCACCAACATTTTGTTGCTCATTGGCCAAAGGGAAAATATCATAAGCAACTTCTTCGTATGGGTGCACAGCCAGCATTGATGAAATTATTTTGTTTAACAGATATTCCGGTGCTACTGTTTCAATTCTTACCTCTTCTTCTTTATGCAAGCTACCCGCTTCGCCGACATACGGATTTGCCTTATCGGATGCTTTAAACGTTCCATATCCTGTACTGTTAAAGCTACACGAATCATAATTCCCGATGTTGCCAGCACCCGCATCGAACATAGCCTGCTGTACGTTCTCCGCATGGGCAACCGGACAGAATACAACCAGTTTGAGCAACGTATTCGTTTTTGGCGCCAAGATATGTACATTGGTTAAGCCTAGTTTTTCGGACAATATTCCATTTACACCACCAGGTACATTATCAAGATTCGTGTGTGCCGCGTAAACGGCAATATTTTCTCTTATCAGCCTTGCGATCATTTTACCTGTATCCGACTGATAATCAATTTTTTTAAGCCCTTTAAATATAAGTGGGTGATGCGCTACGATCAAATCACATTTCTGTGAAACAGCTTCTTCTACCACATCTTTGGTGACATCTAACGTTATTAACGCTTTTTTAACTTCGAGGTCCTGCGAACCGATCAACAAGCCGGCATTATCATACGATTCCTGTAAAGCAAGCGGTGCAAATTCTTCCAGGTAAGATGTTATTTCATGAATTTTCATAATAAAGGCCTCATATTTAGTATTTGTTAAATTTTCGTAAATTGGACAAATTTTATTTGCAAGCAACAACAAACAAGCAAAGAACAGCAAATAAAATTACACAATTTGAAAAACATAGCACAAACAAAACAAAATTTAGCAAATGGAATTTTTGAGAATCATTTTATTTCCTTTTGCCATCGCCTATGGTATTGCTGTCCGGATCAGAAACTGGTTTTTCGACTCCGGCATTTTTAAAGAAAAGGAGTTTCCCATCCCTATAATCGGCGTAGGTAACCTTTCTGTTGGAGGAACCGGAAAAACGCCCTTTGTTGAATATTTGGTAAATATGCTTTCTGACAACTATCGGGTAGCTATCTTGTCGAGAGGTTATGGACGTAGCACCAGCGGCTTCCGCCTTGCTGACCAATTTTCCGATCATGAGGATGTGGGCGATGAACCTATGCAATACTCCAGAAAATTCGGCAATAGAATCATTGTGGCCGTTGATGCAAACAGAAGAAACGGTATCAGGTATCTGATGGCCAATTACAAACATCTGGATGTTATATTGCTTGATGACAGTTTTCAGCACAGGTATGTTAAACCGGGCATAAATATCTTACTGACCGATTACCATAACCTTTATATGGAAGACTATTTGTTACCCTCCGGAAGATTAAGAGATTGCGTATCTTCTGCCAAAAGGGCTGATATCATTGTTGTTACGAAAACATATAAGGTGCTTTCAGCAATCACACGGCGAAGGGTTGATGCTATCTTAAAACCAAAGGAACACCAAATAATCTATTATTCATTTTTAAAGTACGGAGATCTGGTGCCGTTGCCGGGTGCTAACATCGAACTACCGAAAAAAAACACAAATACTATCCTTATGTTTTGTGGAATTGCTAATCCCGAACCGTTAAAGGATTATTTGCGTGATCAGTGTTCCGAGCTGATTAGCTTTGAATTTCCGGATCATCATATTTATAAAAAGAAAGACCTGCAAAAGATCCGTAAGAAGTTTGAAGAATTATTTACACGGTCAAAGATTATCTTAACTACCGAAAAAGATGTTATGCGCCTGATAAAATCTCCTTATCTTAGCGAACTCAAAAATTTACCGGTATTTTATATCCCCATTGAGGTTAAACTGCATGGTACGGATGAGCCGGAGTTTGAACAGCAAATAATTGAATATGTTGAAAAAAATAGAAGAAACGGTTAATTACATCAGTAATAACATTACCGAAAAACCATTAATAGGTATCATTTTAGGCTCAGGATTGGGCGAACTAGCCAATGAAATTGATGTTGCTACGAGAATATCTTATAACGAAATTCCAAACTTTCCCGTTTCAACGGTCAAGGGACATGAAGGGCAACTGATCTTTGGAAAATTAAACGGAGTGAATGTTGTTGCCATGCAGGGGCGGTTTCATTTTTATGAAGGATACAACATGACTGAAGTTACTTTTCCCGTCAGGGTATTGAAGCAAGTAGGTATTGAATACCTTTTTGTTTCCAATGCGAGTGGGGGTGTGAACAGCGATTTCGAAGTAGGGGACATTATGTTTATTACCGACCATATCAACCTAATGCCCAATCCGCTAATTGGAAAAAATATGACAGGCTTGGGTCCTCGTTTTGTTGATTTGAGCGAAGCTTACGATAAAAGATTACTGAGTAAAGCCAAAAAAGTTGCCCGGCATCACAGCATACACTTTAAAACAGGTGTTTATGCTGCCGTATCCGGACCGACTTACGAAACACCTGCCGAGTATCGATACATAAAGGCTCTTGGTGCCGATGCCGTGGGCATGTCCACCGTTCCGGAAGTGATCGTGGCACGCCACATGAAGTTGCCGGTATTTGCCGTTTCCGTTATTTCCGATCTTGGGGTAGAAGGTAAAATCGTTGAGATTTCGCACGATGAGGTTGTAGATGCAGCTTCATTGGTAGCTCCTAAATTAAACCTGATCATCAAAGACCTTGTAAAAGAAGTAACTACGTAAGCTTTTAAAAAACTCACCGCTTTGAATACGGGAAAAAAATATTTTGCTTCTGACTTTCATTTGGGCATACCGGATTATGCAAGTAGTTTGATAAGAGAAAAGAAAATTGTTGCGTGGCTGGAAATGATCTCAAAAGACGCTTCCGAAATATTCCTGATGGGTGATGTTTTTGATTTCTGGTTTGAATACAAAACCGTTATTCCTAAGGGCTACGTGCGGTTGCTTGGAAAAATAGCCGAGTTAACCGATAAAGGAATAAAAGTTCATTTGTTCCGGGGAAACCATGATGTGTGGGCCTTTGACTACCTGAAGAATGAGGCTGGTGTTGACCTGCACAGGAAACCGGCCTTCATGGAATTTGACGGGAAAAAAGTATTTCTGGCGCATGGCGACGGCCTTGGCCCCGGAGACAACGGTTATAAATTCCTGAAGAAAGTGTTTGAATTCAAACCGAATCAATTCCTGTTCAAGTGGTTGCATCCAGATATTGGTGCCCGCATGGGCCTCTATTTTTCAAAAAAAAGCCGGCTGGCTAATCTTTCCAAAGAAGGAAAGAAGGAAAGCAAAGCAATCCCTGATGACGAAATGCTTATTCAGTACGCCCGGAGAAAAATTGAAGAACATCCCGAACTGGATTATCTGATATTCGGTCACAGACATCTACCAATACAAATCAAAATAAGTGAAAAAGCGGAGGCCGTTATACTCGGCGACTGGATATCACATTTCTCTTATGGGGTATTTGAAAACGGGGAGATGACCCTGAAGTATTTTAAAGATTGACCTACGCAAACTTCTCTATCAGTTCCACTAAGCGTGACGAATAACCCATCTCGTTGTCGTACCATGCCACCACTTTTACCAGTTTGTTTTTTTCGCCTAAAACAGCCGTGAGATTAGCGTCAAAAATGGCAGAATGTGTGTTTCCGATGATATCTGACGAAACAATCGGATCCTCGGTATATTGCAGTATACCTCTCAGCCGTGTTTCAGCAGCTTCTTTAAATGCTTTATTAATTTCTTCTATACTGGTTGATTTCTTTAACGTACACGTAAAATCTGTCAGCGAGCCGTTGGGAACCGGTACACGGATTCCTGCGCCACCCAGGTTCTTTTCCAGATGCGGAAATATTTTTGTTGCTGCTTTGGCTGCACCCGTGGTTGTAGGCACAATAGAATAAGCTGCCGCACGTCCGCGCCTCCAGTCCTTGTGCGGGCCGTCCACCAGGTTCTGATCTTTGGTATAAGAATGCACTGTTGTTATAAATCCCTTCTCAATACCCCACAATTCATCCAGGATCATGATGAGTGGCGCCACATTATTAGTTGTGCACGAAGCGTTGGAGATGATCACATCATTTCTGTCGACAATGCTGTCGTTAACACCTAATACAACATACTTTACATGATCGCGCTCCCCTTTTGCAGGCGCTGAAATAATCACTTTCCGTGCACCTGAATCGGTCACATGTTTTATCGCCTGGTCACGTTCAACAAATTGCCCGGTTGATTCAATTACCACATCAATTTCCAACTCTTTCCAGGGTAATTTCGCCGGGTCAGCCTCGGAATAAACTAATATCTTTTGCCCGTTTACTTCCATGTGGTTCTCATTGTGCTCCACATCTCCTTCGAACTGCCGCTGGACCGAATCGTATTTGAAAAGATGGGCCAGGTTAGCCGCATCTGTAATATCATTGATGGCAACTACTTCCATATTGCTCTTTTCCAATATCTTCCGTAAAGTAATCCTGCCGATACGTCCGAAACCGTTTATGGCAACTCTGATCTTTTTCATAGATTCAATAATAAAGGCACAAATGTAATTAAATCCGCTGGTAAACCGGCTCCTGACTCATCGAATATTAAACAGCCACTCAGCCGATAATTTACTTAGTTTTGCGTTCCAATGAAGAAATCATATAGGCATCTGTTTTTTGATCTCGACCGGACTTTATGGGACTTTGACACCAGTGCCACTGAAGCTTTTCACAAAATTTACAGAAAATTTGATCTGAAAAACAAAGGAATAGGATCGGTAGATCTTTTCAAGAAGAAATACACCTACCATAATGATATTTTGTGGAACCAATACCGCGAAGGAAAACTAGCTAAAGAAATCCTCAGAGGACTAAGATTTGAGCATACGCTGGAAGAGTTCGGTATTAAAGACAAAGAGCTGGCACAGCAAATCGGTGAATACTATGTATATGTCAGCCCTTTACTGGTGCATTTGTTTCCCAATGCACACGAAATTCTGGCATATTTATATCCCCGTTATCATTTACACATCATCACTAACGGTTTCAGCGAAGTACAGTTTACCAAACTTAAGTCTGCCGAACTTGACAAGTATTTTAATGAGATCATTACTTCGGAAGAAGCCGGTGTTAAAAAACCCGATCCTCTGATATTCAGTTTTGCATTTAACCGTACCAAAGCGCATGCAGGCGAAAGTCTGATGATCGGTGATGACGCGGAAGTTGATATTCTGGGGGCCCGGCAAATAGGGATGGACCAGGTATTATTTGACCCGGAAAAGAAATCATTCACTGATAGAGCAACCTACTACATCAACGATTTAATTGAACTCAGGAAATTTTTGTAAAAACAAAGAAATCTAAAGGATACACGCCCTTTTCCAGGATCAAAACTCTGCAATCGGTTCTCACTTAAACTCAGCAATAACCGTTCTTCGTGCACGAACCTTTTCATGCATTTTCACTTTAATATCAACGTTTAAAGGCAGATAAAAGTCGACACGCGAACCAAAACGGATAATCCCAAATTCGGCTCCCTGATGTGCTTCAGCATTAACTTCGGCATAGTTTACGATCTTTCGCGCCATGATACCTGCCACCTGCCTGATCAGCACATCTTTTCCCTCTTCTTTTTCCAGAACAATGCTGTTCCTTTCATTCTCCTCAGAAGACTTCGGGTGATAGGCAACAAGGTATAATCCGGGATGGTACTGCACATATTTTACCACACCGCTAAATGGGTACCAGTTGATATGTACATCATAGGGTGACATAAATACGGAGATCAGCAATCTTTTTTCCTTAAAATATTCCCCCTCGTATGTTTCTTCCAAAGCTACAATTTTACCGTCGGCTGAAGAAAGGATGTACGCATCTCCTTCATTAACTTCCCTTTCCGGATACCGAAAGAAGCGCATGGTCCACAACAAGTGTATGATAAAACCGGCATATAAAAAATACCTTACATACGGATTCGGAATCAGCCACATCACCAGCAACACCAGTGCCATCAATATAAACAAGGTAACCAAAATAACCTTATATCCTTCTTTATGTATTTTCATTATATGATTATATCCAGATAGATCAACACAAACGGAGTGGCGAACAATACGGCATCAAAACGGTCGAGTATGCCTCCGTGCCCCGGCATTATACTGCCCGAATCCTTTACTCCGGCAAATCGTTTCAACATCGACTCCGACAAATCGCCCAGGGTTGCCGTTACCACAATGATAAGTGCCAGCACCAGCCATTGTAAAACGTTCAACTGGTCAAAAAACAGCGAAAACACGTATGCTGCCAATAGTGCAAAGACAAGCCCTCCGGCAAATCCCTCCCAGGTTTTTTTGGGCGAAACACGTTCAAACATTTTATGTTTTCCAAAGAACGAACCCGTCAGATAGGCAAAAATATCATAGCACCAAACAATAATAAACAAACTGAACAACAGGTAATTGGCAAATATTCCCGTACTGTTCGATAAAAAATCAAACCAGTTCATCAATGCAAAGGGAACAACCACATAGATATACCCTGACAATACCGAACTTATCTCTGTCCAGTTTTGTTTTTGGGTAAATAACTGGGCAATCACCACTATGGGAAGAAGAAGAACAACCCACAGGCTGTGCACAACTTCCAGTGCTCCGGTTCCGATCAACCCCAGCAAAAAGTAAAGCAGTAAGCCTACTAGCGCATATACATATCGCAGATGGCCGGACGATACATCTGTCAGGTTGAAATACTCTTTCATGCCCAATAGGGTAAAGCCTCCAAAAACCACCAGAAATGCCATGGGATGAAGCAAAATGGAACCAAGTACAATGATCAGAAATACAATTCCTGACGCTGTTCTGATCAGAATTTCTTTCACCTGAAGTACAAGCTTGATTAGGTGCAAATCTATGAAATTTGAATGAATCATCAAGAACTAATTCGCCTGCTACCGGCAAACAGGCTTATTTTCTGAAGCTTAGCCTTTAAATATCATGATGATATTAATTACAGGTATTTAGCCGGCGACATGCTTTGGTGTAGCTGCTTTTATTATTTTTGCAGCCTAAAATATTTGAGTACTATGTTTGAAGGATTAAGCGACAGACTTGAGAAGTCCTTTAAGATTCTTAAAGGACAGGGAAGAATCACTGAGATCAATGTAGCCGAATCGATCAAAGAGATCAGGAAAGCATTGATAGAAGCGGACGTCAGTTACAAAATTGCCAAACAATTCACGAGCGACGTAAAAGAAAAAGCCCTTGGCCAGAATGTGTTGCAGGCGGTGAAACCGGGTGAGCTGATGATAAAAATTGTTCACGACGAACTGGCTGAACTGATGGGAGGGGAGCAGGTGGATATTGACATCAATGCCAACCCCGCCGTCATTTTAATTGCCGGCTTACAGGGATCCGGTAAGACTACATTTGCTGCCAAACTTGCCCTTTACCTTAAAACCAAGAAAGGAAAGCAACCAATGCTGGTGGCTGGCGACGTGTACAGGCCTGCTGCTATCAACCAGTTAAAGGTCTTAGGTGAACAGATCCAGGTGGATGTATACACCGAGGAAGAGAATAAGAACCCCGTTCAGATTGCTAAAAATGCTGTGAAGCATGCAAAAAACAATGCAAAGAATGTTGTTATTGTAGATACCGCAGGACGTTTAGCCGTTGACGAAGAGATGATGAACGAGATCAGCTCGATCAAAGATGCCATCAATCCACATGAAATACTGTTTGTGGTCGATTCAATGACAGGACAGGACGCCGTGAATACTGCCAAAGCATTTAACGACCGGCTCGATTTCGACGGCGTAGTGCTGACAAAACTGGACGGCGACACACGGGGTGGTGCCGCACTGACCATCAAGGCTATTGTCGACAAACCGATCAAATTTGTCGGGATCGGCGAAAAGATGGATGCTTTGGACTTATTCCATCCCAGCCGTATGGCTGACAGGATACTTGGCATGGGCGACATTGTAACTCTTGTGGAAAAAGCCCAGGAACAGTTTGACGAAGAAGAAGCCCGCAGGATTCAAAAGAAAATTGCCAAAAATCAGTTCAACTTCAACGATTTCCTGAAACAGATCCAGCAGATCAAAAAAATGGGTAATGTAAAAGACCTGATGGGCATGATACCGGGGATGGGCAAAGCCCTCAGAGATACAGAGATTGACGATGATGCATTTAAAGGCATTGAGGCCATCATTCATTCGATGACACCTGAAGAACGGGAAAATCCTAAAATCCTGAACGGATCGCGTAGAAAACGAATCGCCAGAGGCAGTGGCAATGAGATTCAGGAAGTGAACCGTCTGATCAAGCAATTTGCCGAAACAAGTAAAATGATGAAAATGATGTCGTCAGGCGGAGGCCGCGGCTTAGCGCAAATGATGAAAGGCGCGAAGCGATAAATCAATTATTAATCAGATAATGTTCAGTCATGGCTAAACGAAAAACAGCTAAGATCATTGACGGTAAGGCAACAGCCCAAATTATTAAAGATGAAATTAAGGCGGAAGTTGCTCGAGTTATTGATAAAGGCCAAGAGGCCCCACATCTTGCTGCCATTCTGGTTGGCGATGATCCTGCCAGCCTGACTTATGTGGCCAGTAAAGAAAAAGCGGCAAAGCGTATTGGCATAACTTCTTCCGTGTATAACTTTCCTGCCGACATAACAGAAGAGGAACTACTGGAAACAATCGACTTTTTGAATAACGATCAGGAGATAAACGGTTTCATCGTTCAACTTCCTCTTCCTGAGCATATTGACACCGACAAAGTATTAAACCGGATTGATCCC
>Ga0164315_10001843_pt1 | contig 16076 bp, 7 predicted proteins | sample GuaBasSedimGuay6_FD_113737 | JGI IMG/M metagenome (GOLD analysis project Ga0164315, IMG submission 113737) | Subseafloor sediment microbial communities from Guaymas Basin, Gulf of California, Mexico - Guay6, Core 4569-2, 0-3 cm | ecosystem: Environmental > Aquatic > Marine > Hydrothermal vents >...
GAAGAAGAGATAGACGACCTTTAAGGGGATCTATGGGCTGGCGACAGCGTTATCATACAATTATTGGACTTATTTTTACTTCAACTTGTTCAAAAAGATAACATGTAAATAGCTTTAGATACACCTGTTTACAATAAACCTCGGGTGCAAATTCTTGTGATCAGAAATTCAAGTTCTACAAAAGGTTTACTTTTACCACTTTTCAACGAATGTTCTGCTGTTAAAATCAAAGACAAGGCAGAGACCAGCTCGTTTGCTGAAAAACGGTCTGCATCAAGTAGCTTCTTTGATAAAGTAAACACTGTTCCCTTTGTAAAAACCTCTCCCATAGGTTCATCGACCTGAGACATAACTTCTTTTTTTAGAGAAGTCAATTGTTTGTCAATTGATGCTCTGTCATCTCTTTTTAAAAATTTAGCTTGTCGCCTTTTTGCAAGAGCCTTCATATCAGTAAAATGCTGAGGAAAAGAAAATTCAAGAGCCTTCATTTGAATCAAGCCGGAAAACGATGACGCGAGAAGAGACATATATCCAACAACAGATGAAGAATCAGACTGAAAAAGTTCATGAGCATATTGCATAGACTGTCTGATTTTTCGTTCAAACAAAGCTGAAATAAATCGAAAAAGTTCGGCCTGAGGAGGTACAGAACAAACCTGTTTGACAACAGGAAAAGTTACTTCTTCACCCTTTCCCAGATACAAAGATAACTTGTCAATTTCTGTTGCCAGAAAACGGAGTGTTTTAACGTCAGCACCTGCATATAATTCAACAAGGTATTTAGCTGTATCAGAAGATATTTTTATATCTTTAGATTTAAATCTGTCACTAACCCATCTAACCATTGAAGATTCAAAAAACTTCCAGAAAACGTGAGTTAAGGATTCGCTTACTTTAACAGGTAGTTTCCTCAAAGTAGATTTCACGACAAGAACAACTGATGGAGCTAACCCTGACTGATTCAAAAACTCCAAAAAATTCTTCTGCTCTTTTGGTGACCATTTCTCGATCTCAGTGAGAACAATAAAACGATATCCACCAAAAAGTGAAGACAGACTACAGGCCTCCTCAACATCTGAAGCTGGAGATGTCAAACAATGGTAAATAATTCTTTTGACTTCCTGCCCCTTTGAAGCCTTACAAACTCGCGAGAAAAGGGTTTCTTCAGCCTCTTCTTTAAGATAATCTTCATCACCAAGAAAGAAACAGATCTTTGGTAAAACATTAGAGTTGAGAGCTTTTATAAAACTTATATATTTTTTCACAAAAACCTCTAAACTCTTCAATCTATAACGGTATTAACCTGTACATTTCACCAAGTGCACCAATTCAACTATTTTCAACTTTTAAGGGTGTCTTTCTCATTTTCCTGAGACTTACAATATGGTAACATTAATTGAACAAACTAGCCTGTATATTTCATTTTTATAAGTGAAAATACTTGTCTAAAACTTAAAAAACCTGTTAGAAAATAAACAAAGAGCCTCCCGGAAAGGGGAACCTTTTGAATACAAACAATGCAAAAGAATGTACTACGAATGATAAGAATCTCAACAAAGACAAATCACAAATCATAATATTACATAATGCCAGGCAAGTGATAACCTGCAAAGGAGATAAGCCCAAAAGAGCTGCTCACTTAAGAGATATTGCTATGGAACTAAATAGCTCTATAGTTATTGAAAAAAGCACAATAAAGGAAATAGGACCGTCAGCAAACATTATGGCTCGATACAAAGACCAGATTAAAAATGGTACTGCAGAATTTATTGATATGACAGGCTCAGTTATCCTTCCAGGATTTGTTGATCCTCATACTCATGCATTGTTTACAGGTACTCGTGAAAACGAGTTTCAAATGCGCATTGAAGGAAAGGCTTATGTAGATATTCTTCTAGAAGGCGGAGGAATTCTCTCTACAGTAAACAAGGTTCGAAAATCAAGTAGTGACGAGCTGATTGAAGCAACAATGCCTAGAATCGATCGTATGCTTGACTATGGAACAACTACCTGCGAAATAAAGAGTGGATATGGTCTTAATACTGAATCAGAAATCAAGATGCTAAAGGCAATAGCCACATTAGAGAAACAAACCCCTATGTCAATTGTTCCTACATTTATGGGAGCACATGCCGTACCTCCTGAGTTTCGTAATCGATTAAATGATTTTACCGATTATCTGGTATCTGAAATGTTGCCGGCAGTGGCAGAACAAAAACTATCCAAATATTGTGACATTTTTTCTGAGAAGAAGGTGTTTCCCTGCGAACCTACACGAAAAATTCTAGAAAAAGCTGTTGAGCTCGGCTTTAAACCTAAAATTCATGCTGATGAAATTGACCCTATCGGTGCCTTAAACATTGGCGTTGAACTTGGTGCAATTAGTGCTGAACACCTTATAATGACTACAGAAGAAGGAATAGATATTCTTGCAAAATCAGATACTATTGCATGTCTCCTTCCTGGAACAGCATTTTCCTTAATGCACGGCAAATATGCTCCTGCCAGACAAATGATCGACAAAAAAGTAGCAGTAGCTATCGCCACAGACTGCAATCCCGGTTCCTGTTACACAGAATCAATGCAGGCCGTTATTTCTATTGCCTGCACCCAAATGGGAATGGTTCCGGCAGAAGCCATTAATGCAGCCACAATTAATGCCGCCTTTGCTATTGGTATGGAAAAGGAGGTAGGAAGTCTTGAACCAGGCAAAAAAGCGGATATAATTGCAATGTCCATTCCTGACTACAAATACATCCCTTATCATTTCGGAATTAACCATGTTAACTTTGTAATGAAACATGGAGAAATTATTAAAAATACAAGTTATAATGTAAAAACCAACTAAGGTACTTTAATTTACTTACTCTACTTTTATTACTCACTACCGGCTCAGCTTTAAAATTACTGATTAAGGAATAATGCAATGCTTCACAGTGATTTTGTACATCTTCATGTGCACAGCCACTACAGCCTTCTTGATGGTGCTGCAAAGATTGATGATCTCGTTGCTGCTGCAGTTGAGATGAAAATGCCTGCTATTGCGCTTACTGATCACGGTAATATGTTTGGTGCCATCGAATTTTATAACAAAGCCCGAGCCAAAGGCCTTAGACCAATCATTGGTAGTGAAGTCTATGTAGCACCTAACTCAAGAAAAGATAAAGATAAAACCCAGAGAAGAGCCTACCACCTGGTATTACTTGCTAAAAATAATAAAGGCTACATGAATCTGATGAAGCTTGTTAGCCTTGCCTACAAGGAAGGGTTTTACAGAAAGCCACGGATTGACAGAGAACTGCTCAGCGAAAACAGTGAAGGACTTATTGGGTTAAGTGCCTGCCTTGGCGGTGAAATACCTCAAGCCCTTATTAAAGGAAACAGGGAAAAAGCCAGAGAGGCTCTAAATTATTATAAGAGTGTCTTTGGTGAAGATGGTTTCTATCTTGAAATTCAGGATCGTGATATTGATGAGCAAAGACTGGTAAATCCCCAGTTGATTGAACTCGCAAAGGAAGAAAATACCCCTCTTATTGTTACAAATGACAGCCATTACGTTAAAAAAAGCGATGCAGAAGCTCAAGATGTCCTTTTATGTGTACAGACAGGGAAAAGCCTCAGTGACCCAAATAGAATGTGTTTTGGTGACAGCTACTATCTAAAATCTCCTGAAGAAATGAAGGCCCTTTTCCCTAAGGTTCCTGAAGCCTATTCCAACAGTATTAAAATTGCAGAAATGTGTAATGTTGAGCTCTCATCACAAGGGTATCACCTTCCCATTTTTGAATTAGGTGAAAACGATAAAAATGAAGACACTATGCTCGAAAGGCTATGTCGTGAAGCAATCCCTGAAAGATATGGGCAAAGCCCTAAAGAAAACGAAAGATCAGCTGCAGAAATTGAAGAAAGGCTTGTAACTGAGCTTAAAATAATCAAAGACATGGGGTTTTCATCATACTTTCTTATTGTAGGGGATTTCATTGACTATGCAAGGAACCAGGGAATTGCTGTAGGTCCAGGGCGAGGTTCTGCAGCCGGTTCTATTGTTGCATACCTGTTGAAAATAACAAATATTGAACCATTAAGATATGGGCTCTTCTTTGAGAGATTCTTAAACCCCGAACGTGTGTCCATGCCTGATATTGACATTGACTTTTGCTACGAAAGACGAAGTGAAGTTATTGACTATGTTGTAGAAAAATACGGTTCAGAAAACGTCTGTCAGATAATCACCTTTGGCACATTATCTTGCAAAGCAGCCTTAAAAGACGTAGCCAAAGCTCTCGAAATCCCCTTTCGCGAATCCCTTAAAATCACAAAAGCCGTACCTGATGAAATCGGAATCAAGCTAGCAGATGCACTAAAACAGTCAACAGATCTCAAAAACTATCAGCTCCAGTATCCCGATTTATTCAGACTGGCATTAAAAGTTGAAGGAATCATAAGACAAACAGGAAAACATGCCGCAGGTGTTGTTATTGCCCCTGATACTCTTTACAAATTTATCCCTCTTGCAACAAGACAAGGTGAAGTGACAACCCAGTTTCCAATGAAACTTGTTGAAAAACTTGGCTTACTTAAAATGGATTTCCTCGGATTAAAGACTTTAACGGTTATCCAAAATGCGATTGAGAATGTAAGAAAGAACAGAAAAAGAATCATCGATATCGACAAAATTCCTATTGATGACAAAAGAACATTCAAGCTTTTATGTGACGGCGACACAGCTGGTGTCTTCCAGTTTGAATCATCAGGCTTCACCGAGCTCATGAGACGAATGCATCCTACAAGATTTGAAGATTTAATTGCTGTTATTGCCCTTTATCGTCCTGGACCTCTTGAATCTGGAATGGTAGATAGTTTTGTTGATGGAAAACACGAAAGAATTGAAATCAAATATCCCCATCCTGACCTGAAAGATCTTCTGGAAGAAACGTACGGGGTTATGCTCTATCAGGAACAGGTAATGAAAGTTGCCAATATCCTCGGAAATTTTTCTCTTGGAGAAGCAGATAAATTACGACGTGCAATGGGTAAAAAGGATATGAAAGAAATGGAGGCTCAAAGATCTCTCTTCGTTGATAATTCCGTCAAAAATGAAGCTTTATCGAAAAGGCTTTCCAAAAAAGAAGCAGGAAGTATCTTTGATAATATCCAGAAATTTGCAAGTTATGGTTTTAACAAGTCTCACAGTGCAGCTTATGCCATGGTTTCCTATCAAACAGCCTGGCTCAAAGCTAATTTCCCTCATGAATTTATGGCTGCAGTTCTTACAAATGTAAAAGATGACACCACTAAAGTATCTCAATATATTGAAGAATGTCGTAAAATGAAAATAGATATTCTTCCTCCTGAAATAAACGAATCAGATGACAACTTTACCGTAATTGGGAAGAAAATTCGTTTTGGTCTCAGTGCTATCAAAGGAGTAGGCTCAAGTCTTGTAGAGGCAATTCAAAAAACAAGAGAAACAACCGGGAATTTTGACTCACTGGAAGACTTTTGCACTCATGTCCCCAAAAAAAATGCAAATAAAAAGTCAATTGAAAGCCTTGTAAAATGTGGTGCTTTTGACGGAACAGGTCACAACAGAGCACAACAACTTGCTGTAATAGATCAAGTCATTGCTCTGGGTCACAGTGCTCAAAAAAACAGGGCGGCAAACCAACTGACTCTCATGGATTTTTGCTCTTCCCAAAATATAGAATTTGATGAATCAAAACTTGACTATCCTGAAATACCTGAGTTTCAGGAAAGGGAAGTGCTCAATTTTGAAAAAGAGACTCTAGGATTGTATCTTTCCGGTCATCCTCTATTTGATCATCTATGGCTTTTAGATAAAATTAAAACTACAGGGCTTGGAGAACTGGATAATCTTGAACCTGATTCATTTTTCAGAACCGGTGGCCTTATAAAAAATGTTGCAAGAAAAGCCTCTAAAAATAAAAACACTGAATTTGCCATTGTTTCTATGGAAGATCTGAAAGGAACTCACGAATTTTTGATTTTTGATCCTGTATTTACAGATCAAAGAGCCTTACTTAAGGAAGATAAGTGCATCGTCATTGCAGGACAAGCACAACTCAACACAAGAGATGATGACAAAAAAATACGAACAATGGTTCATTCACTTCTTGAATTATCTGCCCTGCCAACAAACAGAGAATGGAAACTTGAAATTACTTTAAATATTACAGAGAGTAATCAGCATAAATTTGATGTTGCCAGATTAAGAAATATCCTACTGGCACACCATGGCAGATACCCACTTCTTGTATCTGTTTATGCGAATAACACTTCTGTCTTGTTAAAGTTAGGAAAAGAGTATAAAATTACACCTGAGAAGACTTTAATTGAAGCTCTGGAAAAACTAATCGGAGAAAACTCTGTAACGATAAAAGCCATTCCCCCTCCGCCGCCAAAGAAAAAACGGTGGAGAAACTAAAAAATGTAAAAGGAATTTAGCTGATAACACAGAAAGTGGGAAGTTGATGAAGCTTGTAGAAGCAAGACGACTAGAGAATCTTAATGGGTTAATTACCAGTACATCACCAACAGATCTACTGGTAAAAGATTTTAATCGTTTCTCTGCTCACTATACTAATATAAAAGAAAATCAGGATGAAGCCATTGCTCAATATATGGCTGAAGTCAATCTAACTATTGAAGATTTGACATTCCCTATTTATTCTGCCGATGAGAATAGCGAAGAAACAGATGAAATGGACAATGGTGATCTCCCTGAAGAAATTGATGAAGACTATCTTATGGCGACTGAACAGGCCATAACAAGAATCATCAATTTTTATCAACATGAAAGAATTCAATCCTGGTTTGTCACTGGTCATCACGATGAACTGACTGGACAAAAACTTAATTCTATTGAGCGGGTTGCCGTTTTAATGCCCTCTAACTGGCAATTTGCTCCAATAACATTAATGATGTCCATTATCCCGGCAATTATTGCCGGTGTAGATGAACTGATTGTAAACCTTCCACCTCTGTCTAACTCTGAGTCATATGATCAAAAAACTTATGCTCTCATTATCTGGCTATGCAGAAGACTGGGAATTACACAGATTTTCCGAATGCCTGAGATAACTGCCGTTTTTGCTTTTGCCATTGGAACGGAAAGTGTTCCAAAAGTAGATAAACTGGTAGGGTCAGGGTCAGATGCTACTTTGGCTGCAGCAGCTCTAATCTCATCATCAACTGGTGTCAAGGTTCTTCCTGATAAAAATGATACAATCTTTCTATGTGATGAAAGTGCAAATGAAGAATTTGTAGTTGCAGATCTCTTTGCTGCAGCAGAGGATCCTAAACTGCAAAATGTAACGGTACTGACAACATCAACGGTGAAAGCTACTGAAATATCTGCTGAAATTGAAAACTACCTCAAAAAACTCGATGATGCCTCTCCAATAAAAGAACTTATTGAAAACAGAGGTGCCATTGTTCTTACTTCAACAATGGAGGAGGCTATCGATATTATAGAGGACTACCCTCCCAAATATTTAAGCCTGTTTGTTAAGCATCCTATGGAATATCTTGCACAAATTCACCATGCTGGTGTTCTTTACATGGGTGATTATTCACCAGCTGGAATGGAGAACTATTTTGCATCATCATCTAACCTCATTCCAACAGGAAAGTGTTGTAGATATTCTTCCCCACTTGATGTTTATGATTTTCTAAAGAAAACATCTATCGTTTATTACACCAAGCGACAAGTAGAACATGTCTCAAACATGATAAATATGCTGGCAGACAAAGATAACCTTCCGTTCCACAGAGAATCATTCAAGGTTCGGCTAAAATAAGTCATCAATGCAAATATATACAGACCAAAAATATATCAGTATTTCAACAAGCTTTGTCAGGTTCCCTCTATTTTTAGCTATATTGACATTATGTTGCACATCTTTAGTTCTGGCAGTAAAACCACAAAAGCCTTCAATACCTGATGACATTACAGTAGATGAACTTAGTTTAAATCTAAGAAAACCAGTACGAATAAACTACCACAAACCTGTTTTCCGAAGGCAGATCTATGAAGATGAATGGATTCGGATGGCCATTGATTTGGACAAGGCAGATAAAGTATCAATCAATTCTATTGAAGATAAAGTATCACTTTCCTGTACTATATCAAAAGAAATGAAAGAAGCCTATGAAGAATTAAATCCCATTTACAATATTACTGAAAAAAAACTCTATGGTTCTTTCTACTTAAAAAACACTCAGTCAATTGAAAATGCCCAATCATCAACATTGGAACGAAACCTGAATTTAAAAGATGATTTCTACAAAAAATACCTCTTAGGTGAAGAAGAATGGCTCAGGCAGGAAGTCCGTAATGTACTAGTACGGAAATCAATCACAGAAAAATATAAAAGTTGCAGTAATGGTATCAAAAAATTCGTGGCAAAAAATAAACGCCCATACTGGCCACTGATAGGTTTATCTGCTCTTGAATCTGAGAATTGGAATCCTTTCAAATACTCTTTACTAATTAATAGTGTAGTTAACGGAGAATCTATTAAACCAAACGAATATCCCTTTTTCCCCACAATGACGAATCTTGAGAAGAAAATAGCAACCCAAATTGCACATGCTTTTTGTGAATTCATCATTACAAAATTTGGGAAAAATATTCTACCTGTCATCATAAAAAGATTTACAGATAATCCAAGATCTTTCTGGGCTGCATTTCGTGAGTATACTTCAACCACAGGAACCAACATATACAATTCATTTATCAAAAATTTTGAAGAAAAGGCGAAAGAACTCAATTTACCTAAAACCAGTGAAGAAATTATTTTCTCTGAACCTGCATTATTTACGCGGCCTTATCTCTCTTATGACCAGAAAAATCTGGCATTTACGTCAGATTTCCTTTCATCCCGTGAAGCGCGAGCTGATTTATTCATATCAAATAGTGATGGTTCAGACATAACTTTTGCTGCAACAGAAGTTAAGCAATCAATGGCCTGGCATGAACCAACTGAAGGATTATTTTTTATAAGAACAGTCATTTCCGCTGCAGGAAAAAAATTCAACCAGCTATGTTGGGTGCCATGTACGGATCTCTCAAAAATATCTGACCTGAGAAGAGGCTTAAAGTTCTCCAGCTTAATCAGAGGAACTCACTTTAGTGAAGTTGCTATTTCTAATGATCAATCGGTCCTGTCTGTCTTGAAAACACTACCGGGGAAATGTGAACTTGATATTTACAACATTACAAAACGACACAGGCATAGCCCTGTACTAAAACTTATAAGGTCACTTACCATTGGTGGTGTTTTACATAAATGGATCGAAAATGACACTATTGTCTTCGTAGAAGTAGTCAGAGGAATGTGGCGAATTGTACGCAAAAATATATTCACAGGGAAAAGAACCATTATTGAAGAACTAAACGAAAGAATCTATGATCTTGATTTTGCTTCAGAGACTAACAAACTATACTATTCAATTGCCTGGTCACAGTATAAAGGTATTGCAATAAGAGAGATTGATTTAAGTAAACCTTCACCTACAGCATCTACGATTAACATCATTCCACTAGGTGGCTTCCAATTTTCAACAACATCAAATGGCAAAGACATCTACTACAACACCTACAAACAAAATCACTTTGCCATTGCAAAAATTAAGGCTAACCAAACAAACAGATCCTATGATTTGTTTAGCCTCCCTGATTTTGATCAAAAAGCCACTCCTTTAATAATTGAAACAGCTTCTTCAGTCAACCTCAACGAAGATGATTTTTCTCTGACAAAAATTGACAAACCCAAACTGTCAATGCACACTAAAGTTCTGGTAGATCTCGATACATTTAACCTTTCCTTTATATGGAAAGACGAACTTGAACAAAAAATTATTGAACCAACTATCTGGTATGACTTTGACTATAAACGGGTAAGTTGGCAAGCCAGATACTCGGACAACGATTCTCACCCAAACTGGTATATCGGTCTTTTTGATAGCACAACAGATGATTTTCTCAACCTGTTTCCTTTATCAAAATTTACCAATGAAGCATTCTTCAAAGGTGCAACTTTTGGTATTAATCACTATCTTACTCCAAGAGAGACCCTAAGTTTCTCACTTGAAATGAAAGACAATATTTACGAACCGGAGTTCTTTGACGGAGAACCTGTTCCTGCAAATCTAAGAGCCTCTAATCATATGTACAGAGTTCGATACAAGTGGGATACCAAGAGTGCCAATACAACAGACTACGTAGGCTCATTAGGAGGCCGACTGGTTGAACTGTCGTGGGCTGACAGCCCCGGCTTTGCCTCTAGTGATATCAGATTTACAGAAACACTTCTTGACTGGAGAGAATTTCTTCCCATAGGAACGGGGAAAAAACATGTCTTTGCCATGAGGCTCCTCGGCGGTGTAAGAAACCAGAGGGAAGGTCACGGTTATCCTGTAAAGTTTACTCTTGGCGGCCCTGATACCCTAAGAGGAGTACAGGAAGACAGCCTTGAAGGAACTAAATTTGCAATGGCAAGTCTTGAGTACAGGTTCAAACTTTTTGATCGAAATTCTGCATTAAACAGTGTTAAAGTTTTAAGCGATCCAAAAGTTTCAAATCTCTTTTTCTTTGACTCCTTTTACTCAGCCATATTCATTGATGCAGGTGTAGCCTCTTATGATAGAATTTCCTTTGGTAGTGACGATCAAAAAGGAGTAGGCATTGAATTTAGGGCTAATACATACCTTACCAGATGGAGACCTGCAAACTTACGATTAGGTTATGCCCACGGAATGGATTCGCTGGGTGAAAACACCTTTTATCTATCCACAGGTCTTAGCTTCTAAAACTAATAAACGATGGGTTTTCAGTGGAATTGCTTCTAGAACTCTGTAGACCTATGGGACTTACTGACTTTGTGCACCAGTCTTTTGCTGTATCATAGTATCACGTTGTGTCTTTAATACCTTAATGTTACTAAGAAGTTGCTTAGCCTCATCAGAATCACCTTCGCTATTTTCAGCCATCTCTTCATAACTTTTCATTGCTGTTTTTAACTGAGATTCAACATCATTCAAAGATGCACCAGCAGGTATTTCAACTGTTGATGGAACCCCTGATGCTGAGGATTTGGTTGAAGAACTGCTATTTTCAACCTGACTTCCGCCAGTATTGTTATTTGCAGCCACTTCAATTGCTGAAGGTGGAGCAGCAGCTGCACCTTTCAACCTCTTGTTAACATAACTTTCAAGAGTAGATTTAGTCAGCCGACCCTTGTTATCAAACATGGCTTCCCACAACCACTGTTCTCTGGTCTTACCATCCATATCGGGATCGGCAACAGCAACAACAATGCCACCGAGTAAACGACCAAATTCATCAAGCCCATTTGCCAGAAGCCACTCATCCATGAACTTCTGAACCTTTGGATCAGCCCACGGAGGACCATCAGTACCACCGGCTGCAACTACATCAGAAACAGGAGCAAATGCACCTTTTTCACGACTTGCATTCTGAATTGCCTGATAGCCTTCTTCAAGATTACGTTGCGTCTGGGAAATATTGTCAAAACTCTCTTTATACTTAGTTACATCACGCTTTTTATCAACCAATTCCTGGCGAACTTGAAGAAGCTGCTTATAAAGTTCTTCATTAGTTCGTGAAGCTTCTGCAAGCTCATTCATTTTAGTCTGATACCCTGCACTTGAAGGATCAATATTACTTTGACCACCAGTTGTAGCCTTACCTATTATGGCACTCTGTTTATCTGCAACAGTAACCTGGGACTCTTGAACCTTAGTAAGAAGTGCTTCAAATTCTTTGGTTCCTCCACCGGAAAACCAGCCTTTAACCGTACTGGAAGCCTTGGAAAAGAACCCTGAAATAGAATCCATGATTCCAGCCTCAACAGGCATTACACTACCAAACATAAGGGCACAAATCAGTACCAGATACATCCACCGTTTTTTAATAAACATAATTTATCTCCTGAAAAGAACGACCACATTAAAAGCACTGTTAACAATGTTTTTACATGCATGCTACTGCAATAAACATTCGTACTATTTACTACGCATTTTATTTCAATAAAGTTTCAAATTATCCTAATAATTATGAGGAACCTATAGCTCGATAGAGAATATTTGGAGGATCCAGTCAATATCAAGACCGATTTAGCCTTGTTCTCACATAGATTACATGACTTCAATTGCCTCTATGGCAAGAGAACGAGCCTTTGAAACATCAGTAAGTTGAAGCTCTCTCAACTTTGTAATTTCTGCTATAGCCTCTTCATAATTTTCATCTAGAACTTTCAATGCATCACTTACAAAAGTGTTTTTATTATCCAGTTTATCAATTTTACACCACAGATTGTAATCAGAGTTTTCAAATAAATTTGTTGTTTTTGAAGCATAAGACAATCCAATAACAGGTACTAAAGCAACAATTGATGAAAGTAAAGCATGATATCTCATACCAATAACAACATGACAATCTTGCACAGAGTCAACGAGGGTATTGCCTGTAACTTCTTTACAAACAACAGGTATTGAATTATCAACATATGTTGCAAAACGTTCAAGCAAAGGCCTGTCAAAATCAGGATGATATGATAGTAAAACCAGTTTAGTAATACGAATAGAAGTAAGAGATGAAGCAAGTAGTTTCAATTTGCTTTCATCTAATTCTTCATCAGGTCTAAGATTAACTCCGACAACAAAGGAATTATTATCTTTTTTCGAAAGTTCAGCACTGTCTCTTGCCAATATAAGAGAGAAGTCTTCAGCTTCATCTAGTGACCATAAAAACACATCACTTCCTATACTTACTTTTTCTATGTCAACTTCACCTGATATTTCGCCCATTGCTTCAGTTAAACTAGCCCTGGAAGATTCATCGCGCACCTGTACAAAATCTGCCAGATTAGCAACATGGCCTGTGAGACTACGAAGAAAAGAACTGGAAATATCCCCTATGCCCTGCCCAAACATCACTATTTTCTCTGTACATAAAATGCGGCCTAAAACAGCAAACCCTGCATAGTACGGAATTGTCAAAATCCCAGATTTATCCTGAAAGAGACCTCCTCCTCCATAAACAAGAAGGCGACATCGAACCATTTCAGGAAATATTGACCATGGGCAATATCTTGGCACAGCCTTTACATTATATTTTTCAGAGATATGCTTAACTGAAGATGGTTTAACAGGCACAACAATCTCATCACCATCTTGTAACACAGAACGTACCAGATTAATGACAGATTCAAGAATTCCGTCATCGCCGGCATTTGAATATCCAAAGTACCCGACTACTACAATAGACCGTCCTTTTAACCTGCGAAACAATAAAAAGACTGGGATAAAAAGAAGACCTGGAATGAAAGCAAACAAAAGAGCAAGATAAGAACGAATCACATTTAATAATGGCGAACAGGTTAAATGGCAAAAAGAATTTACAACAGAAACTGCAGCAACAGTTCCTCCAGCCATAAGTAATAATGCCCATTCTGATTGACGACATCGAAGTGCAACGGCAAGAAGAATTAGAAGCGGATACCCTACAAGAAATTCCTTTGTTCTTGGTCTGACAGGCAAAGATAAATCCATAGTATCTCGAATGAAATGTTCAAGTGCAGAAGCCGGGATAGGAGAAAAGTTTCCGGCTCTTAAGATGTAGAGAGCTGCTGCTCCAAGACCAACAACACCAAGAAGAACATGAAGCCAGGTAACATTTTCAAGGTCTGGTCGAAACTTTAAATCCATCAATCCTACAATGAAAACAAGTACAGGAGGAACAAGGTAAACAAGTTTAACACCGGAAAACAGTTTCAATTTCAAAAGAACGTCAGCAGAAGTTAAAAAGCCATGAATTCCAACACCGGCACCAACACAAACGGTAGTCACAACAAACAAACCAGCTATTGTATACATTACATAAACAGATAAGGACTGATGAGTAACAGCCTGCAAAAGGCGATAGTATAGAAGAATTGCCATAGCAGGTGTAATAACAGCAAGAACCAATGCAAATAACTTCAAATAAACAAAACTTAAAGAATGTACCAATAGAAGTGAACAGCATAGAGCTAAGAGCAATGACAGATGAATAGCTCCATCAAGAGGAAGTAATTTTGTAAGGTGTAAAAACAACGCCAGTGAGAGAGCTAAAGCCAAAAGTTGTATAATCCTCAAAATAAGGAGACCAAAATCTGACTGAGGAACATATTGGAAATCTCTCGGATTTAATACTCTTCCTGATGAATATCCACTCTGCAGAAGAACATTATGAACGTTACTAAAATATTTCAAATTCCTTTCGAAAAGATTACCTGTACCTGCTGGAGGATTTTCAGGAGGGAAAAACCTCATATACAAAGCCCGCACTCTACGTTCTCTAACAGCCCGTAGCCATCGTGGAACAAACTTACTTTCACCAAATTTGACCATTTCCTTGTCAGTAATAGAGTGAACAATTATTGAATCAAGATTTGACCCTTGAATCAGTGCTTTAACCCCAATCTGACCGGCAAATTCCACAAGAGCAATTCTGGCTTTTTGTTTTTTGAAGATAGTCCCTGCTTCTTTCAATCTGTCAGGCCATCCTAATGCATGTTTTTCATCAAACAAAACCAGGCCACCTTCAGGTAGGTCCTCTATCTGAGACAACTCATCAATATTACCTGCAAGGAGGTGATTCATAAATCTGTGAACAGGCTTAATACCATAAGACTCAAGAACGATAACTGCTTCTCTATCCCAAAACAGATGACCTGTTCGAGCATAGGCTCCGGCAGCAAACAACTTGATCCATATACCCTTTGTCTCTACGGCGAAAAATTTCTGCAAGACTTTTTCGACATAGAATTTTTTCGCTGATGGTAAAACCTTAATGTATAGATTGTCACCACTATCTTCTTTAAAAGGAGTTTGGCTACTGTCAGTAGTGATAAGAACAGCCTTATCAAGTTCAAGATCATTTAAAGAAAGGCGAGAGACTCCAACACGATTAATACCTGCCTTCGAAAGTTTTTCGCCAGCCTGTTGCCAATTTAAACCCGTACCTCTTACAGTTCTTGACAGTTCACGTCCATCGACAATCAACTCTAAAAACTTGTCTTCTTTATCGAATTGAAGCCTGGGAACAACTACTACAAGAGAAAAAGCTGCGCACAAAATGAATCCTAGACAAGTTAAAGCAATATTTTTTATGTTCATTACACTGGCATCCCTAATTTAAACCAATTAAATTCTATATTTTAAATCTAAATTTCTATTTGTACTGAACCCTGAAAACATTAATGATTGCAAATGCAAAAAAAACAACATTATGAAGCCAGGCCGAAATAAATGGATCAATCGTTCCTGTTTTACCAAAAGAAGTAGAAAGGCTCATGGCAATATAATACATGAATGTAACAACAAGACTAATTCCAAAACCAACAAAACCACCGGAACGATGAGACGACAAACCCATCGTCGAACCAATGAGAGCAAAAATAATAACGCAAAAGGGGAATGATGTTTTCATATAAAGTTCAACCTTTAAAGGAGCTGTATTTGCTAACCCTCGTCTTTCAAGATATCTAATTTCTTTCAACAATCTGGAAAAGCTGTATTCTCTTGGATCTTTTACTGTAGTTTTCTGAAGGTCAACAAGCCCTTCAGGCAGGAGGTGACTGTCAATACTTTTTAGATAACCTGTTCCTACGGCATTCTCAATTCTAAAATCTCTAAAGTGTACGCCTTTAAGATCCCAGAGATTTCCATCATCAACAGATTTCACAAAATGAGCACTCATTGCGCTAAGTCCAACCTTTAACTTCTGTGCCCTTACTAACCCCTGTCCACCGGCAGTTTCAGACGAGCCCTCTTTAAAGGAGGAAACAGGAATATATTCTTTCATCATCAAACGAGTAACATCTTTTGTTCGCAAGTCAAATTTACCAACATAAAAAAGACCACCATTTTTGCTTCTAAGCAGAACATGCTTTTTGAACTTCGCTTCTGTTTCTTTTCTTATTTCCTTTTCCCATATTCGCTGGCTCCTTGCCATAGAAGGAGGAACTACACGATCCAGAAAAAGAAAA
>Ga0164315_10001844_pt1 | contig 16070 bp, 11 predicted proteins | sample GuaBasSedimGuay6_FD_113737 | JGI IMG/M metagenome (GOLD analysis project Ga0164315, IMG submission 113737) | Subseafloor sediment microbial communities from Guaymas Basin, Gulf of California, Mexico - Guay6, Core 4569-2, 0-3 cm | ecosystem: Environmental > Aquatic > Marine > Hydrothermal vents...
ATGTATTCGGTGCGAACAGCACGGGTTGTCCTGTGCAGACAGACTCCTGGGATAATTCAGGTTCAACAAAAGATTCCAGGCGAAATTTTGCTCTCGACACCCAGTTTATTTGTCCTATACTTGTATCAACCCCAGTTGCAAGGATATCCCGTGTCTTCCAAAACCGCTCGTACCGTCCGTTTTCACGCCATTGGCCCGTCCTCGGTGCTCCAAATCGAGGACCTGCCCCTCGTGGAGCCCGCTGACGACGAAGTCCGCATCCAGGTTCAGGCGCTCGGTTTAAATCGTGCCGAAATCATGTTCCGCGAGGGGCAATACCTGGAAATGCCGGAACTGCCCTCCCGACTCGGATATGAAGCCGCGGGAATCGTGGATGCCGTCGGCAGCCAGGTCACCGGGCTCAAGGTCGGTGACCATGTCAGCACCATCCCGGCCTTTTCCATGAGTACCCACGGCGTCTATGGCGAAAGCGCGGTCGTACCGGCCCATGCCGTCGCTAAATATCCGGAACTGCTCACGCCCGAACAGGGCACCTCGATCTGGATGCAGTACTTGACGGCGTTTGGTGCCATGGTCACCGTTGGTGATCTGCAACCGGACCAGACCGTGTTAATCACTGCGGCCAGCAGTAGCGTTGGCGTCGCGGCCATTCAAATGGCAAAGCAAATCGGTGCAAAAGTGATCGCCACCACGCGCAAGTCCGACAAGAGCGCCTTCCTGCTGGAGACCGGCGCAGACTTCGTGATTGTCACCGACAACATGGACCTTGTCCAGACGGTGAGGGAACACACCGGTGGCAATGGAGTCGACCTGGTCTTTGATCCCATCGGAGGGGCCATCGTCGAACAACTCGCAGAGGCCTCCGCACCGGGCGCGACCATTATCGAGTACGGTGCCCTGGCGGCCGAGGCCACGCCTTTTCCCCTGATGGCAGCACTCTCGAAGGGCCTGACGATCCGTGGCTATACTCTTTTTGAGATCACGCAGAATGCGCCGCTTTTCGAGCGCGCCAAACAATTTGTCACCGAGGGATTGATGAGTGGCGACCTCGATCCGGTTATTGATCGGACATTCACCCTGGATCAGATTCGCGAGGCTCAGGACTACATGGCTTCGAACCAGCAGCAAGGGAAGATCGTGGTGCGGGTGGCAAACCCTGGAAGCTGAGTATGGTGATCGATGAAGGCGCCCGTGTTTGTACAGTTCGACCAGTTCTCGGGTAATTCAAGTTCAACAGAGGATTCCAGGCGAAAATCCGCTCTCTACACCCCGTTTGTTTGTCTTAGACTTCGGTATCGAGGTAATAGGTTTGGTGGCGCTAATCAGCTTATCATCAGACATAAAGCACTCTGGCAAACCCACTGCGCTGTACTATACTCAGGTGGTCTTTTGTACTGACGTTATTTTAACTGTGTGGTTATATGACACACAAATGATTTGCGCGGATGTCTATCAATGCCTCGCGTTGTGTGCAATGAAAACCAGCACGATCAAGCTCGGCACGAACGTCACGAATCCCTCATCACGCATCGCGCCGGTCGCGGCCTGTTGAACGGCGAAATGGTGCCTTACGAGGAGGGTAAGCGGCGACGTATGATCCGTTTTCTCAATCCCGAGGGTGGCTGGATCAACCTCGCGGACAAAGTGCCGATCTATATGGCCGCGAGTGGGCCGCGTGCGCTCGAACTCGCCGGTGAGATCGCCGACGGCGTGATCCTGTTTGGCGCGGTCGGCGACAGTCTGCTCAAGTACGCCTTGGGGCATGTGGCCAAGGGTGCGGAGCGCAGCGGGCGTCGGCTCGAGGACCTCTATATCATGTTGTCCACGGCGTCACATGTAACGGCGCCGGGCGACAGCTTAGAGTCGAAGCAACAGGCGGTCGGTGCTTACGTCACCTCGCAGGCGAATATTTTTGCCCTCTCGGCGGCGGTGATCGACTGAAGATCGCTGTGGCCATCACTATCAGTCACATGACTGACAAACCGTGGGAGGAAAACTGGGCAAATGACCGACTATATCTAAACGACCCGCGTTACCAGAAGTCACCACACTTTTGTACAAAGGCTACCAGTGCCGCTGTGTCATTCCAGGGCAAATCATTGTCCTGGTTTAAAACTTCCCTGCGGTAATCCAGGCCATCTACCCAAACTGGATTTCTTGTACTGGAAATACTTGAAAAATAAATCGCCAAATCCCTATTATTGGCCTTCCCCTACTTTTTCTTTTAATGCGGCGATCTCCGTTTCCAGGGCCTTAATTTTTCTATCCTTGGGGTTACTCATCATAACTCCCCTTAGGTTATTTGACTCCATTGTGTACCGCTGCTCGCCCGGGGGGCTGGCAATAATTTTTTCATTATCTTCCCAGCTACCAAAATAAGGCAGGCCTTCGGCAGGCCCTTCCTTTACCCAATCGGCGACAAATTGGTCGTAGGGAACGCCTCGCTTAATTCTGGCTTGTCGCTCTTCCTGCCGCAGCTTCTCAGTGGCCTCTTCATCCACGATGAGTTTTTCTTCATCAAATTCAATTTTATATAATTGCTTTGCATAACCAGTTGATATCAGATTTTCTTCGATATCCTTTATGACGAGTGCTGTCGATCGCTCAAGAACGTCGCCATAACCACCGCCAGCACCCTGACAAATCATGTAGATTTCACCCTGATTACATATTTCGAAATTCAACGCAGACTGCACCGAATACTCACCATCGTCGTAAACTTGTTCGTTCATCAGGTCAACCATACTGAACTTGAAGCTTTGGGGATCTTTTTTGAGGGTGTCAAGGATGTTTATATTCTTAATTTTTGCCAATGGATAAGCGGGGCAACCATATCCTCCAAACAAGCCGTAAGCGCTGGGGTGTTTGGCCCCGCTTTGCCCCGACATAAACCCAAACTCATCACTTTCATTCACAGTATTGACTTGTTCGTAACCCATACCAGAGCGATATTTCCCGGCACCCACCCTGTCTTTTGCAATTTGCTGAGAAACCAGACGAACAAAAGGCAACTCCTCCTCGGCCAATTCCATCTCTCCGGTGTCGGTCATGTAGCCGAAAACGGGAGACAGGGAGTGCTCACCGTCAGAGTTTTCCCGGGCACCACTACCGCCGCCATTAATATCAGCACAAAAATTACCGGTTACTTCCTGATGCTGAGTCAAGCCACCATAGACAAACGTGGCCGGCTGATTATAGTGATTTGCATTAACCGCCGCGTACCGCTTGGGCATACAATAAGCCAGCTTTGCAAAAATGGTTGAAGGCAAAGTAAAACACTGGAAAATAGGCAGTAAGCTCATTGCGTTGGGAGCTTCTGCCGAAGAGTCTACCATTGAATTTTGGTCTGTGAGCACTTTAATGGGGCTTAAGACAGCCTGATTTTTTGGCAAATCCGGCCAACAAAATAATACCAGGTTGGCGAGCAAAGAGGTCTTCATCGAGCCCGCACTCATATTGGTTGAACGGTTGCTAAACTCAGGTGCGGATCCCCTGAGATCCAAGGTCATCTGGTCGTCTTTGACTGTAATATTGATCGGAATTTTGGCCAAAACATGCTCTCGCAAGTCATCATCGACCCAGGTATTGACTCGAGTTGTACCATTGGGAAGTTCCGCTACACGCTTGCGTACTTCCTGTTCGGTATCCTCCAAAGTGCGACGAATAGTGGCGATTAAATAGTCCTTACCAAACTCTTCGATGATAGACAGCACACGATCTCTCAGACGTAGAATGGAGTGCAATTTAACTCTAATGTCTGCCAATTGAAGCTTCGGATCACGCACAGAATTCTGTAAGAAATTCACCAAATCGCGTTTAATTTCAAAATTCTCAACAATTTTGAAAGGGCACATTTTCAAACCTTCATCAAAGCGGCTCTCTGCTATCGAAGGCATTCCGCCAGGTTCTATCGCTCCATTCTCCCCTTCGTGAATCGTTGAAGCCAACCAACAAATCAACTCACCCTCATAAAAAAGAGGAACGATCATGCTCTGATCAGTATTGTGGATATTTCCATAACGGGAATCGTTATGGATAAACCCGTCACCATCTTTAATACCAACTGAAGGATCGTTTTCCCAATATTTAGTGATGAATTTAATGGGGTAATGACAGACAGCTGCGAACACCACGATGCCGTGAGGCGCAACCTGAGACAGGTCGCCATTTTCAGTAAATATTGCAGTTACGAGATCGCCCCACTTGGCACCCGGGGCAACCCCCATCTGCTCAACCATATTAAACGACTCTTCAAGAGCCGAACTGAGCCGTCCACGAACCAGGTTAATCTTTTGCATATCCAGATCGGAAGAAAGCAACTTTTCTTCAATATCAGATCGGGGGGACAAAGTATGATCCATCATAATTTCAGGATCGGGCCCATAAAAAAGCTGATTCTCCACCAGAAACTCTTCATATAGCTTCCGATCTTCTTCACTCAAATTTTCTAATTGACTATTATCTGTCTGGCTGTTCATCAGCTAACCCTCTGTTTAGACGCTATGTGACGAATTATCGCCACGAGCATAGCTTTAGTTGCGGGAGACGTCTTTACGTTACCCTTGCGTTGTCTATTCAATTTTTTGTCAAACGATCGAACCACACTGCCCCGTGATTTGACGCATGAAAGCTCCAGCCGAATTCCACCAAATAAGTGGTTGCACTCGTCGTGACGAGCGCAGGGCCTTCTATATAAGAGCCAGCCTGCAATGCACTATCGTCGTAAGTCGGTGTTTCAACGGCTTCGTCTATACCAACGAAGTGACACAATCGACTACCCACTGGTTCGACAGAATTCTTCTCTGCCAAAGGCTTGATGTGACCAAAGTGGACTTTATCAAGCTCGACAAAAGAGGTAACTCGTATCGTGTTTATCCTTACCCCTGATTCAGTCGCCTGACTTCCCTCACCAAAACGACTACCGTAGGAAACGTGGAAAGCACCGATTAGCTCCAGTACATCATGCAGCGAGTTAATCCGGGCTTTTTTTGCAACAACGGCAGTTTCTACCCGTTGATTACCGTAGCGCATATCAAATTCTAGCCGGTATTGAATATCCTCAGCATTCATACTCTGACGCAACAGATCGTCTTTGCCGCGTTGTTCCAATTCCTCAATGATGTTATTGAGCTCCTCATAATCCGTCAAAATATGCTTATTACCCGTGTGGTAAAGCACAGAATAAACTGATTGTTCATGAATATGCATTTGATTGACGTTACCGGCACCTAAAGCAGAAAAAACCGATGAAAATGGTGGGGCCAAAACCCTATCAACCGATAAAGCGTTAGCAATTCCACAGCAGTGGAGAGGGCCATTGCCGCCATAGGCCATTAAGGTAAAGTCCTGTGGGTCGTGCCCCCGCGATCTCAATTCGGTTGCAATACCGTTCGCCATATTATGGTCAACCGCTTCTTTGATCATTTTACCAATATCAGTAATTTCAATATCGAAATGATCTTCGAGCTGATCTGCGATCGCCATCTCTGCCCGAGAAGCATTCAGCTTAATTCTACCGGCAGCATAATTCTCTGGATCCAGGTAGCCGAGAATCATATCCGCATCGGTCACCGTTGGCTCCATTCCACCTCTGTCATAACAGGCAGGACCGGGATCAGAACCGGCACTCTTTGGACCAATTTTTATAGAATCGTGCATCTCGTCATAACTGGCTATCGAGCCACCGCCGGCACCGAGTGTCACCAGATGAACCATCGGCACACTAACCAGCCAGCGGTCAATAACCGGGTGAAAATCGTAATATTTTTGATCACTCTCGGTGACGATACCGATATCAAAGCTGGTACCACCCATATCGGTAGCTACGACATTGCCTAACTCTCCCTCAATCGAGAGGTGATCGGAAGCCGCAATTCCCGCCACCGGGCCGGAATGGACTGTCTGCAAGGCATCGGTGGAATTGAGCTGCGCCATGCCACCCGAGTTGTGGCTAATTTGCATCGGCCGGTCATAACCGTTTGCCCTCAGGTTTAGCTCAAGGCTACCTAAACCGTGGTACATCACGTTATGCAGGTAACCATCGATAATTGTTGATGTGGCACGGGTATACTCACCCTTACGACCCGCCACCTGGTGTGACAACAGCATGGGAATAGCCCCCAGTAAGTGAGCAGGATATTCTTCAAGAAAAATTTCCCTAACCCTCAGCTCGTTCTCAGGGTTTACAACACTGTTAGCGAGCATAACGACAATAGTTTCAGCACCCTGGTCAACCAGATATTTCATCTTGTGCTCAAGATCTTCCTTGTCGAGTTCCATCAGGATTTCACCCGAGTAGCTCACTCGTTCACGCACGGTAGCGATCATTGGGATGGGCACGAGCGGATCGGGTCTTTTTGCTCGACTCAAGTCACGCTGTTGCTCGAATGGCAAGCCCTCACCGTAACCACGACCCCTGGAGATCGGAATGGTACTGCCAAAGCCCTCCGTCACCAATAGGCCAATACGCGGGCCATTGCGTTCAATCAGTGCATTCGTCCCCAGGGTTGTCGAGTAACGAACCGAATCAACGCTCGACAGCAACTCCTGAGTATCAACCCCCAATTCCGAGGATGCCTCTTCAAGCGCCTCATTAAACCCCAGGGCAAGGTTGTGATGAGTTGTCAACGCCTTGGATTGAACGTAATTTTTACCCCAGGCAACAAAACAGTCGGTAAACGTACCACCTATATCTACTGAAATTCTTTTCATATCATCTATTCTCAATATGGTTTAGTGGCTGTGTCCGGATTTGGGCATATTCCACTCGGGAATCTCGGCTTGTCCCGGTTCACCCCAGATTGCCGCCTTCTTTTTCAAGTCATCAATATCCAACTCAATGTCACGTACCAGAGGATGTCCCGGCACTGTGTATTCCGTCTCCACCATGGTTCCACAGGAGGGACAGTAATATTCAATCAATGCCGTAAAGTTCGGGTCCGGACAAAAGGTATAGTCATATATCTCCGGATCTAAGAGATGAGGGTGGACGTCTGACAACTTTCGATCGCAAACAAGCAGCCCTCTTTTATAGTTGTCTCTGGCATTACCCAGGCTCTGAGCACAAACCCTGCACTCCCACAATTCCGCGTCCAGATCAATGGTCAGGTACTCTGTAATATTAACTCTCATATGCGCCCCCTTTAGTTTTTCTCAATCAATACGTCACGATTTGATGAGATATGGAATTGCCAATTTTCGTTGATTTTCCCGGTGAAATACTCTTCTTCAATAATCGCAGGCCCTTGCGCACTCGCACCAGGCACCTGATCCTCAAGTCGGTAAACCGGAACCTCTTCCCAGTTTCCAGGGCTAACCATTACCTTTCTCGTGCCCGCACTCACCGCATCACTCCTGTCTTCATTACCCACGGGAGTAAAAGAATAATGTTTGATTTTTTTAACGACACTTAACCAAAGAGACAGGTCTTTTTTCGACGCCAATTCAGCGGGAAAGACATAGCCATCAATATCCGCAACTTTGGCTCCGTCGCCTCCATCATCACCGAGCAGTTTCCAGCTAAATTCACATTCAGCAAGATCAACTCCCTCAGCAAACATGTCTCTTCGTGCTCTCTCATTAAGTTGCGCCGCCAGTTCTTTCAACGCAGCACCACTACCCTCAGTCAACTGGCTCCGATACTCGTGAGATAAGTCTGAAAACCCAATACCGCAGGCACTAAACACAGCGGCCAAACCGGGAATAATGATTTTATTAACACCCGCCTTTTCAGCCAGGGTCGTTGCCAACAAAGCACCAGCACCACCAAAGGCAGCAAACGTTGTTTGCTCATCAATTTCCGCAAAGTCGTGAATTCCAGAGGAAATTTTACTCGCCCAGGCGTCGATAGTTTGCTGAATCGCGTGCTCAGTATCGATCCCCAGTGGGCCCGCTATTTGCTCGTCAACCACGGCTTTAGACTTGGAAAGATCAAGATTTAACTTACCACCGAAAAAAGTGTCTGGCGAGAAGATACCTGCCAAAAAGGCGATATCAGTAATCGTTACATTTGTCCCACCCAAACCAAAACAGGCTGGGCCCGGCGCAGCACCTACCGATTCTGGCCCAACCTTTATCGCTTTGTTCTCGGTGGAGATAATAGAGCTTCCGCCCACACCAACGCTGTGTATATTAGCCAGGGAAAAGGCGATTTTTACACCTTCCACTTCACCGCGATAATTATTTTGAATTTCACCGTTTTCGATAAGACCGATGTCCGTCGTGGTTCCGCCAACATCGTAGGAGAGCATCTTGTTAATGCCGTAATGAGACGCCAACGCTTTAACCCCTTCCATACCACCTCTGGGGCCAGAGCTATAGGTCTTAATCGCAGTGGTTTTTGCAACCCGTGCCGTACCACCGTCATTGCGAAAAATAAGCAGAGGGTTGTTACATTTAGCCGCTTTTAAGCGGTGGTCTGCGCTATAGAGAAAGCGCTCCATGGCGGGATGGAGGTAAGCGTTGAACAACGCTGTCCACGTTCGCAAACTAACATCTGATTCGTCCGATAACCCACTAGCTACGACAACCGGAACGGCACCTAACAAATGGGAGGGAAATTTTCGTTGTGCAATTCGAATTAATTGCTTCTCCTGAGCGACGAAATCATCCTCCATCAGGCTGATCACTACTCTCACCGCGCCACGTGACACAACGTCATTGATAGTTTTAATTACAGCCACTTCAAGTTCGTCTTCTGGTAGAGAGGTATCTATATAACCCACCCTGTCATCAACTAGAGAAGTAAACAAATCCCGCTCGGAAGCAGATCCGGAAAGCGTGTCGACATTACCGCCAGTATTCGTAATAAGACCCAGTCTGGGGCCTTTTCTCTCTACGATCGCATTCGTACCCTGCGTCGTGGAATACCTTACATAATCCGCTTCTCGCAACAGTCTTGCGGGGTCTTCTTTACCGTATATTTTCTCAGAGACTTTGCTAATTCCGTCAAAAAAGCACTTGCTCAAATCATAAGGTGTGGTTAGCGTTTTTGCGTAATGGACATCTGCAGCCTCCATGACACAAAAGTCGGTGAGCGTCCCGCCATTATCGATATTTATTATCTTTCCCATTCATTTTCTCCCAATCTTAAATTACTACTTCACTGAGGAATACATACATATAAAGAACGCCGGAACTGACCAACAAACTTCAAAACACCTGAGCACTGACATGTCAATTTTTTCTAGCAAAGTACAGGTTCCCGGCCATGGAAGTACGTCATTGCATCCAGATTTGAAATGACAGATGAGTCTATTCCAATCGTTTTACGACCCTGGTGCTCCAACCACCTGATAAGTTAGGATCAGGTGGTTGGAGCACTAGAGCAATAGACCAGCATTATGCTCAATAAGAGAAGCAACCTACCATGATCTGGCATGGCTGCCATTATGGCAATATATTGTCATAAATCATATTCCTCATCAACTAAAAACATGGTTTTTGTTAGTAACACAAGGCAGCACCGCGTTTTGCCTGGATACGCCGTTCTGGTTTAATATCGCCTATCAGTCCACCACTGATGATACCCATATTCTGGCAGGTGACGTTGTCTTTCAATCCTCCTATTGTCATCTGACCCTCTCCATTATGCACCGCCGTAGGGCACCGTTGTAGGCCGACCACACTGACTACCAGGACTGGGTTGGCAGCGGTAACCTTCTTAGATTCTCTCAATCAACACGGCCATCCCCTGGCCCGCACCAAGGCACATCGACAGGATCGCGTAACGTCCCGAGGTGTCAGTCAAATGATCCATAGCCGTTAGCGCCATTCGCACTCCCGTTGCGCCGGGCGGGTGGCCGATGGAAATACCGCCACCATAGAGATTGGTTTTCTCCCGGGGTATCGCCAGCTGCTGTTCTGCATGCAAGTTCACCACGGCAAAGGCTTCATTAATCTCAAAGTAGTCAATATCAGCAACCGTCAAATTGCGCCGTTCTAACAATCTTCCAATCGCCGGCACCGGGCCGCAGCCCATAATACGTGGCGGCACGCCTACCACATCCCAATCAACCAGGCGCACGATCGGCGTCAGGCCTTCAGCAGTGGCCCTTTCGCGATCAGCAACAAGTAAAAAGGCGGCGCCATCAGTCATGCCACTGGCATTGCCTGCTGTTACACGTCCATTTTTACGAAATACGGGCGCCAATGACTGCAATTTCTCCAGGGTAGTGTGTGGACGCGGAAATTCATCGACTTCGAACAGGCGTTTACCTTTTCTTTCCGGAACTTCAATGGGTGCAATCTGCCGGGCCAGAAAGCCCGACTCAATAGCAGCGGCAGCGCGCTGCTGGCTCAGCAGGGCGTACTCATCCATGTCCTCGCGGGTATAGCCAAAGTCGTCGGCCAGTGCCTCGGCGGTGCCGCCCATCAAGGACAGGTCAAAAGGATCGCGATAAGCGTAGTCGATGGTATCCACAACTTTGCTGTCACCGCGCTTCATCCCCCAGCGACTGTCCACCAGTGCGTAGGGTGCACGGGACGTGTTTTCATAACCCCCCGCTAAAGCAATGTGACTGTGAGCAGTGAGAATTTGCTCAGCCGCCGATACGATGGCTTGAGTACCGGAACCGCAGGCCCGTGATACATTGAGAGCACGACTATCTTCACGCATACCCGTATTCAGCGCGATAACGCGACTGGAGTGGTAGCCGCCCTGATCCACCGGCACCACGTTGCCACATACCAGGTGATCGACCTTTTCCACATCCAGGCCAGCGGCGTCCAAAGTCGCCCTGGCGGCGTGAGTAGCAATTTCAGTCCCCGGGATGGCGGCTAACGACTTGCCAAAATCCCCAAAAGGTGTACGCTTTCCGGCGCATAATACAATTTCTCTTGTCATAGTATAATTATCCTTTCGGCTACTAATGCCCAACAGCAAAACGCGTTCTGATAAATTTGCTGATCGGCTGCTCAAAGTTGCATTCACCTGCAACAACCGCCGCCACTGAACTCATGGTGTCGAAACTCCTATCCCTACGCAACGATTAGCGGGTGCCCAAAACCCAATTCTTTGCGCAGACGTGCAATGGACTGGCACCTTCACCGTGAGCGAAAGCAGTTACAGATTGACTCAGGAAACATCCCTTGAAATAGCCAACATTCATCGGTTGCGCAAGAGTATCCGAATTGCCCTACACTAAGCCAAACAACTGTTTGTTTTTTGCGTATATGAACAAATTTATACTGAAACGTCAAGACTTAGACCAAAATCAGACGTAAACCAAAAATTCGGGCTCAATTCTGGAAGGCCGAGGACCCAATTTTGCAAGTCCAAACCGTTAACATGAGTTCTGGTGTACTGTGGCGGATAAAGTGTACATTCAGCGAGCCTCCCAATGTGCACTTTAATCCGAGGCAACGTCAGAAATAAAGGCGGCACCTAAAACCAAAGTTAAGAGCACTGCCAGGCCTCAAACTCAAAAGGAACAGACTTCCGTCAAGTCCTGGGGAAATTTACACCCGAAGAAATTGATTGGAAGTTTTTAACGTATTTAAGAGAGCCTATCAGCCGCTAGTGTAGCAATTCTTGAAAAGGACTTGCCATTCCCGGCGAATTGCGCCTTGCAGCGAAAAAATAGGGAGGCTCTGAATGTTACACGATGAATGACGAGGCACACTAAAACCCGCTAACAATGTTGCAGTTTATCAGCCCGAAACTGATAGTTTTGAGCCAAATAACTTTTCATCCAGTCAGTCAGCGGGTGTTTAAAAAACAGCCGCTACAGCCACTACTATTTCAATGACTGGTGCGGATCGCAAAAAAAAACAGAGGCGTTAATCAGGTGAATATAGTAATGTTGAGTTCAGTTGATCCACAAGACGCAATCGCAGTATGGTGACAGAGATAGTTAAAAGTAACGGCACCCAACCCGCCACCAGCATCAGTAACAAGTTTCTTCGATAGGCCGACAATGACAAGAATAAACCCGCTTGAGAGACTGGCTAAAACCAAGCTCGACAGGCTTCCTGATAAATGGAAAAACCGCCAACGGCAGGAAACCGCAAGGCTGGCTCGAGAGCTGGATGCACAATCCACTGACAAATACTGGGAATGGGTCGCTAACCAGTTCCGCTGGATGTCCCCGTGGAAAAGCGTACGTGAAGGTGATTTTCCTGACTTCAAATTTTTCTCCGGTGGCCACCTCAATGTTGCCGACAACTGCGTTGACCGACATGCAGAAAATCCAGACTTGGCCGATACCCCGGCGATTATTTGGGAAGGAGAACCGGTAGGTGATTCACGTACGCTCACCTTTCGCCAACTCCAGGATGAAGTCTGCCGCTGTGCCAATGCCTTCAAATCTCTCGGCATAAAAACGGGTGACGTTGTTGCGCTCTATATGCAAAATCTTCCCGAAGCTTATGTGGTCGCCCATGCCTGTAGCCGTATCGGTGTAATTTACACCATCCTGTTTTCTGGCTTGCCGGCCGATGCCATTGTGGCGCGCCTGGATGTGGCCAAACCAAAGCTGATTATCATCGCCGATAAAAGCTATCGTCGCGGAAGAGAGGTTGATCTTTTACAGACCTGGCGAGAAGCAAAGCCTCGATGCCAAAGTGTTGAAACGACGCTGGTCTTTGACCGCACTGGCAACCAGCCGGCAATGGAAGAGAATGAGCAGGACTATCGCTCCCTGCTCGATCAGCAATCAACCCAATGTGACTGTGAACCTATTGAAGCCAATGAGCCTTCTTTCCTGGTGTTCACCAGCGGTACCACATCAAAACCCAAAGGGGTTGTCCACTCTACTGCTGGATTTATGGTGGGCGCCTGGTCCAATGTTTATTGGCAACTCGGTGCAAACCCTGGTCAGACCTGCTGGTGTGCTACCGATGTTGGCTGGCTAACATTTCCAATACAATCGCTGGTCGGTGGGCTTGCAGTAGGCGCCACTCAGGTCTGTTTTGAAGGCTCCCTCGATTATCCGGATAATCAACGTTTTTACCAAATCGCAAAAAAATATCAGGTGGAAAAAATCATCACCGCACCCACTCTCATTCGTATGCTGAGATGCTATGGTGATGAACTTGCCGCACAATACCCACTACCGGATCTGAACATTATGAGTGTACAAGGTGAACCACTTGATGCCACTAGCTATCACTGGGCACGAGAAAAGTTGGGCCAAGGTGTTCCTGTCATCAACGCCTACGGACAGACAGAGACAGGCTCTACCTGGACCTATCCACTATGGGGTGTTGACGATACCAAGGCCGGCTCATGCGGCACACCAGTACCAGGTTACCGAGGAACCATTGTCGATGACAATGGCAGTGAAGTAGTGAACGGTGAACGAGGACACTTAGTTATAACCACCCCTCTACCCTCAATGGCCAGAAGCATTTGGAACGATCACGCACGTTACAAAGAATCCTACTTTACTCAGCTTCCCGGGACCTACTGGTGCTCCGACGAAGGCATGCGTGACGATGATGGGCATATTTGGGTGTTAGGTCGCTCGGATGATGTAATCAACGTTGCCGGACATCGGCTCAGTACCGTTGAAATTGAATCCGTAATCACCTCCCACCCTGCTGTTATTGAAGCGGCGGTAATGGGTGTAAGTGATGAACTAAAAGGGTTAGTTCCAATAACATTTGTTAACCTGGTGCCTGACGCTGACCCCAAAAATGTTGCCAAAGAACTCAAACAGCGTGTGCAGGAGGGCATCGGAGGAATTGCCCGCTTAGACGCAGTTTATGTCACCAGTGTATTGCCAAAAACACGGACCGCGAAAATCATCCGTCGACTGCTGATTGAAATCATCGAGCAGGGCGACACATTCAGCGATACCAGCAGCCTTGATGACATCGGCGCCATTGAGGCCTGTAAACAAGCGGAAAAATATTGACTCTAGTTCAGAGTACAAGGTAAAGGCCTCCTTTTCCGCCCGGCCAGCCTGCCCCTTACTATGGCTATATTCCCTCCCCGGGTTTATGATGATTTGTTAATATTTAGCCAGGCCTATTCGTGGAGTTTAAAGGAAAAATATGATGTCGGGAGTGTTAGAGGGGATTCGTGTGCTCGATTTTGGGCGCTACATTGCGGGGCCGCATTGTGCCTCTTTGCTGGGTGACTTTGGCGCGGAGGTGATCCGCATTGAAAAGGTTGACGGCAGTGAAGACCGCTATATCGCGCCACTGAACGACGAATACGGTGCCCACTACATTCTCAATTCCCGTAATAAATTGGGTCTGACCCTAAACCCGACCAAGCCCGAAGGCAAAGAAATTACCCGTCGTTTAATCGAAACGGCCGATGTGGTGGTGGTCAATATGCCCTACCATACACTGGGGGCGATGGGTCTTGACTACGACAGCTTAAAAGCTATTAAACCCGATATCATTCTTACTACCTCCTCGGCCTTTGGTTCGAAAGGGCCCTTTGCCGAAAAGCTCGGTTTTGACGGTGTTGCCCAGGCGATGTCGGGTAATATGTATCTGACCGGCCACGAAAATGAGCCGATGAAATCCTTCGGCCCCTATGTCGACTACAGTACCGGCATGTTGTGCGCATTCGGTACGATGTTGGCATTGTATGAGCGAAAGACCAGTGGAGTGGGTCAAATCGTTGAAGGCGCCCTGCTTAATACTGCGATGACCATTACCAATCCGGCGGTGATGGAGCAGGCCATTTGTGCCTTGAACCGCGTTGCCACCGGCAACCGTACGCCCTCCGGGGCCCCCGCAGATGCTTTTCAGACCAAAGATAACTGGGTATTGGTGCAAAGTCTTGGTAACCCGCTATTTAAACGCTGGGTAAAATTAATGGGTGAGCCCGAATGGCTGGAAGACCCACGTTTTGTCGATGACAATTCTCGAGGCGCAAACGGTGCGGTCATCAGCGAACGCATGGCGCGCTGGTGTGGCGAGCGCACTACCAAGCAAGTGCTTGATCAGCTTGAGTCAGCAGGTATTCCCGCAGGCGAAGTGTTGTCTCCCCAGCAAGTACTCGACCACCCACAGGTACAAGGTGCTGGCTTGCTGAAGCATATAGATATTCCCGGCATCGACAAGCCCGTGCCGGTGATGGATACTCCGATCGCGCTGTCGCGAACCCCCGGTGGCATTAAAGCACCACCCCCGGCTCTGGGAGAGCACACCGACAGCCTATTGAAATCACTGAATTACAGTGAAGAGGAAATTGCAAACTTGCGCAGTAAGAGAGTTGTCTAAAACTCAGCGTGCAGGAAAACAAGTTTAATGATCCAAATTTGGTTTATTAGAATGAAAGAGAAGGAATGGCTGAATGCCGCCCCTGGACTAGAAGAGCTATTGGCGGTGGTAAACAAGGTTTATGTGGAAAAGTCCGGCACTGGTTATACTTAAAAAAAACAGCTAGCACATGATGGGCTAACCATTTGATAACTGTGAAGAAATTTGGTTCACTTGCCTCGTACATAAGCTACACGTAATTAAATCTTTTATGAGTCTACGCGGAATCGTGTGGGTGGATTCTGACGAAATTTGAGTGTAACACATTGAAATTTCTGAGATATTCAGGGATTCTATGGTGGATAAATCGGTTGCGTTTTTCGGGAAGGCTAACACCATGAAAAATCCCAAGTCGATCCGGGCGCTCTTTGCATTCCCCGGCTTTTACGCATCATCAAAATTGGTGGGTGTGTTTGGTGATCGGTATGCACGTGTTATCCAACTTAAGCGGCGAAAAAAACAGCCTGCTGCTCTCATTGTGGACACCGGTACCGAGGCCATTACGACAAGAAAGTGCTGCGGGTGCGAGACCTCCCGGTGGCTGGATGGCGTATTTATCTGGAGCTCGAACGCTGGCGTGTTCGTTGTCCGAGGTGTGACGGCGTGCATGTAGAACACCTCGACTGGTTGGCGAAGAATCCGTGTTATACGCAGCGCTATGCCATGCATGTGGGCAAGCTGTGCCGGGACATGCCGAACAAGACAATCGCCGAGATGGAACGCTTGCACCACAGCACGGTGAAAGATCTGGACAAGCTCTACATGCAAAAACAGGTTGACCTGGCGGGGCTTCCCGCACCACGGGCTATCGGTATTGATGAGATCTCTATCCGCAAAGGACATAACTAGTG
>Ga0164315_10001845_pt1 | contig 16069 bp, 11 predicted proteins | sample GuaBasSedimGuay6_FD_113737 | JGI IMG/M metagenome (GOLD analysis project Ga0164315, IMG submission 113737) | Subseafloor sediment microbial communities from Guaymas Basin, Gulf of California, Mexico - Guay6, Core 4569-2, 0-3 cm | ecosystem: Environmental > Aquatic > Marine > Hydrothermal vents...
CGTCAATCCAACTTTGAATTTGAGCGTATCCGGGATTTCATCATCCTGCATTACAAGGCCAATGAGCGTACCGACAGTCAGTTCTGGATAGATCGACGGGAGATGTCTGTGCCTGAAACATTGACGCGGAAAATGGATTTATTCCGTGACAGTGGTCAGATTCACCGGGACGCTGAGGAGTTATTCACCGAGGTGGCCTGGTTGCAGGTGTTGATCGGTCAGCATGTTATCCCCAGTCGCCATCATCCGATGGCAGATCAACTAACAGCCGAGCAGGCTGAGCAGTTTCTGGGGCACCTCAGCCAGGTTATTGGCAAAGCGGTGGGTGAGTTGCCTTTGCATCGTGATTTCATCAATAAAAACTGCGCTACCTGAGGTTTATGACAGCACAGATACGTATTCTACCCAGTGGTCGAGAATTCCTTTCCGAAGGAAATTCAAGTCTGCTTGAGGCCGGGTTGCGTGCAGGACTGAGACTTGGTTATGGCTGTAGTAACGGGAATTGTGGCGAGTGTCTCGCAAGAATTGTCTCTGGCGAAGTTGAAAAAATTCGCTACCATGATTACAAAATCTGCGAGGAGAAAGCGGTCAGTGGTCACGTGCTGATGTGCTGCAATGCTGCGGTGACCGATGTGGTCCTGGAGGCGAATGAGGCAAGTGGTTCGAGCGAGATTCCGCAACAGCAAATCACTGCCAAAGTCAGAGATATCAGCATCGTCAATGATGATATCGCCCTTATTCACCTGAGAACACCACGTACCAACCGCCTGCGTTTCCTGGCAGGCCAGCATGTACAGCTGGGTGGAAATGGGATTCCTGCTGCCACCCATCCGGTCGGCAGTTGCCCCTGTGATGATATGCACCTGCATTTTCAGATCGCGCTGAACAAGGGCGATGAATTTTCAGATCATGTTTTTAATAAAATGAGGCATGGTGACCCGATAGAGATCAATGGACCGCAGGGGGATTTTATTCTGGATGAGGATTCACCTCGTTCACTTATTTTTATAGCCTGGCGTACCGGGTTTGCCCCGGTCAGAAGTCTGATCGAACATGCTATGGCGCTGGAGCTTGCTGAGAGCATCCACCTCGTCTGGGTTGCCAAGAACAAACAGGATCGCTACCTCGACAACCTGTGCAGGTCGTGGCGGGATGCTTTGGATAACTTTTTTTATATTCCCCTCGATGCAGATTTAAAAAAGGATGCCGGTGACGTAAGCCACGAAATCATCCAACATCTGAATATCGAGCCGGACAAACTGGCTGATCATGACTGTTATATTGCCGGCAACGAGTTGTTTACAAATCCCTGTAAGATGACAATGATCAGCAATGGCCTGCCAAGAGAACAACTGAAAACAGACCAAATAACACATGATTGATCTGCAGCTCGCTTAGTCACGTTTAACATCATGCGCTGCAGTTCGATAGCGCCCGGGGGAGGCTCCGAACCAGCCACGAAAAGCCCGTCCGAAGTTGGACGGATCCTGATAACCGAGCTGGTAGGCAATATTTGCAACAGTCATGTCTGAGTGGAGCAGATAATCTACCGCCAGGGTTTTTCGCACTGCTTCCAGGATCGCAAGATACGAGGTGTTGCCATGCTTAAGTCGGCGGATCAGGGTTCGTGGCGAGATATGGTGTTTTGCAGCGATTTCAGACAGGCCAGGAAACGCACCCGGTTGTTCCAGTAGCGCCTGACGAACCGCAATCTCAGCGGGTAACACACCAGAAGCCACCCGTAGCTCTTCTTCACAACGTGTGACCAGGTACCGGTGCATGGCCGCATCAAACAATGCGCAGGGCTCATCCAGCCACGCCACCGGAAAGCTCAGGGTATGGCCGCTGGCATTGAAAGCCAGGCCCGGGTGGAAGGCATCATCAAGTTGATCCCCGTAGGCTGGTGCTGGGTTGGTAAAGGTGATTTTTGCACCATGGAGCTCACGCCCCAGCGGACGTTCCAGCAAACCCTGCAAGGCAAGCATGGTCAGTTCAATCAGGACTGCACGCTCCTCACCCATTTCGATGGCTTCGTGAAGTCTTATGACGAACTGGTTGTCTTCAACTGCACCGGCCAGCCACACAAAAGGTGCCCGAATTCCTATAAATCTCAACAGCACGTCAACCGAAGCGCGCAGGTTGGGTGCTGTAACCGTTGCAAACCCAAGGGGGCCGTGGGATGAAACAGTCAAACCCTGTCCCATTGACAGGTGCCAGCCAGAACCAAGTGTATTTGATGCATTGGTCAGTACTTTTTGGATCTGTTCAAAACTGATTGTAAGATCACTTTTTAGCAATGCCTCCAAATCCAGGTCTGTTGCCATCAGCAGTTGGTCAACAGAATGGTTTGTAGTGGCAGCATGTTGAAGGATCACTTTTAAATATGCTGCAGGCATATGCCAGGACTGATTTCGGTCTTTTATGCTCATAGTTTGATATTTTGTCACTTAATGACCATAACTTGTCAATACCTAATCTGTTGTATGCTTGTTGAAGAGAGGATGATGGCACGTTCGAAACAATGGTCTGAGGCATAACAAGAAGATGAAAACATTCACTTATGACGATCCCGGGCTGGGTTTAATCAGCTATGTCGATGGCAAGCGTTATCTATGGTTGATCTCCGTCCTGTTCCCGCTGGTGCCATTGATTGGTATGGGCTTGATGAGCTGGAGTGGCCAACAGGGGATGTTGTGGGTGCCGTTTATAGGTCTTTATATTCTAGTTCCCTTATTAGACTATCTGTTTCCGAACGACCAGAGCAACCCGCCTGAACAGGTCGTGCCGCAGTTGGAAGCGGACACCTATTACCGGGTGTTGAACTTCCTCACCGTGCCCTTGCACTTCTTTATCCTGATCGCAGCTGCCTGGTTTATCGCCAGTAATGATCTTGGCTGGAGCGGATATTTGGGGCTCAGCCTGATGGTCGGGGTAATCAGCGGTTTTGGTATAAATACCGGTCACGAACTCGGACACAAGAAAACTGCAATGGACCGCCTTGCCGCCAGGCTGGTTCTGGCTGTACCTTTTTATGGCCATTTCAGTATGGAGCACAATGTTGGCCATCATGCCCAAGTGGCCACGGTGGAAGATACAGCAAGCGCACGATTTGGAGAGAGTATCTATAAGTTTGTATTTCGTGAGCTTCCGGGTGGCATCAGCAGGGCCTGGAAGCTGGAAAGCCAACGCCTGCAGCGTCGTGGTTTCAAAACCTGGAGTTGGCATAACGAGATACTTCAGTCCTACCTGGTTTCCGTCATCCTTTACGGGGGCTTACTCATTGCCTTTGGTCTTGTCATCCTGCCGTTTCTCCTGATCCAGACGGCCTATGCCTGGTGGCAGCTAACCAGTGCCAACTACATCGAACATTACGGCCTGTTACGTGAGAAGCTTCCCAATGGCCGCTACGAGCGCTGTCTTCCCCGTCATTCCTGGAACGCAAACCATGTGGCTTCCAACCTGGTAACCTTTCATTTGGAACGGCACTCGGATCACCACGCCTACCCGGCCAGGCACTACCAGTCGCTACGGCATTTCGATGATGCGCCCCAGCTACCGAGTGGCTATTTCGGCATGTTCCTGCTGGCCTATGTACCACCGTTGTGGCGCAAGGTGATGGATCCAAAAGTACTTGAGTGGGCCAACGGTGATCTGAGTCGCGTGAATGTTGATCCGGACTGGCGAGCAACATCTGAAGCCTGAGAGTATGTGGTTCTACTGATAGTTGCCCCCACGCATAGCCGTTAACCCACCGGAAGCGGACTATCGACGTTTGTTACTGCGTATAGCCGAAAACGGCCGAGGCTGTGTGAAAACTATTTCATAGTCTCTGTTTTTGGGACGATACTGAAGAAATGAGCCATACAGTCGCTCAATTTGATCTAGAAACCCCACTTTCCAGCGTTAGAATATTCAATTCAGAGGGTATATCCCACTTGAAATTTCTGACTTTGGGTTTTCACACAGCCTCGGCCAGAAGCAGAATTGAATAAGTATTCGATTCCGGTCTCTGTGCTTATTCAGCAAGTATCATTTGCGACTAATTTCTTCATCGACAATCTCGATGAGTCGGCTAACTTCGTCGTAGATGCCCTTATATCTTTGTTGTTGCCATTCCGCCATGCCGCGTACGTTTAGCAGCCCCCTCTGAAATATCTCGTTTTGGACAATCGCTACAAATGATTCGCGGGGTGCTGCTTCACGGTTTTGGGCTCTCATGTGAACCGCATCCAGTGGAATGAATCCGGTAAATTCGTTGCGGAAATTTTCCCAAATCAGCTTGCGGCCCCAATCGTCGTATGGTTGCATTTGTTCAACCTTGTCGTAGTAGCCGAGCAAATCAAGCCGAAGCTGCCGATTGCTGAGCAAGCGGAGGTTGCCAGTGGCCAACATATCATCCATGGCATTGCGACGAGGCCTGTAGGTGTTCATGAAACCAGCCCGACCGATGTCATCGACGAACATTCTTTGTGCTTCCAGTGACTCAGGTACGCTTTCAGGAGTGACTTGCCCGAGCTGCTTGCTTTTCTCGAGACGCATCTTGATCTCGGGAAAAATGCGCTCATCGAACATGCGGAGGTCTTCCTGCAGATCCGCTTTAATGGCTACCAGGTATTCGTGTTCCTGTTCAAGTTCCTCGCGCTCCTGGCGCCAGTCGTCGATGCTCAGGGCAAACAGGATGCCTATCACAACCACAACAAGTTCAAAGAACAGGGTTCCGTATTGCGCCTGATGCGCATGGTTCAATAATCGTCGGATCACTAAGCTATCTCCAAATCAAAGTTACTTGAGCGGGACCATGTGTCAGCAGCGTCAGCCCCGAAATAAGTCTACTGAATTATGCTTAGGGTAAGACTGGAATGCACCTAACAAAGGTCATGATTGGAATAAATGTAAGTTTCAGGTCTGGAACGTTTCCTGCCTTTCAGCCCAGTTTTAGCCGAATGTCTGCTTGTGGCCGAGGGTGTGTGAAAACCCAAAACCAGAAACCTCAAGTGGAAAATAGTTAAATATTAACAACTCCAGCGGGCCGTATCGTCGGAAGTGACACTTTACCAATAGCTGCTTACTGGCAAGAATCGGCGTTTCGACTTGATAGCTGTAGCAGTTACCCGAAAGGTAATCCCTTCATTTTAAGCAGTTCTCATTCTCATCTACTATATTTAGTAGGTGCAGCTTTTTCATGGGCATGCAAAAAAAGGAGAAAACAGTGTCAAAAGCAATAATCACAGCACAGGTCGAAGACTCAACAAACTGGGAGAGTGCCTTTCGGAGCCACGCAGATCTATTCAGCAAATATACTGCAACGGCCGTACAGTTTGTCGCAACAGATGACAACGAGGTGGCCATTCTTTGGGAGATTTCCAATCTGGAGACATTCCTGGCGCAATTGGATGCGCCCGAAATAGCCGAAGCAATGGCCCAGGACGGTGTCAATCACGATAGCGTGAAGGTTTATATACTGGACAAAGAGATTAATCTGTAGCTTCAGGCGGGTCGGTAGCCAGGGGTTCCAGCGCGAGTGCGGTGAAGACGAAAAAGACGCTTAGTGCCAGGGCAATTCCCAGGGCTTGGGTTCCGGCAGCAAGACCGACCGCCATGGAGACAAAGACGAACAGTGCATCGGTCAGGTTTTTAAGGGAAGTACGGTAACGTACACCCGCGAAGATACCGGTAAGAGCGAAGGCTAGTGCGAGACTGAACTTAACGATGAAAATAATGGCCGTTACTACCATCGGCAGAAGTAACAGGCTGGCGCTGACCTTGTGTATGACGGGATGTTCATCTTCGGCTTCTTCAAGATCACCCACTGCAAGATAAACCCAACGCACCGGGATCATTAAGATTAGCGCTCCAAGCATGGAAAGTGTAACGCGCATTCCATCTGCCAACATGTCGATAGGAATTTGCACATACGTGACCAGATTAACCACGTCTGTTTCAGTGATTATCTCATTTCCGTCCTGTAGTTCTTCCAGGCCGCCAAATGGCAAAAAGTGCAGGAGTTGAGGAAACAGGTGAGTCAGCAACGCTGCAAATACCATCGCCGATAGGTAGTAAACAATGAGTTTGAGGCCGAGTTTGTTTTTTTGTCTTCGGTTCACGGCTTGATGATACAACAAAAACGGTTCCGAAGAAAAAAGAGCACAATTGACACCTACTCAAATTCAAGCAGCAGCACACCACGCGCCGGTACTTCAATTGTGCCCGAAAGATCCAGACTGGCGCCGGTTAGCACATTAACTGCCAGGCTGTGGCCGGTGAGTTGTTCAGCATATCTTGCCTTATCAAGAATGGCTGGCTGTTCGTTTTTGTTCAGGATGACCATGACCTTGTCACTTTCGTTATAGCGCAGGTATACATACACGCCATTATGCGGTACGAAGTGCATCAGATTTCCGCTATGAATTACGGACTTGCTTTTTCGCCAGTTGAGCAAGCGGCGGACAAATGACTGTGCTTGCTTCTCGCTGGCGCTCAGGCCTTTGCCGGTGAATGCGTTTTTCTTGTCACCCGGCCATCCACCCGGGAAATCGCTGCGCCGGATTCCGTCATTGTCGCTGCCGGTATGGCTCATCAGGATCTCGGTGCCGTAAAAAATCTGCGGGGTTCCACGCATGGTCAGCACATAGACCATGGCCATTTTGAACAGGTCGTAATCTTCGTTCAGCTGGGTAAATATCCGGTCCATGTCATGGTTGTCAGGGAATATCATCAATGCATTCGCATCGGCATAGATGTGGTCATTCGCCAGCGTCCGGAACAATGGATCCCAGGAACTGCCCCACGGTGGTTTGGGGGCAAGTAGTGATTTGACCAATGATTCCTGTAGTGCAAAATCCATCAGGCTGGGCAAGTATGAAACATAACCGTCGTCATTCTTTTTGCCGCGTTGCCAGTACGATACTGCAATCGGGTTGCGGTTGGATTCCTCACCGACAATATTGAAGTTCGGGTATTCCTCCATGATGCGGCGTGTCCAGTCGGACATGAAGTGTTTGTCCGGGTAGGCGTAAGTGTCCATGCGGATGCCGGCCAGACCGACGTATTCAATCCACCATATCGCATTCTGAATCAGGTAATCGGCCTGCAGTGGATTGCGCTGGTTCAGATCCGGCATGGTTGGCACAAACCATCCGTCGGTGAACAGGGTTCTGTCGTAGGTGGACGCGTAAGGGTCCTGGATGGTGTTGTGCTCGTGAGATGATTCGGTGTATTGATCCGGGAAATTCAACCAGTCTTTTGCGGGCAGGTCTGCCATCCACCAGTGGTTGCCACCGGTGTGATTGGCGACCATGTCCATGATCATGCCGATGCCTTTTTGCCGTGCATCGCTTACGAGTTTTTTATACTCTTCATTGCTTCCAAAGCGGGGGTCCACACGGTAGAAATCTGTCGTGGAATAACCATGGTAGGAGCTTTTGGGCATGTGATTTTCCAACACCGGATTCAGCCAGATCGCGGTGAAGCCCATATCGGAAATGTAATCCAGTTGATCGGAAACACCTTTGAGGTCTCCACCATGCCGGTGTTTCGGTTTGCTACGATCGGCCGGGTCGCCCATACCCGGCACATTGTCGTTACCGGTATCGCCATTGGCGAAACGGTCGGGTGTGATCAGGTAAACCGTATCGGCTGTTGAATAGCCTTTTGCATGTGCAGGGTCCGGGTTTTTGTCCAGTAAAGTGTAATGATGAGAAATAATGTCGGTATCATTACTGAACTTGATGTCAAAGCTTCCTGCCCTGGCACTGGCGGCGATATCCAGGTAGACAAACAGGTAGTTGGGGTTATCGGTACGCTTCACGCGCGAGATAGATACTCCCGGATACTCAATTGATGGTGTCAGGTCGGATATGGCCGGCCCATGCACCAGCAACTGCAACTCGTTGTGCCTGAATCCTTGCCACCAGAAAGGTGGTTCAAGATGGTCTATGCGGTAATCACCCGCCAGGCAGGTGCCCGATAACAGAACCGTCGTGAATACGATGTGGAAAAGTCTTTTGTAAAACATCATTACCGGATTGTCTCAGTGTAAAAAAATGCCCCGACAAGCGGGGCATTCATCATTACAGCTTGTAAAAAAATTACAAGGTTATTTCATTTGAACAAGAAGTTGTTGAACCGGTTTCACAAACCTGGAAAGTGTAGGTTCTTTTCTTGTTAACCGTGTAAGTAGCGCTGCCATCATTAGGCGTTGAGTTATTGAACTTACCATTAACGTAAACATCAACATTGGAGCCAGTAGCATCTAGCCAGTTCAAGGTGACACTGCGACCAGTGCTGGCCCTGGTGCCTGACAGAGTGATATTTGATGCAGAACCATCAGAAACAGTTACCGATTGTGTACTTGAGTTGCTGACACCTTCATTATCGGTGACCGTAAGAGTAACGTTATAGCTTCCAGAAGAGGCAAATGTATTATTTGCTGTTACGCCTGTAGCACCGAAACTCCAGCTGTAGCTGGCGATGCTTCCATCACTATCATCACTTCCACTTGCATCAAAAGAACAGGCAAGAACTGTGCAGCTATAGATAAATGAAGCCGTTGGTGGATTATTTCCCGTCGCGCCGCCACAAGGGAGGCCGGCCAGGTAGTTGCTCGCTGCAAGGGCTTTAACAATACCATAACCATAATGGTCATCACGCCCTTCGGCACCCTGATCTTCTGCGGTATCTTTCAACGCCTGGCGTACTTCTGCGTTTGTACAGCCAGGATGATTTGACCAGACCAGAGCAGCGACACCGGAAGTCGTTGGTGTTGCCATTGACGTACCTGAGAAGTAATCATAATCGCTTGCAAGAACGGAAACACTCGCCGATGTCGCCGCTAATAGTGCCGGGCCATCTGCCTCTGTTGCGCCAACGGCGGGAATATTGGTTTGCTCCGTGTCGCCCAGTGTGCCGTATAACATACCGGGCTCATTGTTAAAAATAACTGCGCCGATACCGCCGGAGTTCTCACAGTTTGTGACTTTATCTTCGAATGAAATATCACCGCGCTCAATGACACAGATTTTACCGCTCGCGCCGTTATCAGTTGAGTCACCCAAACCAAAGTTATATGTACCACCTGAAGCAGAGCCGAAATTTTCCATTCCGGAAGCCGCGTAAGCAGTGCCATCAGCGGTCAGGCTTGAAGCTGTACCAACACCGGAAGGCACGGTCGACAAGGTAGCAACACCACCTGCGGTGACTTCTACGCCATAGCCATCATGGGTTTCTTTTGTCCGATTTCTACCACGACCGGTGGTAACCGTGTTCGTTGGGAACTGGGAAAAATCCGCAATGGCATTATCCGCATCAACCGCACCGATCATCATGACCGATTTGTAACCGGCGGGATAAGAACGTACGTTATTGCCGTCATTGCCTGCAGCGGCAATCACCAGGCCACCTCTGTCAGTAAAGGCATTGAAGGCATTCTCTTCAGTGTTGTTAGCGGCGCCGCCACCAAGGCTCATGCTGATGATGTTCGCACCTGCGGCTTCACAAAGGTCTGCAGCCTGGGCCAAATCAGATGAATAACCCCAGCCGGCATCATTGAACACCTTGATGATATGCATCGGTACACCCGGCGCCATACCAATAACGCCGGTATTGTTATCGGCAGCGCCGATCGTGCCTGCAACGTGCGTACCATGAGGGCCACCGTCTGCATCCCAGTCACCGGTTCCGGGGTCGTTATCGCCGGTGATTACACTCCAGTTGAAGTCGGCATTGAGCCCGCCTGTTTCGCCATCTGAGCCCGCAATACCGGAGTCAATTACACAAACTTTTTGTCCGCCCTGCAGCGTCAGCTGATCGGCCTGGGATTGAAAATAACCATAGGGAGTTACTTGTTCCGTATCCGGGTTGCTTCCGACGTCGTTATACAATGACATAGGGTAACGTTTCGGATCTGTTTCAAATGATTTGAAGCCACGTTTAGCGCGTAATGCGCTTTTTCCGTTTGCGTCCAGCTCTACGGCAAACCAGCCATTGCCCTGGGCTTTTACATCATGCCCCTTTTTTAAACCATGTCCATTGCTGTCGTATTGCACAATGTAACGCTCACTGGCATTTGCCTGGGCACTCAAGCCCAAAGCAAGAAGAGTCGCTACACAAATTGTCCTTAATATTGGTGTGGAATTTTTCAATCTAACCCCCGAAAAAATGAATAAAAGTGACAGGAACACGTGGTCCCCTTGGATTTAGAACGCACATTTGTACCAGAAACCGAGGCGGTTTCGTAGGGTAAATTGAAAATAAATGCAAATAATTCGCATTTACTCCCTGCCAGGCTGGCTCACTTGAGGGCGTTGTGATGTATCGCCACGGCACTACCTGGTGGCACGGATATTTGCAGTACGCCATCATCACCGACCCGCACCACCGCTCCGTTGCAATCGTTTTCAGGAACTCCTCCGGAGACTACATTGCAGTATTCGCCGGGGGCCATGCTGGTGATAAATGTTCCATCCACGGTTTCGGAGCCAATATTGATAACGACATGGCCCCTGTCGCCGCGGCCAAAGGAGATTAGCTCTTCACCAAACGCCTGCCAGTTGGTAACCGGCGCACCTTCGGTAGCTTTGCGAAACTTGATCATGCCAAGCATGGAGGGCCTGCGGTGTTCACATACCCAGTCGGATGAACATGTTCCGGCTTCCACCGGTTTTGTACCGGGTGGGCCCTGGCTGCCGCCTTCAAAGCGATAACTCGACATGACTTTTGGATAACCATAAGGCCAGCCCAGCATGAAAACATTGGCCAGGTCATAAAGTTCGGTAGATTTGTAATTCAGAATCCTATCGACGGCACCATGCCCACGCTGGGTGTCGTGATTATCGACAAATACAACAGCATGGTTAGCAGGGAGATAGCCCGCCCCTGATCCCAGGTCGGAGAGACTGTCCAGGCGGGCCGCGAGAAACGCACTGGCAAGCTCGTTTGGGTATTTGAACTCAACGACACTGCCGTTGATCAGGTAATCCATGGAATTGATTGGCTCGCTGCCCGGGTCAGGGACTTCCTGGTATATGAAGGGACTCGAGTCCAGCTGTGACAGGATCTGGTTAACCTCATCCTGCTGAACATGTTTGATGGCGTCCAGTCTGAAACCGGCGACGCCCAGGCTTAGAAGGTCGTTCAGGTATGCCGAAATCTTCTTCTGCACTGCAGGATTGCTGGTATCAAGGTCGGCCAGCGTTCCCAGGTTACAGTTCCGGACTTCCCAAAGATCCTGGTAGTCGGCAATGCGGTCATCACCATTGCGGCCACAATGATGGAAATCATCATAATCATAGGGCACCGGGAAAACATAGTTACCGAACTCTGACCCGGCGACACCCGTGCCGGGGGTAACATCCGCCATATGATTGGTGATGGCATCTACATAAATATCTACCCCGGCTGATTTACAGCGTTTGACCATGTCCGCGAACTCAATCCGGGTACCACCACGGCTTTCAATCTTGTAACTGACCGGTTGATAGCGCGTCCACCACTGTGGTCCCTGGATGTGCTCCTGGGGTGGTGAAACCTGGACAGCGACATAGCCATTCGGGCCGAGGAAGTCTTCACATTCTGCTGCGATCTCCGGCCAGCGCCATTCAAACAAATGAACAAATACATCGCTGGAACCCTGCACTGATTCCACGCTTGCGGGTGCCACCTGTACCGCCTCTTCCGGGGCTGCCTGCTGTGGTTCAGCCACTTGCTTTGTCTCATCTGAACATGCGCCAAGCATAGCCGTGGCCAGCATGGCGAAAAGAAATTTTGACCTGATGTTCATGTTGATCCTCTTCATGAATGCTTTTGTTCTGTGGGGTCATCGACCATTAATGTGGCCAGGCCGGCAATAAACAACGATATACCACCCAGCACCAGCGCAAAAATTGCCTGCCCGTCGAACAGGTATTTGACCATTAGTCCCAGGATACTGGCGGCGACCAGTTGTGGAATGCCGATAAAGAAATTGAATATACCCATGAACACGCCCATTTTTTTCGCTGGCAAAGAACCCGACAAGATCGCGTAAGGCATTGAAAGAATGGAGGCCCAGGCGATGCCAACGCCGATCATCGGTATCCACAGCAGGGACGGATCCTTGATAAAGAAAAATGAAATCAATCCGATTCCGCCCAGCCACAGGTTGATCATATGCGCGATTTTCTTGCTGGTACGCGCGGCGACCACGGGGATGGCAAATGCCGTCAGGGCCGCAAATCCATTGTAGGAAGCAAACAGTATTCCCACCCAGTCCGCACCCTCATTGTAAAGTGCGGTGGCCGTGTCGGTGGTGCCATAGTGATAGGCGGTGACCGCTCCGGTGCTGTAAATCCACATTGCGAACAGCGCGAACCATGAGAAAAACTGTACCACTGCCAGTTGTTTCATAGCCTTGGGCATGGCAAACAGGTCTTCCATGACCTCCAGAAAGCCGTGTTCCGACATGTGTTTCTTCTTGAACCCGGCGGCCAGAAATTGCAGCAGACCAAACGCAGCAGAGCCAATGCCCAGCACCAATAATTCTTTTGCCCAGCCAAGGGTCATGATGAGCGTGGTCAGTATCAACCCGAAAACCAGCCATACGCCACCACTTTTGAAGAACTGTGAAGGAGAGCGGCCATCTGTGCCGGTTGCCTTGATGTGTAAAGCCTCGTCACGTGTATGTTCAAATTCTTCAAGTTCTTCTGGCGAGTACTCTTTGGTTGAGATTACAGTCCACATCACCGAGATGAAGTAGGCACCGCCACCCAGGTAAAACGAGTAACGTACCGAATCAGGTATGGAGCCGACTTCGGCCATATTGCTGATCCCAAACCAGTTGGTCATCATCCATGGCATGGCCGATGCGATAACCGCGCCGGTGCCGATAAAGAAGCTCTGCATCGCAAAGCCCCGGGTACGTTGCTCATCCGGCAGCATGTCGCCGACGAAGGCGCGGAATGGCTCCATGGTGATATTGATCGATGCATCCATGATCCAGAGCATGGCCGCGGCCATCCACAGGAAGGAAGAATTTGGCATGATGAAAAGCGCCGAAGAAGCCAGGATGGCACCACCCAAAAAGAAAGGCCGGCGCCGACCCAGCCGATTCCAGGTGTGGTCACTGAAATAGCCGACGATCGGTTGTACCAATAAGCCGGTCAACGGCGCGGCGATCCACAATATCGGTATTTCATCAATCGATGCGCCCAGCGACTGGAAAATACGGCTGACATTGGCGTTCTGTAGTCCCCAGCCGATCTGAATGCCAAAAAAACCAAAACACATGTTCCAGATCTGCCAGAAACTCAGGTGTGGTTTTGTTTTTATGGTCATTCGCAATTCCTGTTGGCGGAGCTGTTTTTGAATTTAATGGTGACGCTATTTGTTGCCGTTGAGTAGGCGGCGGTGGTTGCACGCAGGCTGAGTATTTCTCCAGCCGTGTAATCTACCGTATCAATATAAATCCGGTAAGGTTTATTTGTATCGGTGCCCAGGTTCTTCCAGTTACCACTTTTCTGTTTGATGTCAAATTTGACCTGTGACAGTACATCCTCTTCGAGTTTAACTTCTACGAACCCGCTGCACTGTAGTTCTTCATTGTTTTGCAGGTTTGTGAAGGAGAGGCGTGGCGCGGTTTCCCAGACCGTTATCTTCTTTTCTGCTTTCAACACGAGATACTCAAGCGGAGGGATGAGTACCGATACACTTGATGACCGGGTAGATAAACTGCGACCACTACCGGTAATGTGCGACCAGTCGGCATCACGTGAAAAAACGGGAATGTCGGCCTGTTTTTCAGTCTGACTATTATTGAATACTGCCAGGTATTCGACACGCTCCTTCGGGTCGATGCGTGACCATGCAATGATGCCTTCTTGTTCATCTGCATAGCGAACGTGCTGGTCACCGTGGCGCAAAGCCGGGTGTTGCCGGTAAATACTACCCAGGTCTTTCAGGAAGACATACATCGGATGCTGTGTGTCAAAATTGGCATCCGCCGTGGTCAGGTCGGTACCGATCAGGTCGTTATCGTTAAACACCTTTGAGGCGCTGGGCAACATATCCTCACGCGACTCATGAAAGCCGGGTTCACCCATAAAACCCTGCTCATCTCCGTAATAAAGGATCGGCACCCCGCGTGCAAAATACATGATGGCATGTGCCAGCCGGGTGCGTTTCAATTTAACCTGCTCCGGGGCATCAGGGTCTTTGAGGTTCAGCTGAACGCCGAAGCGACCGTCATCGTGATTGCTGAGAAAAGTTGGTAGCGTATACGGCGAGGTGTCGTGGTCAATAAAGTAATCATCGGTATTCAAAAACTGCTCGACGAATTCCTTGGCCGATCCGGAACCGGCGACGTAGTCGGCCACAGCATGTTTGAAATCGAAATCAAGTAAGGCAGGCAGATTACCTTTGGTGATGTAATCGCGTTTGTTCAAAACGGAGTTAATGACTTCTCCGAACATAAAAAATTCCGGTCTGCCATGCAATTTGGCGTGCTCTTGCATGGCCGGAATGAACTGAGCCCAGAAAGATGTATTCACATGACCGGCGGTATCAATACGGAAACCATCAATACCGTATTCCCGTATCCAGTACTGGTAAATATCGATCATGCCGTGGACAACATCCGGGTGTTCGGTGAAGGTGTCATCCAGACCGTAGAAATCACCCAGGTAGAAAGCTTCTCCGCTGTAAACGATTTCACCGCGATTGTGATAGTAAATCGGGTTGTTGAGCCAATCGGGTTTTTTGAGAGACTTTTCCGTTTCAGCGACAAAAGGTGTGTAGGCGAAAGACGGATCAACCAGCTTTGCAAAATTCGATTCGGTTTGATGGGCCTCATCATGGCCGAGGAAGCCTGTGTTGATTGGAGTTCCTTCAGCTTTTCCCCTGGTGGTATAGGGATAGATATCGGAAGGCCGGAAAATGCAGCCTGAACCTGCAGCTTCCTTATCCGCACCCTCGTAATCCGTATCGTGGCATTGCCGGTATTTAATGGTGTCAGCGGTATGATTGATGACGATATCGAAAATGATTTTTATGTTTCGCTTGTGCGCCTCCTCGATCAATTCACGTAATTCGGCGTCGGTACCGAGGTGCGGATCCACACGGGTAAAGTCGGCAATCCAGTAACCGTGATAGGAGGCTGTCAGCCAGCCATCGTGCTCCATCACCCATTTATTCTTGAATACCGGTGTCATCCAGATAGCGGTCACACCCATGTCGGCGAGGTAATCCAGTTTTGCAGTAACGCCTTTTAGATCGCCACCGTGATAAAACTTCTCATCGGCAGGGTCATATCCATGAACCAGGCGGTCACCTGTCACACCTCCGCGATCATTCCCTGGATCGGCATTGTTGAACCGGTCGGTAACCATGAAGTAGATCACATCGTCCCGAATGGGGCGCTGGGAATACAGGGGCAACCCGGTGAAGTTGGCTGCTTGTGTGTTTACACCGGTAGGTTCGCCGCTGGTGCAGGCCGACGTTAAGAATAGCGCCACTGTCATGACGAAGGTAATAACGAACCTGGCCGAACTAAAGTTCACACGAATATATCCTTGCTGCAAATCTCAGCTCATCATAATAGACCTGCCATTTGGCTGCCCATGATGAATACGTATGTATGCTGCGAACTCCAATCAATGGCTTTACCTCGGTTGTTCCCTGTCATACTATATATCCATGTGTTGCCTTTAAGCGCCTTAAACATACTTTAACATATCTAAATGTAACAATTATACTAATGAATATTCCTGAGATCAGAATTAACAGTACAGGCCTTGCCGACTACCCCAGGGGCACCTCATTCGGGCCACGGGAGTTGCATGACTTCGAGTTTGTCTGGATTGAGAGGGGTGACTGCCAGTGGGTCTCCAATGGCAAAAACCTTTCCTGCCCGCCAGGCACGGTGATCCTGTGTCAGCCGGGTATCCGTGACCGCTTCGTCTGGGACCGACATCAAACTACCCGGCACGGCTATGTCCATTTTGAATTTCTCGACGAGTTGGATGAACTTCTACCAGAGTTCCGCCGTTGCCAGGGCGATGACGTACTCAGGCCGATGCTGCGCCATACGGTGTGGCTGGCC
>Ga0164315_10001846_pt1 | contig 16067 bp, 6 predicted proteins | sample GuaBasSedimGuay6_FD_113737 | JGI IMG/M metagenome (GOLD analysis project Ga0164315, IMG submission 113737) | Subseafloor sediment microbial communities from Guaymas Basin, Gulf of California, Mexico - Guay6, Core 4569-2, 0-3 cm | ecosystem: Environmental > Aquatic > Marine > Hydrothermal vents >...
AAACAATCGACTGCACGTATAAAGATTATCTTTTCGAGTATTCCTTTTAACGACTATGGTGGTGATACTTCAAGCGGTCGGGAAGGATATGATAGTTGGATGGGCTTTACATATGCTCGTGCTAAAGTAATGTCATTTATTAAAGAAAACAATATTACTGGTGTTGTAGTGCTTTCTGCAGATCAACATTATCCAAGTACACATATATTAAATTGGGAAAAACCCATTAAATCAATTTCAAAAACAGATACTTCAATAGCATATTCACTATCACAATTAGATAATGCAATTTTTGATTTTTCTGCAGGACCTTTTAACTATAAAAAAGCAGCTGGACATCCACTGTTTCCAGAGAATCAAAAGAACACAGAAATCTCTTATGAAGTTTATAGACCAGAATGGGCAATACCAGAAAATAAAAAAGATAGGCCTATTATTTCTGCTTCCATATTTGGAATAGCTGAAATAGATACTGAAAGTTCACCAGCTACAGTTACAGTTAAGTTTTACGAGTTGGATAAAGAAACAAAAATTATGGTTGAGATTTATAAAATAAGTTTATTGGTTGAGTAGAAATAGTGAGACGTAGCAGTCCTCCCATTGCTACGGTTAATTGGTCGGGATTTTAGTGGGAAATGGTGAAGCCTGTTGAAATCCCTTTCTAAAATTTAATGTGATTTGAATTATGAGCTATTCTAGTTCTAAAATTTGGCGGAATTCTATCAACACTTTTCATGAGTTGGCTTTCCGATAAAGTTGGAAGGAGAAGGGGAATGGTCTCTTTGTTGTGTATGATTCCAATTTTCTTTGCGTTTCTCGTAATTTATTTAAATCCACCTAGAAATCTTTGGATTGAAATGACAATAGTTCTTTATTGACTGAATAATTATACATTAAAAACTTAAATATTTTTTGACATTGAAATATATAATCAGTACTATATGTAGTAAATGATACAGAAAAAATAATATTATGTAGTAAGACGGATATTTATAATTACTGCTTAAATACTTCCAATAAAATTTTGACATTGAAATATATAATTGCTAACTTATGTTGTAATTGTTACAAAAAATATTTATTTATGTCGTAAGTTCAACAAGTAAGTTGTCTATTATTAAATATAAGTGTTCTAACATAACTGATGAGGAAATTTTGGATGCTAAAACATTAAGTAAAATACTTTTTGTCTTTTTACTATTCACTAGTAGTATAGTTTTTAGTGGTACTACTGGAAAAATAGTAGGAAGAGTAGTTGATGCAGAAACAGGGGAAGGGCTAATAGGGGCAAATGTTCTGATACTAGGTACCAGTATGGGAGCAGCTACTGATCTTGACGGATTTTACCAAATTATTAATATCCCTCCAGGCACATACGATTTAAAGTTTTCAGTAATGGGATACAACTCCTTGACAATAAGTAGTGTGAAAGTAAGAGTCGATTTAACAACATCAATAGATGCTGAATTAAACGTTGGGGAAATAACAGTTGATGATGTAGTTATCGTTGCAGAACGCCCCCTTGTTGAGTTTGACCGCACAAGTACTGCATCTTATATAGATGCTGAAGCAATTGGTGACCTCCCAGTGCAGAACGTTTCCGAAATTATACAAATCCAAGCTGGAGTTGTATCTGGATCAAATGGTGATTTACATTTTAGAGGCGGACGTGCTCGCGAAGTCTCTTACATTATTGATGGTGTTCCAGTATCAAATCCATTTTCACAATCCGGTGGTAGTAATGTTAGAGTTGAAAATTCGATGATTAGTGAACTCCAAGTAATTAGTGGAACCTTCAATGCTGAGTATGGCTCCGCACAATCTGGTATTGTTAATATTGTTACAAAAAGACCATCAGATAATTTCTCAGCTCAAGTTCAGTATTTTGCTGGTGATTATTATACTAACAAAACAGATGTATTTATTGGAGGAGATCAATTCAATCCTCTAAATGAGAAAGATTTGCAAGTTACTTTATCTGGTCCAATCATTTCAGAAAAACTCGGATTCTTTGTAACCGGAAGAGCTAGTACCGATGATGGTTATTTGAATGCAGAGCAACGTTATAATGAAATGGATGGTTGGAAGATTAATGCTTATCGCCAGTGGTTTACTCAAAAGTATTCTTCTCAAAGTTCAGGTTTTGGGAGAATACCTATACCAGATTCATTAAGAACTGGGGACAATGCAATTGTTCCAATGGGTACAAACAAAGCATACTCATTTACAGGTAAGCTAGCTTTTTATCCAGTTTCTTCAATGGCATTTGTTTATCAAATGTTCGGAGCTGCAGGTGAATCGCAATCATATAGCACTAGCTGGACTTATGCTCCAGATGGAAGAAATACGAATTATAGTAATTCAATGAGTCATTTTTTGAGTTTTCGTCATAATCCAGCCAATAATATATTTTATAATATTCGTTTTTCTTATCAGTATAATTTCTCTGAAAGTTATTTATACGAAGATCCAATAATTGCGGATTATTATGGAGACACCGGATATATGCCAATAGGCGCTTCTGATAGTCAAACTGGATTTGTTCAGGGAGATAACCAATGGGGGAGAGGTAATACAACAAGAGAGCAAATATTAGTTAATGGCGATTTTAATTGGCAATTAGGGAAACATAACTTTATTAAATTTGGATTTGAAGCTCGTCAGTACGATATCCATTATAAAAACCAACCACTAATTAGAACAGACAGATGGAATAGTAATCAATATACAAGTAGAATTAGTGGCAAAGGTCTTGACTTTGATGAGTACTGGGTTTTGATGGATGAATATTGGAGAGGTTGGAACGAGGAATTTGATACAACTAAGTTAAGACTAACTACTAGATCAGATGGAGATTTCGTTGATTATGTAAGAGAACCAATGGAGTTTTCAACATATATACAAGATAAAATTGAAATAGGTGAAATTATTGTAAATGCTGGAGTTCGCTTTGAACTTTACAATACAAATACTGATGTTGTAATAAATAAAAGAGAACTATCCGATAAAATTGGTAATCCAGAAAATTTAAAACCAGCTACTGTTAAAACACAAATTCTTCCAAGATTTGGAATATCATTTCCGATATCTGATGCAGGTGCTTTCCACTTTTCATACGGGCATTTCTATCAACCAGTAAGTTTTGAATTGCTTTTCCAGCACCCTATTGATGAACACATGACTTCATTATTATTAGATGGAGCTAGAGTTGGTAATCCTGATTTAAAAGCTGAAAAGACAATATCGTACGAGATTGGATTACAACAACAGGTTGCGGCTGATTATGCAGTTGATGTTACACTTTATTATAAAGACTTGAAAGATCAAGTTGGTCTTGAACTAGCTAAAACGGTTGATGCTGTATCTTATGAAAGATATATTAATAGAGATTATGGAAACGTAAAAGGATTCACCGTTGCTCTGGAAAAATTAGCTACTGGTTTAATTTCCGGTACTCTCGATTATACTTTCCAATATGCGCAAGGAAGTGCATCTGACCCTAATTTCCTACAGCTTGTTCAAGTAGCAAGTCGTAGAAGTGATGAAGCAATTCAATTTCCGGAACGGCAAATATTACCTTTAGATTGGGATCAAAGACATACTGTTAATATGGTTGTTAATCTTAGAGAGCCGGGAGATTGGTCAGTAAGCTTTTTAGGTAGATATGGTAGCGGCTTACCATACTCTCCTACAAGTGTAGAAGAATTGCAATTACCAGACCGTGAATTTAAAAATAGTGACAGAAAACCAGCTAGATTTACATTAGATTTTAAAGCTCAGAAAAGTTTCCATATGGCAGGTGTAATGTGGAATGTATTTCTTCAGGTTGATAATGTGTTTGATAATCTTAACGAAAACTCTGTTTTTTCTACAACGGGTAGAGCAACTAATAATGCACGCTTACCTTATGATGAAGCACTTGAAAGAAAAAATCTTGAAGAGGGTGGCCAATTTACAATGGAAGAATGGGATAACCGTCCAAGTTGGTATTCTTCACCAAGAAGAATTAGACTTGGAGTTGCAGTAAAACTATAAAATGAAATTTATTAATGGAGCTAATTTTGTATAGAAAGACAATCTTTTTAACAATAGTACTTTTATTTAGCTGGGTGGTAAACATAACACCCGAAGAAGATAAAATAAAAAAGAAATATAAAACGACTAATATTTCTGGAAACTCTAGAACTTCTATTAGCTTATTAAAGAAAATGGATGATGATGAATTTGGCTGGCAAAAATATGTTCGTTTATCAAAACATGATGGAAACCTTGTTGAAACTGGATGGGTTAATCAGGGGCAATTAGCCGATGGCTATATTTCCGGTGCAAACTGGCCCATGATTTGGCCCAAAGGGAGTGGTGTTGAATATGGTTATGTATTCAATTTTTTTGTTGCTGCCGAAGTTACCGACATTAACAACAACATAATTCATATCGTTTCCGATAGATTTCACCGTGGCGATATTGAACAATCTCCAGATAAAAGTCACTGGTACGATTTTAAACCATTACCCAAATATTTTAATAATCATCATTTAGGTCTATCTGAATGGGATATTGGTGGAATTAGTGAAGATGTGGGTATTGATGGAGTTCCAAACACAAATGATGAAGGTGAGGGAGATGGAGTTCTACAAGTGGCAGAAGATTTTAATAGAAATGGTGTTCTCGATCTTAGCTTAATAAATGTAAGTGAGTGGGCTGCAATGAGTCATTTGCAAGAAACTTGGCCAGAATGGTGGCCCCCACAAAGTTACGAGGGTGATGATAGAGGATATGATGAAGAACGTCCTGGTCCTGCAGCAGGTAGGTGGAACGGAGAATATGGCTACTATATTCGTGCAGATCAAGAATCATATTATGTAATGGATGATCATGAAAATGATGAATTTGAATATTATCCATTTAATTTACCAGGTACAGGCGAACCTGATATGCGTCCATGGCCTGATGGTAGGCGTGGTCTTGGTATAACAGTTAAAGTTAGAAATTATCAATGGAATGCTCGTTTGGCTGAAGATCTTATGATCTCCATTTATGATATAACAAATTATGGAAAAAAATTAGGTAAAGTTGTTGTTGGAATGTATTCCGATGTTGATGTTGGTGGAACTTCAGGAAGTGATGACGCTGATTTCGATACTTTTGATGATATAACATATGTGTGGGATAAAAGTGGACTATCCAATCAAGGATTGCCAACTGGGTATTTTGGGTTTGCATTCTTAGAGAGTCCAGGTCTATCTGAAAACAGAATAGATGATGATGATGACGGTTTGGTTGACGAAAGCCAATATAATTTAATAGATGAAGATGGAGATTGGCGTAGCTGGGAAGATGTGAATGTTAATGGTACATGGGATAATGAAGATTTAAACTATAATGATATGTTAGACCTCGGAGAAGATTTAAATGGTAATGGTAAATTAGATAGAGAACCTCTTTGGGATGATATAGGGTCGGATGGTATTGGACCAGAGAGTGAAGGTTATGGTGGACCAGATGCAAATGGAAGTGAGGCAAATGGAACGCCCGACCAAGGTGAACCCAATTTTGGAAAGACAGATAATGATGAATCAGATCAAGTTGGTCTTACATCCTGGTATCTTAAAGATGTAGATAGCCGTGTTGCAAATGATGAAGAACTTTGGGAAATAGAATTACAACCCGGAACATTTGCAATTGATGAAGAATATACTCGTGATGTTGCTTTTAGTTATGGAAGTGGATTTATAGAATTAGTGCCTGGTAAAAAAGGTACTCAAAGATTTGCTATTGCTACTCTTTTTGGTAATGATGAGCAGGATATTTTTAGAAATAAACGTACTATGCAACGTATCTATGATGCTGATTACAACTTTTCAAAAGCTCCACGTTTACCAATTCTGAGAACAATTGCCTCTGATAAAAGAGTAGTTTTGATGTGGGATAAAGGAGCAGAAAGCTCAAAAGATCCAATTTATGGGCGCGATTTTGCGATGTATAAAATTTATAAAAGTACCGATCCATATTTCCAAAATATTAAAACAATTAGTGATGCTTACGGAAATCCACTACTGTACAAAGAATATGCTCAATTTGATTTAGATGATGGCTTATTTGGCCCGCATCCTATTCAATTAGGTGATTTTGGTGTTTCGTATGATATGGGAACTGACAATGGATTGCAGCATTCGTTTGTTGATACTGTTGTTACAAATGGAAGAACCTATTATTATGCTGTTGTTGCTGTAGATAAGGGATATGATAATGATTTCTTTGAACGTGGGTTAACGGATCGTGATAATCTAGCTCCAAATACTCCAACGGAATGTTCAGCTATTATTCAAGTAGATGCTTTGGGTCGTCCAATATTTATTGGGCGAAATTGTGCTGTTGTTATCCCTGTAGAACCTTCTTCAGGTTACATTGTACCAGCCACAGAGAGTGGAATTGAGCATGTTGTTGGTAATGGAACAGGTAATATAAGTTTAGAAGTTATGATTCCTGATAGTATTGAAACAGATCATGAATATGAGATTACTTTTACTGATGATAGTATTTTTGAAAATTTTGATAGTTTGTACAATACTGGTAACACAGAACTTGCAACTTTAGTTGATGTTACAACAAATGATACAATTTTTACTGTCGATTTCAGCTCTGAGAATGCTAATTCTTCTGATAATATTATTAGTGGGTTCCGTTTAAATATTGATAATGATGATTCTGTAAAGGTTGAATGGGCAGGTTGGGTTACCGGACGTTCAAATGTTTCTGGTGAACCAGTTGGGTATGCTCAACAAACAAAAGCTATACCAAGGGATTATAAAATTGTTCTAGGTGAGGTTGGAATTGATTCTTCCTATTCAGCAGTTCCTGGTAGAGCAATAAAAACAAATTTCACGGTACTTGATCAGACTAATCCAGATAGTATTTTTAATGTTATTTTCGGATTAGTTGAACGAGATGAAGAACCTGATAGTTTAAAAGGTATTTTAAGCCATGGAGATGAGATAGCTATAAAAGCTGCAGCTCTCACTCTTGGCCAAATGATCATTTATACTGAAACATCCTGGAGAATTCTGTTTAATCTACCTGCTGGAATTGAAGCAACAGAACAAATAATTCCTGTTGAAGGGGATGTTTTTGAATTTAGAACTGTTAAGCCATTTGACAGACATGATATATTTAATTTCAAAATGATTGGTGGTATATATAGCGATGACGAAGCAAAACACAATATGGAGAACATATACACAGTTCCAGATCCATATATTGCCGCAAGTTCATTAGAAACTAAACTGGTTAGTTTAGATGCTGGTAGAGGTGAGAGGCGAATCGATTTTGTGAACCTTCCAAATGAATGTAAGATCTCAATATTTACTGTCTCTGGTAGGTTAATTCGTGAAATAGACCATGTTTCATTTATGGAAAATGGAAGAGAAAGTTGGGACCTTCGTACAAGTGATGGTCTAGAAGTAGCTCACGGTATTTATATTTATTATGTTGACGCACCAGGAGTTGGTTCAAAAACTGGAAAATTAGCAATCATTAAGTAGAATCATAGTTTGGAGAGTCTCAATATTATGAATCAAGCAAGTAAAAAATATATGCATAAACAGAAAACTATTAGCGAATGTGATATGACTAAAATAAACGATTACAGAGATAAAAAATATTTCTTTTTTACAATTTTAATAGCTGCTCTATTTCTACTTTCTGTTAGTAATATTATTGCCCAAGAAAAGGAAGAGAATTCTTATAGCTTTGTTACAGATGTTTCCGGAGTTGGAACATCTGCTGCACCATTTCTAGAAATTGATGCAGGTGCAAGATCTTCCTCACTAGGTGGGGCTTATACTTCAGTTGCTAATGATGTTTCCGCTTTGTATTGGAATCCTGCTGGAATAGTATGGAATCCAGGATTACAAATAGAGTTTTCCCACAGTCCTTGGTTAGCAGATATTAGCTATAATTTCTTTGGAATAACACAGTCTTTACCATCCATAAATTCTTCTATTGGGTTCAGTTTAATAAATTTAGATTATGGTGAACAAACAGTTAGAACTGTTGATAGACCTGAAGGAACTGGCGAAACATATGGTGCAAGTGATATGTCTTTAGCACTTACTTTTGCAATGGCTTTAACTGATAGATTTTCCTTTGGAATAACTGGAAAGTATATTGCACAAAAAATATATAGTGCCGAAGGTTCTGCCTTTGCTATTGACGTTGGTGTATATTATAGCACTATGTTAAAGGGACTTCGTCTTGGAGCAAGTGTTAGTAATTTTGGTTCCCAAATACAATTATCGGGAAGACATTTAACTACCATTGTTGATCCTGATCCAACTGTAGATAATTTTGATCGTGTTCCAGTTAGCTATAAAACGGGTCAGTACGATTTGCCCTTGCTTTTTAGAGCTGGTATTTCATACCAAAGAGATTTTGGTAATTTTGGTGAGTTTTTACTTTCAATGGATTTGAATCACCCAAGTCATGCAACAGAGAGTATTAGTTTAGGTTTTGAATACGGTTTTGCAAAAACATTTTATATAAGAAGTGGATATAAAAATTTATTTGAACGAGATAGTATTGTAGGTCTAAGTTTTGGTGCAGGAATCGATTACCAAATTCAACACAGTTTAGGAATTCGTTTCGATTATTCTTGGACAGATTGGGGAGTTCTAAAAAGTGCCCAACGTTTTTCAGTTGCTTTAATTTTCTAATTAAAGCTTCTGCTTTTATCTGGCAGATGTCATTCCTGCCTCTCTGCCAACAAAGGCAGGCTAAAAATCTGCCCCGTGATGCATTTACACGGGAATTGCCGGAATGACAATTCTTTTTGTAAATAATTTAACACCTAAAATTTTTGAAGTAATATATAAATAATAAGGAGGTTCATCAGAAATTTGTAATTCAGTAGTTTTAGTTAGCTAACTATTTTTTAAAATTCCATAGGAGGAAAGAGATGAAGAAAGTTTTCATACCTTTAATTTTTATTGTATTGCTTAGTTTTATAAGCATACAAGCACAAACCGAAGCTGAACCAAATAATACTTTTGCTAATGCAACAGAAATATTTGATAATACTGATACAGAAGCTCAGTTTTCGGATAATAGCGACATTGATATTTTTAAATTATCAATGAGTACAGATAATCTTTATCACCTATATTCAGTTTCAGATGATGGAAGTATGTCGCAGGATATAGCTATTGAAATATTTTATGAAGGTGATACAACATTTAATATTTTATCAGGAGATATTGCTGGAAGAGGTAGAGGAGCAAATTTCCGACTTGCTGGATGGACTCCTGCTGAATATGGTTCAGGTGTTTATTATCTTAAAATATCTCATGAGCAACCATTTATTGATGGAGCTACCGGAGATTATAAGGTTAGAGTTATTACTCAAAATTTGGATGAATGGGCAGATTTACATGAACCAGATAATACATTCCAAGAATCATTTAGCCAGTTTCCATTACCAATTGATGGCTCTAGATTTAACGGAATGCTTTTTGATAAAAATGCGCTTCCAACTGGTCAGGATGATATAGATATTTTGTACATGGCTGGAGAACAAGGAAAACGTCTTTGGGTTGAAACAGAACCTGTGCAAGGGTATCCTAATACACGTGATATGGATAGTAAAATCTATATTTATGATGGTGATGGAAATGAATTACTTGCATCTAATGATGATAAGAGTGGTCAAGAAGAAGATTTTGGATCAAATAATGTTTTCTCTTTGGCAGTAATTGATAGTTTGCCCTATAGTGGGCTCTACTACGTAATAATAACAAGTTATTATGCAGCATATAATAATGATGGAACTCCACGTCATACAGATGAAGATCCCTCTACAGGTGGTTATACAGCATTTGCATGGATGGGAGAAACTTCTTCTGAAATGGAACCAAACGATGCAGCAGGTGATGCTACCGCAGTTTGTGAAGCTATTTCTGGCGACCAAGTAGGAGCAGATAATAATCTAATAATTGATGCTAATTTTTCTAGTGACGGAGATGTTGATTATTATGCAGTCAATTTAAAAACTACAAAAATGTATTCGTTTAACACAGCTAATTCATCAGTTGGTGGAGATATACAAGTAGAAGTTTTTAAACAAGATGATCCAGCAACAAATTTTATTGATGAATCATGTATTGGAAATTATGAATTTAATGATTTCCGCTTTTCAGGATGGATTCCACCAGAAAATGGAATTTATATAGTGAAGTTATCTCCAGCTGCCGGCTCAGTAGGTGGTACTAATACTGGTGATTATCAATTGAGAATTGGTTGGGCTACTTGGAGATCTATATCTGAAAGTGGTGAAGAATTTAATAATGATCAAATTGCGGACGAATCAATTATGGTTGAAATTGATTCAAGTGTTACATATTCGGCAATTTATCCTGCAGCTGATGAAGATTGGTTTTGGTTTGATGGAAATGCAGGAGATATAGTTGATGTAGAACTCTTTAGTGGACTCGATACAGATCCTAGTAATTGGGGACGCGATTTTGACACAAAAATTGCTCTTGTAGATCCTGATGGAACTGTAATGGAGAACGATGATTACCGACCTGGTCCTGAAAGACATCCAAACAATGTTTTTTCAGGAATTAAAGATTATGTTCTTAAAGCTTCCGGAACAGTATGGATAAAAGCTGAAGGATATTACAAAAATCATGATGATGCTGGTAAAAATCCAATCGGTACATACAAACTTGCTGTCTATTCTACTGCAGCATCTCCAAGTTTCATGGAAAAAGAGAAAAATGATACTTTCCCTCTAGCTATGCTTTTACCTGAAGGAAAAGAAGTAGTTTCAAAATTTTCAAGTGCTAGTGATGTTGATATTTTCAAAATGAAAATGAGTTCTGATAGAATGTACTTCGTTAATTCTTTTGAATCTGATTTAAGCGAAGATATTCATGCAGAAGTTTTTTCTGATGAAGATACCACAGTAAACATACTTAGTAGTTCAATAGATGGAAGATATAATAATAATAATTTCCGACTTACTGCTTTTGTTCCTCCAACAGATACTACTTATTATATTAGACTTACAAATACTAACCCAGGAGCGGGTAAATATACAATGCGTGCTAGAAGCATAGCACTTTCGGAAGTTATTAATTTCTACGAACCAAATAATACAACTGCGGAAGCAGACGCTCGTGGAGATTTACCATTAGATGGTGTTCCGAGAAAAGCTGCGTTGTATAATCTTAGTGATCCTACCTTCGATCATGATGAAGATATTTATCGAATATCTGGAACTGCGGGTCAAATGTTCATTGCAGAATTAAAACCAGTTGGTGGCGATACTTGGAATAGAGATACTGATACTAAAATGACTCTAAGAAACGCTTCTGGTGGAGATGTTGCTGAGAATGATGATTATAGAGAAGGGGATGATAACCTCAGTACATATTCAAAAATTGCAGTAGAATTACCTGAAACAGGAGTCTATTATTTACATGTATATGCTTATTATAGCACAATAAATGGTAAAGATCCTGGCGACATTGATGAAGGTCATCCAAGTAAAGGAGATTATTTGTTAGTTTTAGGTGGTACAATGTCTGAAACTGAACCAAATAATAGTGCTGCAGAAGCAAATGAAATACCAATTGCAGACAACAATCTGATTGAAGCTACATTTGCTTCAGATGATTTAGAAGATTGGTTTAAAGTATCTCTTGACGAGAACAAGTGGTATTATTTTAATTCTACTGAGTCAAGTGTTGCTGAAGATATTTTTGTTGAAATTTTTGCTGAAGGTGATCTCGGAACTAATTTGGTTGATGATTCTGGTATTATGGGTCGTTTCCAAAGTGATGATTTCCGTATAAGTGGATGGTCACCTCCAAGTACAGGTAACTTCTTAATTAAGTTATCAGTTCCTATTTCTGCAATTGATGATCAAAATGTTGGAACTTACAAATTACGAGTTGCTGGTGGAGAAGTTGTTGCTGATTTAGTTGCACTTCATGAACCTGATAATACTCTTGCTCAAGCTGATGGAGTTGAGGCACTACCAACTGATAGTACTGAATACCTTGTTGCATTTAATTTAGGTGATCATGATATATTTGCAATTGATGGTGTTCAAGGTAATAAATTAGAAGTTATGACTGTTCCCGCACATGGACCAAGATGGATTAGAGAATTAGACACAAAAATAAGACTCTTAACATCAGATAGTTCATCATTAGGTGATAACGATGATTGGGACGATTGGTATGAATTAAATTACTATATGGGAGATGTTAGTAATACATATTCTAAAGTAACAGTTGACTCACTACCATATACAGGTACTTATTATATTGATGCATTTGCTTATTATGGAGCTTATAATGGAAAAGAACCAACTATAGGAAAAAATTCAACTGGTTCTTATAAAATACTAGCAATTTCTGATAGAACAGTTGGAGTTGATGGAAAGAATCTTGAAATACCAACTAGCTTTGGTTTGGATCAAAACTATCCAAATCCTTTTAATCCTTCTACTGTTATTCAGTATAGATTAAAGGAACCAACTGATGTAAAACTTACAATTTACAATATACTTGGTCAAAAAGTTGTAACTTTGGTTAATCAGGATCAAATAGCTGGAAATTATAAAGTTCAATGGAATGCTAAGAACGAATATGGTTCAAAAGTATCTACTGGAATTTATTTTTACAGATTAGTAGCTGGAAATAAATTTACTGAAGTTAAGAAAATGATTTTATTGAAATAAAATCTGTTTAAGTCCGGCAGACTATTTTTAGTCTGCCGGTTTTTTTTACAACCTTGTTTAATCAAATAAGATTCAATACCTTTATACAAATTCAATAACAATCAAACTCTTCAATTATATCTATGCAAAAAATTATTGGTTTCAAGTTAAACACTAAAACAATTTTATCCTTTTTTATATCCAGTTTATGGATACTAACATTAGTTTCTTGCAACCAGGAAAGCAATGATAAAAGCGAAGTAATATTGGCAACTGTTGGGAACGGAAAGATTACGGTAGAAGATTTTCGTAGAAATTATGAATTTGGATTACCTCATTTAAAGAGTGAACCTAATAGAAAACTCTCCTATTTGAATTACATGATTTATGAAAAAATTCTCTCGATGGAAGGTTATAAATTAGGTTTTGATAATTCCCAAAGAGTGAAAAAATCTGAACAAAAATTATTAGATGAATTGTTGGTTGAAGAACTTTTCGAAAAAAATGTTAATTCAACAATTAATGTAGAACCTGAAGAGATTAAAAAAGCTATTCTTAAATCACAAGTAAATTGGAAAATGAATTATTGGTTTGAGAAGAGTGAAGATCAAGCTTACTTTATCCAGAATGAAATGGTTAAGAATGGATTTAAAAATACAATAAATAGAATTTTAAGAAGTAATCCAGAAGTTAATTTACAAATAAACGATTTTGAAACGGATTATATTAATTGGTTAGAGATTGCTCCTGAAATCTTAGATAAAATTATAGACCTTAAAATTAAAGAAATATCAGAGCCAATTAAATTGGAGAATGGTTATTTTATTTTTCAGATACAAGATATTCAGCGTGAACCTATCAGTGATTTTAGTATAAAAGATAAGCATGAAAGATTCCGTCAAATTTTATATTATCGAAAATTAAAAGAAAAAGCAGGGCAATATGTTGTTTCAGTAATGGAACCAAAAAATGTAAAAACAAAAGGGAAAGTATTATATGAACTAACTATTCAATTTTTAGATTGGAAGAAGAACGGTTCAGAAAAAAGGTTTAATGATTTTGTAATAGAACATAACAATAGTTTGCTATCCAAAGTTTTAGTCTCGTTTGAAGAACAAAATTGGTTGGTCTCAGAGTTTTTAGAAAAATTTGAAACTAAGAAAATTAATGATGAGACTTTAAATATTAATAAAACTGGGGGTGAAATAAGCAAACAAATAGCACTCCAAGTTAGAGATTATGTTTTGGTAGAATTAGCATTAAAGAGTAATTTAGATAAAAATGCAAGTGTAAAAAAACAAACAAAAGAGTGGCGAGATAAATGGGTGTATGATGAAACGAGAAGGCATTATCTAACAGATTTTACAATATCGGATGATGAAGCTAAAAACTTTTTTGAGAATAATATTAAATCATTTCAGGTTAATGCTAATGAAACTCCTAAGTATGACGAATTCAAAACCACAGCAAAAAAGTTTGCATATATTCAGCAAGCAGATAGCATTTTAATAAATAAAATAGATTCGTTAAAGAAAATTTATACAATCAATATTGATGAAGCTGTTTTGGACACAATTAAAACAATTGATTTTGAAAAATCTCGTTGGCAAAGTTTGCAAGTATTTAAAAGATCCACAAACCGCTTGGCAGCTCCAATAGTTGATCCAGCTTGGAAGATAAACTAAAAAGATAATTAAGCAAAGAATGGGTAAAAATAAGAATTAGGGTCGTATGAAATCTTTATTAAATGAAAAAAAACTATTCACACCAGGACCATTAACTACAAGCAAAACTGTTAAAGAAGCAATGCTTAGAGATTTTGGGTCAAGAGATAAAATATTTATTTCAACAGTAAAAAATATTCGAGAAAAATTATTAGAATTATCTAAAGTAACAAAAGGGAGTTATGAAACAGTATTAATGCAAGGAAGCGGAACATTTGGAATAGAATCTGTTATTTGCTCAACAGTTCCTTCAGATGGGAAACTACTTGTAATTATAAATGGGGCTTATGGAAAAAGGATAAAAAATATATCAGTTAGATTAGGATTAGAAACTATTGTATTAGTATATAATGAAGATACAATTCCAAGTATTGAGGAGATTGACAATATACTTGCTGCAAATAATGATATAACAAATGTGGCTGTTGTTCACTGCGAAACCACAACTGGTATAATAAATCCAATACTTGAAATTGGTGAGATAGTTAAAAAATATGATGCTGAGTATATTGTTGATGCAATGAGCAGTTACGGTGCTTACGAAATTAATTTGGAAAGGAGTAAAATTGATTTCCTTATTTCTTCTTCAAATAAGTGTATTGAAGGCGTACCAGGCTTCTCATTTGTTTTAGCAAAAACAGAAGTTCTAAAAAATAAAGAAAACTATTCTAAATCTACAAGCTTAGATTTATTTGAACAATGGATGGGATTAGAAAAAAATGGTCAGTTTAGATTTACTCCGCCAACTCATTCACTAATTGCGTTTCAGCAGGCATTAAATGAACTGGAGGAAGAAGGGGGAATTCTTGGAAGAGCAAAAAGATATAAGAATAATCATTCAGTATTAACTGAAGGTATGAGAAATCTTGGGTTTGAAGAATATATTAATCGTAAATACCAAGGGCATATTATTACATCTTTTCTCTATCCATCACACAATAATTTTTCTTTCGAGAAATTTTATAGTCTTTTAAGTGAAAGAGGTTTAGTGATTTATCCTGGAAAGTTAAGTAGGGTTGATTGTTTTAGGATTGGAAATATTGGACAATTATTTGAAGGTGATATGACTGAAATAATTGGTGCAATTGGGGAAGTTAAGAAAGAGATGAATTTTTAACAAACATTTTTGTGGTAGTAAAATAATGGAAAATAGTATAAAAGCAGTAATATTTGATTGGGCAGGAACAACTATAGATTATGGATGCATGGCTCCTAAAAATGTATTTGTTGAGATATTCAATAGAATGGGAATAGCAATAACAGATGCTGAAGCAAGAGAACCAATGGGACAAAATAAAATTGACCATATTAGAGAGATCCTTAAAATGCCAGCAGTTTCAGAAAGATGGGTTAAGCATTATGGTTCAATGTGGAGTGAAGAAAATGTAGAAAAAATCTATAATGATTTTATCCCTCTACAAGTGGAAGTAGTAGCAAACCATGCAGAGCTTATTCCTGGAATTTTAGAATTACAAAATGAACTAAGAAATAGAAACATTAAAATTGGTTCAACAACTGGTTATAATAGAGAAATTATGGATGTTGTTTCAATAAAAGCAGCGGAGCAAGGTTACAAACCAGATTCTATCGTATGTTCATCAGATGTTGTTGCCGGGAGA
>Ga0164315_10001847_pt1 | contig 16059 bp, 10 predicted proteins | sample GuaBasSedimGuay6_FD_113737 | JGI IMG/M metagenome (GOLD analysis project Ga0164315, IMG submission 113737) | Subseafloor sediment microbial communities from Guaymas Basin, Gulf of California, Mexico - Guay6, Core 4569-2, 0-3 cm | ecosystem: Environmental > Aquatic > Marine > Hydrothermal vents...
ATATCAAGAAGGAGCAAGCTAGTAGGAATATCAAGAAGGAACAAGCTAGTAGGAATATCAAGAAGGAGCAAGCTAGTAGGAATATCAACAAGGAACAAGAGTATCGAATTGCAGAAGTAACTCTAAATAACTATAACTAACTTACTAACTTACTAACTTACTAACTTACTAACTTACTAACTACAGAAAACTAACCACAAAATTACTAACTACAAAAAACCAACGACAAATGATCGGCATCGGTAGCAAGCAACGATACAGCACAGCGTAGCTAGCAAAGATAGCGCAACCAACAGATTACAAGCCTGTTCAATAACAAGCTTATAAAACTTTGAAAATAAAGAACAGCAGGTATAGAAAGAATGGAAACATCACCCTCGACAGCCTCCACCAAAGCATCACCTACGGCCGCAGAAGTCAGCACACCGGTGGCCACTTCCGTACTGGCTACCGCGCCAGGACAACTCAAAGTCATCAAGCGTAATGGCACCGTGGTGCCCTATGACGATAGTAAAATAGCCGTTGCTATCACCAAGGCCTTCCTCGCCGTGGAAGGAGCTGCGGCGGCAGCATCTGGACGCATCCACACCACCGTCAAAAGCCTCAACGACCAGGTCACGGCGACCTTCAAACGGCGTATGCCCTCAGGTGGAACAGTACATATTGAAGACATCCAGGATCAGGTCGAACTGGCGCTGATGCGCAGCGGCGAACAAAAAATTGCCCGCTCGTATGTTATCTACCGGGAGCAGCGCGCCACTGAACGAAGCGCTCACCAGGTAGAAACACCGCCACAGGACCCCCAATCCAGCATCCCTGAATCCACTATTAAAGTGCTTCACCCGGATGGTAGCGAAAGACCGCTCGATATGGGCCGCATGCACACGGTGGTCAGCGAAGCTTGCCAAGGCCTGAAGGATGTCAGCGTAGATGCTATTTTGTCCGAAGCACTACGCAATCTGTACGACGGCGTCTCCGTAGATGATGTAAACACCTCACTGGTCATTACTGCCCGCACTCTGGTCGAAAAGGAGCCCAACTACACCTACGCCACCGCACGCCTGCTGATGGATCATCTGCGTAGCGAGGCACTGTCTTTCCTTGGCGTGGCTGAATCAGCGACCCAGCACGAAATGGAAACCTTATATTCGCAAACACTCAAAACCTATGTGAGCAAAGGTATAGAGCTCGAACTACTGGCTCCCCAACTCGCTGAATTTGACCTGGAAAAAATGAGCCAGGCGATTCATCCCGAACGGGATCTGCAATTTGCCTACCTGGGCCTGCAAACCCTCTACGACCGTTACTTTCTGCACAGCGACGACACACGCTTTGAGCTGCCCCAGTGTTTCTTTATGCGCGTCGCTATGGGGCTTGCTATCAACGAAGACAACATTGATGGTCATCGCGAAAACCGTGCCATCGAGTTCTACAATCTGCTGTCCTCTTTCGACTATATGAGTTCGACCCCTACCCTGTTCAACGCTGGCACTTTGCGCCCACAGCTTTCCAGTTGCTATCTGACCACCGTGCCCGATAGCCTGGAAGGGATTTACGGCGCGATCAAAGACAACGCCATGCTTTCCAAATGGGCTGGCGGTCTTGGCAATGACTGGACACCCGTGCGCGGTCTCGGTGCCTATATAAAAGGCACCAACGGTAAATCTCAGGGTGTCGTACCCTTCCTTAAAGTGGTCAACGACACCGCTGTTGCGGTCAACCAGGGCGGCAAACGTAAAGGTGCTATATGCGCCTACCTGGAAACCTGGCATATCGACATCGAAGAATTTGTAGAATTGCGCAAAAACACCGGCGACGACCGCCGCCGCACCCACGATATGAACACCGCCAACTGGATTCCTGACCTGTTTATGAAACGGGTATTCGAAGACGGCGACTGGACTCTGTTTTCTCCCAATGATACGCCGGATCTACACGATCTATATGGTGCCGCTTTTGAACAGCGCTATGGCGAGTACGAACGCATGGCCGCCAATGGCGAAATCAAACTATTCAAAACCCTGCGCGCCCAGGATCTGTGGCGCAAGATGCTCGGCATGCTGTTCGAGACCGGGCATCCGTGGATGACATTCAAGGATCCATGCAATTTACGCTCGCCCCAGCAACATACCGGCGTCGTGCACTCCTCTAACCTGTGTACAGAAATCACCCTCAATACCCGCGCCAACGAGGAAATTGCCGTCTGCAACCTGGGTTCAGTGAATCTCCCCCAGCACATCGACGAACACGGCAATCTCGATACCGATAAACTGCACAACACCGTACGCACCGCTATACGTATGTTAGATAACGTTATCGACATCAACTACTATTCGGTTGACACAGCGCGTAATTCAAACATGCGCCACCGCCCTGTTGGCCTCGGCCTGATGGGCTTCCAGGATGCCCTTTACCAGCTCAAAGTACCCTACAGCTCCGATGCCGCCGTCGAATTCGCCGACCGCTCCATGGAAGCGATCAGCTATTACGCCATAGAGGCCTCTGCAGATCTTGCCAGCGAACGTGGCCGTTACGAAACTTTTGAAGGCTCGTTATGGCATCAGGGCATACTGCCCATCGACTCACTGGAACTGCTGGAGAAAAATCGCGGTAGCGAATACATCCAGGTCGACAAATCACAAACCCTGGACTGGGATCGCCTGCGCAACAAGGTGCAGCAACAGGGCATGCGCAATTCAAACCTGATGGCCATCGCACCAACCGCCACCATCGCCAATATTACTGGCGTCAGCCAGTCCATCGAACCCACTTACCAGAATCTGTATGTTAAATCCAACCTGTCTGGCGAGTTCACCGTGGTTAACAGTTACCTGGTTCACGACCTTAAAGATCGTGGTCTGTGGGACGAAGTCATGGTCAACGATCTGAAATACTTTGATGGCTCAGCGCAACCCATCGACCGTATACCCGACGACCTCAAAGCTCTGTATGCCAATGCTTTTGAAATCGAACCACAATGGATCGTCAATGCTGCCAGCCGCCGGCAGAAATGGCTCGATCAGGCGCAGAGCCTCAATCTTTATGTTGCTGAAGCCAACGGCAAAAAACTCGATATCACCTACCGTATGGCGTGGTATAGCGGCCTGAAAACCACCTACTATCTGCGTTCACTGGGCGCCACCAGCGCAGAAAAATCCACCATTGAAAGCAGCGCGCTTAATGCGGTAGAGGTCAGCTCATCGACAGCGGCACCTGCGCCGGTTCCCCAGGCATGCTCTATTGACGACCCGGATTGCGAGGCCTGTCAGTAGTGCCAGGTCGTACACACCGGGTCATTGACTCACGAGGTCATTGACAATCCAGGCGAGCGCAAAAAAACAGCTATGAAAAACACGAAGTACATTACTGAATAAACGAAACTGAATAAACGAGGATTAAGATGTTAAGTTGGGATGACTACCACAGCGACGAACCCATCCGAAAATTTGCACCACAGACCCTTTCTGCTGTACCAGAACCTGTTGAGCTAGAACCTGTTGAGCCAAACCTTGTTCAACCAGAACCGGTTCAACCAGAATCGGCTCAGCCAGCACCTGCAGCCGAGGCAATACCCGTGTCAGCGCAGCCGGTGGGCAACGACTTACCTACAGACGCCACCGCCCAGAAATCACTACTGCAGGACCCGTTACCACAAGCCTCATTAGCGGAACAGGCAAAAAATGCTGTCGCCGAACTGGACACCGCCTCCGCTATTGAAGAGTTCGAGTTAGGCGCTGCGCGTATCCAGGTCGACGACAAAGCCATGATCAATTGCCGTGCCGACCTCAACCAGCTGGTGCCGTTTAAATACGACTGGGCCTGGCAGAAATATCTCGATGCCTGCGCCAACCACTGGATGCCCCAGGAAATCAACATGACCGCCGATGTGGCCACCTGGAAAAGCGAAGACGGCCTCAGCGCCGACGAACGCCTGATTGTCGAGCGCTCCCTCGGCTACTTTTCCAGTGCCGATTCCCTGGTTGCCAACAACCTGGTACTGGCCGTCTACCGTCTGATCACCAACCCCGAATGCCGCCAGTATCTGCTGCGCCAGAGTTTTGAAGAAGCTATCCACACCCACGCCTACCAGTATTGTGTCGAATCCCTCGCCATGGACGAAGGTGAAGTATTCAATATGTACCGCGAAATACCTTCAGTCGCCAAGAAAGCCGCCTGGACCATCAAATACACCCAGGCACTCTGCGACCCCACCTTCACCACTGGCACCCCGGAAACTGACCAGGAACTGCTGACCAACCTGATCGCCTTTTGCTGTGTCACCGAAGGTATTTTCTTCTACTGCGGTTTTAGCCAGATACTATCCATGGGTCGACGCAATAAAATGACCGGCGTTGCCGAACAGTTCCAGTACATCCTCCGTGACGAATCCATGCACCTCAACTTTGGAGTCGATGTTATCAACCAGATCAAGCTGGAAAACCCTCACCTGTGGACCGAGGAGTTTCAGCAAAAAGCGACACGCATGATCCTCGAAGGTACCGAGCTGGAAATCGCCTACGCCCGCGACACCATGCCCCGCGGCGTACTGGGTATGAACGCCGCGATGATGGAGGAATATCTGCACTTTATCGCCAACCGCCGCCTTAACCAGATAGGGTTGTCTGAGCAATATCCCGGCGCGCAAAATCCCTTCCCGTGGATGTCGGAAATGATGGATCTCAGGAAAGAGAAAAACTTTTTTGAAACGCGGGTGACGGAGTATCAGACAGGCGGGGCTTTGAACTGGGATTAAATCAACACGAGTATTTTAATAATGTCTATAGACCGACCCGATGTATTTTTTCGATCGATACACCCAAAAGAAAATACTGTGGGCAATGTAATCCTAGAACGTTACTTTCCCAATGCCGGGTTGCGTCAGTCACATATCTCGCTAAATAAATTAGCATCGATAGCCTCCCAGGCTTATCTAGTCCCCGATATATTTTTTTCAGTAGCTCGCTTTAATGGCCAACGATTATTGCTGAACTTTGAGCAAACTTCTGCAGTTTATGTTCAAATCCCAGTAAATGCTGACCCAGAATACATTATTAAAGTATACAATCTTCTAGATAAATATTTTATCCCACTACCAACATCGATTATAGATGACGGGTCACTTTTGACACTATTTTGGGTTTTAAAAAATCCATTATATCGACATGAGTTTTATAAAGTTTATTTACTGCACAAAGCTATCTCTCGTATTCTGGCAATATATAATAACTCGATCACGGGTCATTTGAGCGTAGATTTTATAACTCGGTTAATAGGGACTATAAACTCGCAGAACAACAAAACCGTATCACTTCTTCGACATACTGGCAGGGTACTCAGCAATGAGCAGTTGGAAAATGTACTACTTAAACAATTTGGGGCTGACGAATATCAAAAGCTACAAAAACATGCGACGATAATACAAGAGCTTCTCGCTCTTTTTTCTGATCGATTCTGGACAAATAGCGGTCGACCCGAATTATTTGAAGAATGGTTAATATATTTTGGTGCATCAATGTCTTATTTTTGCGAACCAAAACAATTGAAAAAAGAAATGATTGCATTGGCCGAATCACTAGAAGCATACCCTTGGATAAAAATCAAACATCAATATGATGATTTGACAACGACTATTGCAGAAAACTCTCGCGGCGGATACCTCAATCATAAAGGGGTTCGCCTTGTATTAAATGGCGACAATTGGCTCGATATTATTTCGAACAGGCTCAATATCACTCAAAGCGAAGTTGACACACTGGGCTTATACATATTGGGAAGGATCAATTACAGGAATCCATCATTCCAACCAGCCCTTCAGAAAGTACATACCATCGGTTCGAACCAATTTGTGGCCACAGAAGTTTTACTTATGAAACAAGCTTAACAAGCGACTGTGGTGTCAGTCCCATTAATTAATAATCACATACCCCACTGAGTACTGTCCCGCACCATTGCATTTAACGGTATCAAGGGGTCAGCCAGCTTGATTCGGGTAAATGTCGAAGGCACCTTGCCGAATACACGCCCACATCATGATAACAAATCATCTCCACCTACTGGTCACGCCAAAAAGTAAAGAATCACTGGCCATCTTTATGCACTGTTTGAACAACAGATACAAATCAAGCTGGCTGACCCCTTGATATTAGAAAGCAAAAGGGGGAGTAACTAGCCTGGGCTAGGCACTGGCTTTGCGTACCGCTGGAATAATATCAGTGCCGAGCAATTCCATCGCACTTAGCACCTTACTATTTTCAAGGCCACCGATGCGAGTCCAGCACAGCAGTTCGTTAAAGCCGAATTCCTGGGCCTGGTTAGTCAGCTTTTCAATGCAATGCTCTGGCTCGCCGCAGATGACTGATGGCCCGTTAACCAGGTTGTCAAACTCTACTGAGGCAGCCAGGTCACGGGCCGCACCATAGCCTTCGTAGCCTTCAATATCATCCTGACCTTTGGGTAGAGCGACGTATTTTGCAATGGTTTTGTAATACCAGTTAACACGAGGCCCAAAAGTGTTGCGAGCTTCTTCACGGGTTTTGCCAGGGTAGACCATGACCAGGCAGGATATTTTGCCGCCCTGTGGGTCTAAGCCCGCTTCGGCGCGACCGCGACGGTAATCCGCTATACCCTGTTGCGCACCTTCGGCAGTGAGGCCAAAGACCGTTGACATAAGTACGTCGTAGCCGAGTCTTCCCGCTGTTTCGAAAGTGGTGGGTGAGAGACAGGCCATATAAACAGGTGGGTGGGGTCGTTGAAGGGGTTTGGGACGCACACAAATATCATCGAACTGATAGTATTTGCCCTGGTGACTGAAACGCTCTTCAGTCCAGCATCTGTGAATGACCTCCATACTTTCATTGAACATTTCACGGGATTGCGATTGGTCGAGGCCAAAGCCCTTATATTCGATAGGCTGATAGCCCCGGCCAACACCAAAATCGATGCGACCATTACTCATCAAATCCAGGAAGGCAAAGTCTTCTGCAAGACGGACGGGGTGATGAAAAGGCAAAATAACCACACCGGTACCGAGACGAATTGTTGAAGTTCGTGCGGCTACCGCAGCCAACGAAACCTGCGGTGAAGCACAGTAACCATATTCCGAAAAATGGTGCTCAGCTGCCCAGACAGAATCGTAGCCAAGCCGTTCGGCTTCTACCATAAGCTCCATCTGATTAGTGACGACTTCCTGCTCGGTGTAATCGACCGGATTTTCAAATAAATGCAGCATACCTAGTTTCATAATAATCCCTGTCCAGTTGCAGTAGCGGTAATTAGCCTGGGATGTGTCAAAGTCCCATGCCGGGCCTTGTTCGATTCTACTGGTAGGTGAAGGCTAGTCTTTGATTCAGGTCAAGGGATCGTTTGGACAGGAGGAGCGTAAATACGGGTGGGTATTTACTGGGGTACATCGCTGTAGTGCTTTCCAGGCCTGCAATTAGAGAATAGGCACCTCAGCGGAATTCCAGGGTCAGGAAATCCAGGGTCACAAGAAATCCAGGGGCAGGTCTAGTGCTCGCTGCATGAGCAGACCAATTTCACATTTTTTTATGTGAATTTACGGGGCCAGGTTTTGTAATCAAACGTTCCGAAAAACCACACTTTGCTCCAGAGGAGCTCGCACCGTTCGCGCCTGGTTTGCAGCAACGGAGGGATCCTCGTAACCGAAGCTGATTCCAAACAGTACCTTTATCATCGGGTCCAGGTTAAATGTTTCCCGAACCAGATCCGGGTAGTGCGCCATAGTGCCCTGGGCGCAGGAAGCTAACCCGTGCGCAGTCATTGACAGCATCAGAGTCTGCACATACATGCCAAGATCGGCCGCTGCGACCATACCAAACACTTCATTCATACATAGAAATGCGACGTGTGGCGCATCGAATAACTCGAAGTTGCGCAAGGAGGCACACTCGCGACTTTCTTTATCTTCCCAGGCGATGTCCATCGCACTATAAAGCGCTTTCGCACAATCCCGCCGACGTTCTCGCCAGGGCTCGCCCACTTTCCCTCTATCTACATGATCAAGTTTGGGGGATTGTCCAGTTTGCGCGCGACGAATAAACTCTGTGCGCAGTGCGTCACGGGTAGCACCGGACGCAACGTATACCTGCCACGGCTGAATATTAGTACCTGAGGGCGCCCACTGCGCCAGCTCAAAGACTTTGTTCAGAAGCTCCTGTGGTACTGGGTCCGGCAGAAAGCCCCGCACCGAGTGCCGGCCTCTTACGGCCTCTTCAAGGGAGATATCGGTCATGGTAGTCCTAGCTTTATTAACAGCGCGTACTATATACCTGATTCCACATGTGGAATAGTTATGTGGTGTTTCGTAGCATGTGGGCAATAGGGACAGCGCAGATAACGACGATCAAGTCTTGGGGTCGATGGGAGGGGGCGTCTCGATAGATTCTAACCAGCCCCACTGTCATTCTAATTCTCTATCACCGCGCTGTTCTTCTGGGTCATTCAGCAGCCAAATAACTCCCTTGAAATCCAGGGGCAAATCTAGACTTAATAGAATAGTCCGCCCCACTCCATTAAATCTTGCAATCACTCATCTCCTTAAGGAGATGAGTGATTGAATGTAGTATGTAAATTAACACTGCTTATCCAGGCCATGATGGGCCGGTTTCAAAACCCCTGTCCATCAGCAAAATTGATTGACTCCTCAGAAAAAACCTAATTTATTTTTATTGTAGGAAATCAGCACGTTTTTGGTTTGACGATAGTGGTCCAGCGTCATGTGATGACTTTCCCGCCCGATGCCGGAATTTTTATATCCACCAAAGGATGCTCCGCTGGGGAACAGGCTATAACAGTTGACCCATACACGCCCGGCTTCGATGCCATCGATAAATGTTTGTGCCTGATGGATATCCCTTGTCCATACACCGGCAGCAAGGCCATAGCTTGTGTCGTTGGCAATTTCCAGGGCTTCCGCTTCATCTTTAAAGGTGGTGACACATAATACTGGACCAAATATTTCCTCCTGAAAGATGCGCATTTTGTTATGCCCCTTGAATATAGTGGGCTGGATATAATACCCATCGGGGTATTGTTCATTGTGATGTGCCTCGCCGCCACACAATACTTCAGCGCCTTCCTGTTTACCGATATCAAGATAACGTAAGATTTTCTGATACTGGTCATTCGAAGCCTGGGCACTCATCATGGTAGTTAGCTCATAGGGGTCGCCCATATCAATGGCCGCGACACGGGCTAAACACTTCTCCATAAACTTCTCATAAATACTTTCTTGCACCAGGGCTCGAGAGGGGCTAGTACAAACCTGGCCCTGGTTAAACGCAAACATCACCAGACCTTCTATGGCTTTATCGAGAAATTCGTCATCTTCCGCCATGACGCTTTCCAGGAAGATGTTTGGCGATTTGCCGCCGAGCTCCAGGGTGACCGGAATAATATTTTCTGATGCGTATTGGCTAATCAAACGACCGGTTGTGGTTTCGCCAGTAAAGGTGATCTTTCGAATACCCGGGTGGCTGGCCAGCGCCTTACCCGCCTCAGCACCGAAGCCATTGACGACGTTGAGGACACCGGGTGGTAACAAATCGCCAATGATTTCCATCATAATCAGCATTGGCACAGGGACTTGCTCGGCGGGTTTTAACACCATGCAGTTGCCTGCCGCCAATGCCGGGATAATTTTTCCGGCGTCTGTGGCCATAGGAAAATTCCAGGGAACGATAGCCGCCACTACGCCCAGCGGTTCATGTACTTCCATAGAAACCAGATCCGGCTCGATGTGGGTAACACTGCCAGCCTCAGCGCGAATACAACCAGCATAATAACGATACAGGTCAGCTATCATGGGCACGTCACCGCCCAGGGATTCGCGAATTCCCTTGCCATTATCACAGGTCGAAACGAGCGCAAGCTGTTCCAGGTTTTCTTCAACCCTGTCGGCAATACGAAAGAGCAAAGTGCTGCGCTCGGCGGCGGTCGTTTTCCCCCAGGTGGCCGCTGCCTGCCAGGCTGCCTCCACAGCCAGATCAATATCTTTAGCGTTCGATTGGGGAACACGAGTTACCAACTGCCCATCTATGGGAGAGGTATCCTCAAAATAACGGCCGTCAACGGGAGGCACCCATTTGCCACCAATGTAATTCTCGTACTGATCTTTAAATTTGGGTCTTTGATATGACATGAGTATCCTCTCTAGTTATTTTTCGACGTTGAAATTATCGAATATTGCAATATTGGCGGGCAACTGGAGCAACGATGGTAGATTAGATTTTAGTGATCTACAACGCAGGGGTTGACATAAACGTCAAAGGAGTCAAATCCACTGCTGCTTCCAGAGATCAGAGTAAGAGATCACGGTATCAAGGCGTATCAAGAGGTCAGCCAGCATGATTCGGGTAAAAGAAGGTATAAAGCTAGCACTGTCGAAGGCACTTAGCCGATTATACGCCTACATCATGATGACCAATCATCTCCACCTGCTGGTCACGCCACAAATAAAGAATCCCTGGCCATCTTTATGCACTGTTTGAGCAACAGATACAAATCAAGCTGGCTGATACCTTGATATTTGTCCCTTGTTATTTGTTTCTGAGCGACCTTTCACCTCAGTAACAACATGATAATAAAAATCATCAGGATAAAAGAAACACTCTTCCAGAAAAGCACCGGATTGCGTTCCATAAGCGGTGGACGAGTTTTATTTATAAATTCTTTGTTCGGATGGCGCAGGTCGTAGATAAACTCTGACAGTTCTTCGTAACGTTTTAGTGGATTTGGGTGGACTGCCTTCCTGATAACTTCATCTACCCAGGCAGGGATTTCGCGGTCGTCATTAAGCACAGTGTTATAAGTTAGTTTATTTTGCGCTGACTTTGTTTTGCATTTTGCAACCTGGGCACCGTAAGGTAATCGGCCCGTCAACATTTGGTAAGCAATAACTCCCAAAGAAAATAAATCTGAGCATGGTGTGCCACTCTCCCCCAAAAAATATTCCGGGGCGCTATATTGAGCGGTACCCAGTAAGTTTTCCTGTTCGATGGTGGCTGTAGTTTCCATGATGCCGGCCACTCTTGTTGAACCAAAATCGATAATCTTTACCGTTCCAGTGCTGTCGATCATGATATTTGCTGGCCGCAAATCCTGGTGCAGCATTTCCTGCCGGTGGAAAGCACTGAGTCCCCTGGCTATTTGCTCAATGATCCCCCGTACAGTTTCCAGATCGGGTTTCGGGTTGTCAGTCATCCATTGCATCAAGGTCTGACCATCGATGAACTCTGTGACGATATACACGTAGTTGCGTTTTCGCGTTTGCGGGCCGGACTGAAGCACATAGGGACTGTTTAAACGCCTGCCCACCCATTCTTCCATCAGGAAGCGCTCCAGGTAGGCTGGATCATCCCTCAAATCAATAGAGGGTGCTTTTATAATGACCTGAATATTGGTTTCACTATCCGTAGCCAGATAGACATGGCTGCGACTGCTGGCATGAACCTCCCTGACAATATTGTAGCCATCAAAATCCATCCTCGCTTCCAGTACCGGTGGAAACGGCAGTTCGGTCAAGGCTTGATAAATCTCGCTGGCATTTTTGCCGGGTAATTCATCAATTCTTATAATCTGAGTGGTGAGGTTATCGGTGCTACCTTTTTCATAGGCTTCGGCTACGATGGCTTGAGCGGCTTTATCCAGATCATTTTTATTGTCCTCGATGACATGGCCAATAAATTTGGCGTTGACGTGCTCATAAACACCATCTGTTGCCAATAAAAATGTATCACCCTTTTCTAGTGGTAAAGATTGATAATCAATTTCGAGTTGCTGGTTAATACCTAAGGCTCTGGCCAGGTGGCTTTCTTCCTGTGAAATCCAGAGCCGATGGTCTTCAGTCAATTGTTCCAGGGCATTTCCATGAACCTGGTAGATTCGCGCATCACCGACATGGAAAATATGAGCGGTTGCCGATTTGATGATCATCGCGCTGAGCGTGCATACGTAGCCTCTGTCTTTATCGTAACGGTACTGGCTTTGTTGGCTCTGGGAGTGCAGCCAGGAATTGGTAGCGTTCAGGACGCATTGAGCCGATTTCTTTACCGACCAGGCTTCTGATGTGCAAAAATAATCTTCCAGAAAACTGGTAACGGCGGTTTGACTGGCAATATGGCTGACATCGCTACTGCTGATTCCGTCGGCCAGAGCGATGGCAATACCTTTTGAAGTTAACAGTGGCTCTTGCGGACTATAAATACCGTAAAAATCCTGATTAAGTGTCTTGCGGCCCTTGTCAGAATATTGCCCCGTAGATATTTTTAACAGGCTGGCCATACTTCAATAAACCCCGTGTCGAGGAACCTCCTGTCAATCACACCGCAACTGCTATTAAGACCCCAGCAACTCGGAACTGAAGCGCCATAGCGGATGAAAGACAGCTGGAATTCCGGCATTTGTCGAGAACAATCAAAACGAACGTTTAGGCGCGGTTTTCACATGGGTGCTATAAAGCGTGAGACCCGTAAAGGCCAAACCACCTACCAGATTACCTAGAACCGTTGGGATTTCGTTCCAGACCAGATAATCCATAACAGAGAAATCACCGCCCATAATGATGCCCGAAGGGAACAAAAACATATTGACCACCGAGTGCTCAAAGCCCATCGCAAAGAACAACATGATCGGCATCCACATAGCAATCACTTTGCCGCTAACGGTTGTTGAGATCATTGCTCCGACCACACCCATAGAAACCATCCAGTTACACAACATACCCCTGATAAAAATAGTCAACCAGCCCGCTGCACCGTACTCTGCATAACCGAGTGTCCGCGCCTCACCAATGGTTGCTATCTTTTGCCCAATAGCCCCTGGATCAATCGAAAACCCGTAAGTGAATACAAAAGCCATCATAAAGGCGACCACCAGAGCACCAGCGAAATTACCGATAAACACCAGACCCCAGTTCCTTAAAACGCCCCCGACCGTGACACCGGGTCTTTTGTCCAGCAACGCCAGCGGCGCTAATACAAAGACCCCAGTTAGCAGGTCGAAACCCATTAAATACAACATGCAGAAGCCTACCGGAAACAAAATCGCACCGATGAGCGGAGAGCCAGTTTGAACAGCGACGCTAATCGCAAATACAGCAGCCAGTGCAAGAATAGCACCTGCCATATAAGCTCTGATCAGCGTGTCTCTAGTGGACATGAAGATTTTTGATTCACCCGAATCCACCATCTTGGTGACAAATTCTGAAGGCACTAAATAAGACATATCACATTCTCTCTGAATCGACGTTTATACGGCTGGAGCAACTAACCACCTGCTGCTTACATATGTGCGCATGTATGCACGCACAGACACACAAGCAATAATCGCGCCACATAAAACAGAATCTCCCTATACTACTGTTAGTCTTATTACTTTTTTAATTTTTACTGGCTTTCAATATTGGACACGTATGCATTGCACCCTTTTAGGGAAGCGAAATATTAAATTGGTGCAGATTATTGCCCGGCCAGCGCTATGTATTATTTCAATACCCGGCCCGCCATTGTTCACTACTGGTGAATCAAGTGGTCAGCCAACTTGATTCACCAGTAGTGAACAATGGCGGAAAGACATACATATTCATCTATCACGAAAACCGAATAAAGGGTTAACGCTACTCTTGTCAAATGACGTGCCTGGGATCAGGTGGCAGTGAGGTAAATTCTATCTAATCCCTTTTCTTGCGGCGAACTGGCAAGTGTCAGCGTTGGATCGCTTTACTTCTCCTCCATGGTACGATCCAGAATAGCTACCACATTGAGCCTAAATCTGCTTAGCTACGACCTGTTAGCTTAAAAAACTATGACAATTAGGCAAATACTTATCAACCGATTCTGCGGCCATACTAATAATCAGAAATCAAAGGAATCCAAAAGGCCATGTCTATTCAATTTGAGCACTTGCACTACCTGACGATTACCCAGGCATCCGAACTGATTCATAGCGGGAAAATCAGCGCAACGGAATTAACCCAACATATACTTGATCGCATAAGTCATCTGGATCCTGAAATAAAATCTTATGCCACCGTTATGCGCGAAGAGGCGCTGGCAGCAGCACACCGAGCCGATCAGGAACTAGCGAGTGGCAAAGATCGCGGTCCACTGCACGGCATTCCGGTTGCAGTTAAAGATTTGTGCTTTACCAAAAACGCACCAACAAAAGGTGGTATGGCAGTTTTTGCCGACCATGTGCCGGACTATGATGCCACCGTTGTCACCCGTCTTGCGGAGGCCGGGGCCATACTTATTGGCAAGCTCAACCTCACCGAAGGTGCCATGATCGGCTATCATCATGACTTTGCTATCCCGGCAAACCCCTGGGCACTGGATCGGTGGGCAGGGGCATCGTCAAGCGGATCCGGGGCAGCGACCGCAGCTGGGTTGGCCTATGCAACATTGGGCAGCGACACTGGTGGTTCCATTCGGTTTCCATCAGCAGCATGTGGCGTGGTCGGTCTCAAACCCACCTGGGGCAGAGTTAGCCGCTACGGTATTATCCCGTTGGCCGAATCCCTCGACCACATCGGACCGCTGACTCGGTGTACCAGGGATGCTGCTTTGATATTTGAGGCGATAGCGGGCGCAGACGATCATGACCCCACCAGTCTCTTAAGCCCAGTTCCCCCTATTACTGAAGTCATCGCCAATGGCATCAGCGGGGTGCGCATTGGTATCGACCGGGAAAATATCGAAAAGCACGCCGACCCTGAAGTTGCCGCCGGTGTATTTGCTGGCGCCGACGTCCTGGCAAAGTTAGGAGCCAATATTATTACAGTGGATTTCCCAAATACAGATACCTATATACCGGCATGGTCTGATGTTTGTCTCGCCGAAACCGCCCTGGCTCATGAAACAACTTTCCCGGCACGGCGTGAAGATTACGGTCTATGGATGCGCAACTGGCTCGACAAAGGTCAAGATATATCGGGCGTAGATTACGCTCGGGCAAATAATCTTCGTCATGTCTGCCGCCAGGAATATCGCGCTCTGTTGCAAACTGTCGATCTGTTATTGATGCCCTCCATACCCATATTGCCACCTGTTTTCAAAGCTGAAAGTCTTTATGGTGCTGTGGAGGGTTTTGATTTCGGTCTGACCCGGTATACCGCAGTATTTGATTTTACTGGTTCACCTACTTTGTCGCTACCTTGTGGACTTAGCCGCGAAGGACTACCTCTATCGCTGCAATTGGTGGCCCGTCACGAAGATGAGCAACTACTCTGTCAGGCCGGCCATGCCTATGAGCAAGCTACCGACTGGCATACGCTCCATCCGCCTTTTATTAAGTAAAGTCTATGCCAGGCTGCTCAGCCGCCGGAATATTTGCTCCGCACACTCCGTGTGCCGAGGCCTAAAAGCAATTCAAGCTCTATGAGTTCTCAGTACTGTATTATATTATTCCCAGTTTGCTCCCGGTTGCCTCGTTAGCAAATAGTTATTACATTAACGGTAGTTCCGGCCCATTGATAATGCTGGAATTAGAGGGAATGACTAGTCCCGACAACAACAGGTTTTCCATGGAGAAAAGTAATGAAAATATTTCAGCGTGAAGCCTCAATAATCGCTGTGCTATTGATCAGTCTTTTTAGCACAGCAACATTAGCAGCATCCGCTTGCGAGGAGAGTCAAACGATCGAATCGGTTAGTCCTGACGGGACCGTCATCAAACTGATGGATGGCTCTGCATGGGCGATTGATGCTGCTGACGCAATGATAGCGGTACACTGGATGCCGACCACTAAAATTTCAGTGTGTGAATGCAAGCCTATTAATAATGATAACGATAAGACCTGCAAATTTACCAATCACGAAGACCGTAAAAGGATTGATGCTGTTCTAGTCAAATGATGCGCACGGGCCTGTGGGGCCATAAGGTTAATACTGTTGCTCGGCGGGCCTGTGGTCATCAATCAATGCATCGCCTTGTTTTATTAACGATATTATAAAATTTTGCACAGCAGATTAAGGCACAGCGATTTCAAATGATCAGTGCCCTCTTTTTCCATACAAGGCATACAAGGCATACAAGGCATACAAG
>Ga0164315_10001848_pt1 | contig 16057 bp, 16 predicted proteins | sample GuaBasSedimGuay6_FD_113737 | JGI IMG/M metagenome (GOLD analysis project Ga0164315, IMG submission 113737) | Subseafloor sediment microbial communities from Guaymas Basin, Gulf of California, Mexico - Guay6, Core 4569-2, 0-3 cm | ecosystem: Environmental > Aquatic > Marine > Hydrothermal vents...
AAATAAACAGATATAAAAACCCCAGAATCGGGACAAAAGCCAGTACTTCACGAATACCATTACCTATTCCACCAGAAAGTAAGGTAATCAGCCATTGCGGGCTATCCATCAAGCTTAATAAATAATCCGTTCCATCAACAAAAACAGCTTGGGCAAAATCTTTAAAGAAAGGTTTAAAGGCCCGACCTAACTTGATGGTAAAGGTAAACATCAAATACATGACACCGAAGAAAATAGGGATACTTAAAAAGCGATTTAAGATAACCTTGTCTATACTATCAGATAGCTTTTTTCCAACATTTGATTGCTGTTCCAGTGTATCCCGGGTCAATGTATTGATAAAACTATAGCGACTATCAACGATTAAAATATCGGCCTCTTCCCCGGTATTGGCTTCAATCGCTTGATAACAATCATTCGCTGCCTGTTTCAAGGTTTCATCAACTAGACTTATGGCAAAACCATCTTTTTCCAATAACTTGACGGCAATCCATTGTGGGTTGATGGACTTATCATTTAATTGTTGTGTAATTAATGGTGTTAATTGATTGATTGCAAAGTCAATTTCTTCCGGATATTTAAATGGAATAGAAGAGAGTGCTTTCGTTTCTACCAATTGATTGATCGTTGATTTCAATGCATTTAAATCCTTTTTTTGCGTTGCTACCAAGGATACTAATGGACACATGAGGCGGCGAGTTATTTCATCGCTATCAATTTTAATATCTCGGCCCGTTGCATCATCCATATTATTAAGCACTACAACCATAGGGATACGCATTTCTAGCAATTGCATGGTGAGGTAAAGATTGTGCTCAAGATGTGTGGTATCAATAATATTGATAATCAAGTCAGCCTTTTGCGAGAGTATAAAATCTCTTGCGACTTTTTCATCTAGCGAAGTTGAATGATCATTGACATCAAGGCTATAAATACCGGGTAAATCGACAACCTTGATAGTTTTATTATCATAAGCATACTGTCCGGATTTCTGTTCTACTGTGACCCCTGCCCAATTGCCAACATGTTGCCTAGAACCAGTTAAACCGTTAAATAAAGTGGTTTTACCGCAATTAGGATTACCAATGACTGCAAGCGTTATTTCTTCTTCGGATAAGCAGTTTTCTTGAATTACTTCCTTACGATCTACACGCTCAATTGTTATTGCTGCAACTTCATTTTGGCGCAAACTAAGATCAGTTCCACGAATTCTGATTTCAACAGGATCACCTAGAGGGGCAATACGAATAATGGTAAACTCTGTTCCAGGTGTCAGACCCATCGCCAACATTTTTTGCCGATATGGCAAAAAACTTTCATCAAATCCCACGACACGCGCGGTGTCACCAACATTAAGCTCTTTTAAACTAATTTTCATTTAGACATCTCCTTCGCCTTGAATTTACAATATTGTGGATGTCTCAGTTGCCTGACTCATATTGGTAAGCATTATTCGTCATAGTCTTTATCTGGCATGCTTATGATTATGCTCATGAGGTTCAACGGATTTGCTTACCAGAGTTCCTTGCAGGTAATCCTCAACAGCCTTATCAGGATCCGTTTCCGATGTGACTAAAGGTTTAATGCCTCTATTTTCAAGACGGCTCACTAATCCTGCCCCCATACCACCCGCTATCAAAATTTGCATATCGTCTAATGGGGAAGGATCATGTGGTGAACTATCATGAAAGGATTGTTCTTTGGGTAATTCTAATAATGTTTTGTTTGAAATCGTTCCATTTTCTATTTTATAGATCCAGAACTTTCTACACCGACCTGTATGGTCAGTAATTTCTTTTCGATTTTGGCTGGCTACTGCAATTTTCATTGTTTAATTCCTTGCTAAATTACTGAGGATAAAAGCTAATACAACGGTGAGTGTTTAGCATCAGGGAAATAGAACTGCTCATATCGTAAAAATTATCATTATGTATATTAATGAGTTATATTCTAGCTCTTGATATTAATCACTAGAAAAAGTTAACTTAGCTTTAGAATATAATAAAACGCTTAACATATGCAATTTATTTTGTTAATGTCTCTAGTAAAAATAATCTGTCGCCAACTATTTATACTCGTTTTAGTGGCTATAGAAAGCCGGTATAAGGAGAGGAAATGCTTAATGAAAGCACTGCATTAACAGTCGACAAGCTGCAAATAGCCTATGAAGGCGAGCAGATTATCAGCGACCTGTCTTTTACTGTTAAGAAAGGAGAAATTCTGATTATTCTAGGGCCGAATGGTGCAGGAAAAACCACTTTACTTAGAGCATTACAGGGTTTGCTACCTTACCAAGGTTCAGTATCATGGAATGCTCAAAAAATTAGTTACCTGCCTCCGCAAGAGTTTCTACAGCGACATAACCTTCCGCCATTAACTGTTAAAGAGTTCTATTTTTTTAAAACCTCAGATTTCAATAGTATCAAGTCGATGATTACAGGAGTTGGACTTGATGAAAATATTTTAAATCATCAATTTGGCGAACTTTCAACTGGGCAGTTTCAACGCATGTTGATTGGCTGGGCGTTACTTGATAATCCGGATGTATTGATTCTGGATGAACCGACTTCAGGCATTGATATTGGGGGTGAAGAAACTATTTATAGTTTGCTATATAAATTCTGGGAAAATCAGAATTTGACCATTATACTTGTTACCCATGACCTGAATATTGTTTGGGAATACGCAACTCAGGTTATCTGTTTGAACAAGCAACAAATGTGTATGGGTAAACCAGGCGAGGTGTTAACACCTGAACAATTGAAAAAGCTTTACGGTACTGGCATAAAGTTCTACAAACATCAGCACAGGTGAAAGTCATGAGCACAGAAATTTTACTTGCATTGATCTTAAGCGGAACGGTTGGAGCCATTGCCGGTTATTTAGGGTCTTTGATGCTATCTAAACGGATGGCATTGATGGGCGGAGCATTGGGTCATCTAACTTTGCCGGGGGTTGCTCTGGCACTATTGTATGATTTTGACGTGTCACTCGGTGCTACTTTGTTTCTGGCTTTTGGTGTCTTGCTTATATGGCTGTTAGAACAGAAAACACGCTTACACTTAGAGGCACTAACAGCTGTCGTTTTTTCTTCCTCTCTGGCTACAGCTTTTCTTTTCCTGCCTAAAGAAGAAATTGATATTGCTTTACTGGGTGATGTATCCCAGATAATGCCAATGACTGTTCTAGTCACAGTCATTATTTCAATACTATTGTTTTTCATGGTAAAAAATATTTATTCCAGCATGGTACTTGCTAGTATATCGAGTGATTTAGCGCAAACAAGCGGGGTTAATCTTAAACTGAATAATACTTTATATTTGATTTGCATCGCAGTAACCGTCGCATTGGGGGTACGTATCGTCGGAGGATTAATGACTGCTGCACTATTAGCCATACCCGCATGTACAGCTAGGAATATCAGTAGTAATTTAGAACAGTACACTATTATTAGCACCATTGCTGGAGGACTTTCCTGTATTCTGGGTGTTATCGCTTATGCTATTTTAGATATTCCAGCCGGCCCGTTAATTATTATTATCAGTGCGTTATTATTTTTGATTTCAGTTTTTATACAACAGAAAAGATGATCGTTTAGCTAAGTATAAATCCATGGAGAAAATAGATGGTTAAAATTACACCGTTTGAAAACTTTAGCGAAGAATACGATGACTGGTTTGTAAAAAATAATGACAAGTATCTAGCAGAGCTCAGAGCCCTAAGTTGTTTTATTTCTGCTAACAGTAACGGCTTGGAAGTTGGGGTTGGGTCAGGTAAGTTCGCTGTTCCTTTGGGAGTTAAAACAGGCGTTGAACCTTCACAAAAAATGGCGGATAAAGCGAGAAAATTAGGCATTAATGTACTTCTAGGTGTTGCTGAGGATTTACCTATTGCGAGTAGTACCTTTGATTTTTTGTTAATGGTGACCACAATATGTTTTGTTGATGATCTTAAAAAATCCTTTCAAGAAGCATTCCGCGTATTAAAAAAAGATGGTTTTATTGTTATTGGGTTTATTGATAAAGACAGTGAATTAGGCAAAGTCTATAGAGCGAACAAAGACAAAAGTCGTTTTTACAATATTGCTGAATTTTTCTCTACTAAGGAAGTTTTAGCTTGTTTAAGTGAGGCTGGGTTTGTAAGCTTTGATACTCGGCAAACTATCTTTTCTGGGAGTGAGACTCAACGTCTTGAAAGTGGTTTTGGAACAGGATCTTTTGTGGTTATAAAAGGACTAAAGATCAACAACACAAGTGAAAACGATAGTTAGGTTTAGGTAAATATAATTTGCAGACAACGAAAGGAAAAAACTATGTCAAATGAAGGATATCATGAACCAATTAACGAGCTCTCAGATGAAACGAGAGATATGCATCGGGCGATTACATCATTGATGGAAGAGTTGGAGGCCGTAGATTGGTACAACCAAAGGGTAGACGCCTGCAAAGATAAAGAGTTAAAGGCTATTCTTACTCATAATAGAGATAAGGAAAAAGAACATGCAGCAATGCTTCTTGAGTGGATTCGTCGAAAAGATACGACTTTTAGCAAAGAACTAAAACATTTTCTTTTTACTAAAAAATAATTGTACATAAGTAAAAAATCATATGAAAACCTATCTTGACTGTTACCCTTGTTTGCTACGGCAGGCATTGAGTGCTGCACGTCGCTCTGGTGCTTCTGATAATCAGCAACACATTATATTACTTAAGACGATGGAAGAGCTAAGTGCCTTTCCTACCAGCTCAAGCCCACCGCAATTAGCCTATCGAATTCATCAATGCGTCCAACAGCTAACTAGCAATCTTGATCCCTATAGAAATGACAAGGATCAATCAACTCAACAGGCACTGGCACTCTACCCAGAATTGAAGAAAAAAGTCAGTACAGCATCAGATCCACTTGAAATGGCCGTACGTATTGCTATTGCAGGTAATATCATAGATCTTGGCGTTGCGGATAGTTATGATTTGGACGCGTCATTAAAACGCGCCCTAACGCAAGACTTTGCCATTAACGATTTAGCTGCACTACGTAGCGCTTTAGCACAGAATCTGTCTGTTCTCTATATTGCAGACAACGCGGGTGAGACGGTATTTGATCGAGTGCTCATTGAAAGTCTTGTTTGTTCTGTAACTTATGTGGTTAAATCCGGACCGATCATAAATGACGCAACCTATGAAGATGCAGTTGCTGCCGGTATCGACCAAGTAGCAACGATCATTGACAATGGTTCAAATGCCCCTGGCACCCTATTTGAGCATTGTTCAGAGGCATTTCGTCAACGCTTTGACCAAGCAGATCTGATTATCGCCAAGGGTCAGGCTAACTATGAAAGCCTAAGCAATAGTTCTGCTCCCATATTCTTTCTGCTTCAGGCCAAATGCAACGTGATTGCTCGAGACTTAGGTATTGCCGAAGGGGATATTGTGTTGAAACAACAAGAAATATAACCAGCGCAGTATATAAGTCGAAAGCACTGTTAGTAGTCTTTAAAGTAAACAGTTACATTCTATAAGGCGTTAATTATGACCACAAAAGTTGATGATTTACTCAGCAAGATTAAAGCTCTGGAACAAGAACTCATTGAAGAAATTCAAAATCAGCAAAGAGCCTTTGCTTATGAAATACAGCAAAGACGTATTTTATTTGAAAAGCAGGTCATCCAGCAGCATAAAATTTATGCACAACAGTTATTTGACTACCTGAGATCTTCTTCTCTCAAAAACATACTTAGCGCACCCGTTATCTGGGTCGTATTAATCCCTACTGTATTACTAGATATTAGCGTTACCCTGTATCAGGCGATCTGCTTTCCAATCTATGGTATTCCCAAAGTTAAACGTGCTGACTATATTGTTTTTGATCGACAGTATTTAAACTACCTGAATATTATAGAAAAAATTAATTGTGCTTACTGTAGTTATTTTAACGGCATTATTGCCTATATACAGGAAGTAGCAGCTCGTACCGAACAATACTGGTGCCCTATCAAACATGCACGACATATTGGTACCTTACATAGTCGATACCAACATTTTCTGGATTATGGCGATGCTAAATTATACCGACAACACAAGGAAGAGGTTCGGACACAGTTTGATGATATACAGCAAGAAAAATAACTTTAATAGCACACTAGCCAAACTTTTCATAGCTAAAGCTTTGCAAAAAGCAAAGAACCTTAGTATATTAAAGTTTAGTAATATTTAGCTAGCCACATTCATTAGCCCCTTGTTTTCTCACAAGCACATTAATTAGATTGGAGCCTTCATGTTAAATACAAATCAGACTTCCGCATTTTATACATTAATTATTCTGATATTTTTCAACTTCTCTAGTCAATCTGCTTGGGCTAAAGTCAATGAGCCTCTAAAGCATGTATCAGCTAAAGAGTGTAAAACTTGTCATGAAGGGATTTACTCCCAATGGAAAGGTTCTATGCATGCAAACAGCACAGCACTGAAAGACCCCATTCACGGTAAGTTTTATCAAGCGGTTATTGGTGATCCGACACAAGAAGGGATTAAGAAAAAAGGTAAATACCCAGTTTGTTTACAATGCCATGCCCCTGCTGCCGCTAAAGATGGCAAAACTAACCTTACCGCTATGCAAGTTTATAAAGAAGGTATAAATTGCGTTGCCTGCCATACAATAAGTCGTTTTAAAGGGACTAAAACATCTGAAGGTAAACTGAGATTAGGAACGCAAGCATATGAATTTTCAGAATCATCATTACAAGGTCCTGGAACCAATAATACAGCTCCTGATTGGCAGCATCCAATATTTAAAAACACTTCAAATCCTGACGTTTTTAAGACTAACGCCGTTTGTATGGGCTGCCATGACCAGCGAAAAAATTCTAATAAAGTAGCACTCTGTCAAACAGGTGATGAAATCGCTACATCAGAAGGCTCAAATAACTGTTTAAGCTGCCACATGCCAGTTATTAATGGGAAAGCTGACCATAGTTTATTAGGTGGGCATTCAGCCAAAATGGTGAGTAAAGGCTTATTAATGACCATGGCTACTGTCAAGAAAAATAAAACACTTGAAGTGACTATTAAATTGGCCAATCAACTACCACATAATCTTCCAACTGGCGCTCCGTTCAGGAATATTTATGTCAAATTGACTGGATATGATAAACAAGGACAGGAAATTTGGAAAAGCAGTCAATCACACCCAGCTAAAGATGACAAGAAAGCAATGCTTATGTATAGCCTAGGAGATTCAGAAGGTAATCCTGCACCTCCTCCAAAAGCAACACAAGTATTAGGTGATACACGCCTAAAACCTCATGAAACTAGAAAATTGAATTATTCTTTACCTAGAGGAAAAATTATCAAACTAAGAGCAGTGGCCTATTACGACCTGCTATTACCAGCGATGAAAAAGAAATTCCCAAAACCCGAGGATAAAGATTTAATCACTTCTAAAATTATTGCTGTAAATGAAGTTTTTATTGATAAATAACGTAACCTCTCATTATTAAATGATAATGAGAGTTTTTCAGTTCGTCATCCTGCATGCTGTTGGTAGGAATCTATTGCCAAGCATAGACTCCCGATAAAAAGATCTCGTGAATGACGATACTTTATAGACCGTTGCCCGTGGGTAATGAGAAGTTACTAAATAACACTTAGGAATACACACTCAATAAAACCCGAAACTTTAGCTTATGTAGCACTGGCAGTGCTTTCGGGTATTATTGAATGCTCGCTCCTTATACTCTCGGCAAATCGAGCATTTTATTTTTGCGGAGGTTTTTAATAATAGGTTCTTTTGAAAAACGAGTGGAGAAAAAAATGAAATTAACAAAACTAAAAATATCCAGCATTCTTTTTACTATGCTATTCCTTGGTAACAGCATAGCAAGCGCTGAATACAAACCCTATACTGATAAAGAGCAAGATATACAACAGCAGAAATCAGAGAGAAGGCAAAGCACAAAAATAAATAAACAAAGTCAAAAAGAGAACAAACAAGACAAGAAAGAAATGAAACAAAAGGGCATGAAAGAAAAAGCAAAAAGTTATAGCACTATCGTACTGGAACAAGCCGAAGTTTTGAACCTCACTGATGAGCAACTTGGTAAGATCATGCGTATACAGATGAATCACAAAAAGGCTCGTAAAGAATTACTGGGTAATCCGCGTAAAAGTATGACGAAAGCATTAAAAGAGTTACGCAACCCCGGCGCAACTGTAGATTCAATACGTAAAGCAAATAGAGCGCATACAGATGATTTTGATGCTCTGGTTGAAGCAGAGATAATTATACGTAAAAATATAGATGCAACTTTAACACTTGAACAAAGAAAAAAATTACAAGCGATAAAATTACCCGCTGAAGAAGCAATGGCTAAATAAAACGTATGAGATTAAGCTCCTTAGTGTAATGCCTATATAAGTAGGCACTAATTATGTGTGAATTATTTGCTTTAAGTGCTAAATACCCATGCCATATTAAACTATCTTTAGCTCGGTTTGTTGCGCAAGCAGGTAGTCGTAATATTGATGGCTGGGGACTTGCAAGCCTAGAAGGAAATGATGCCTATATTTACCGTGAACCCATTAGTGCACAACAGTCTTTTTTAGCTCGTTTTCTGGCTCATGAAGGCATTAACGGAAACATGGTTCTTTCGCATGTTAGACACTGCACAGTAGGTGATATCCGTTTAGCGAATACACACCCATTTAGTCGTGAATGGCAAGGACAGAATCATTTATTCATGTTTAATGGTGATACTCCAGATATTTTTAAGTTATTTGAGGAAACAAAGCGTTTTCAAGCTATGGGGACTACCGATGCAGAGCTGGCATTTTGCGTTCTACTTGAACGTTTAATTGTTGCAAAAACAAATAACTTAAATATCATGGATACCATTCATACATTTGGCTGTGAACTCGCTGAATTAGGCCCCTGTAATTTCCTTTATGCAGTTGGCAGCCGGATCTATGCTTTTGCTAGTCGTCGTAGATATTCTGCTGAAGGAGGTAAAGAAAGGGAACCAGGTTTATGGAGACTATCTCGGCAATGCAAAGAAGCTCAAACAGATATTGCTGCACCAGGAATTCAAGTTCAGCCAGGAGCAGAAGTAGACCAGCAGGTTATATTATGCGCGAGTATCCCAATAACAGAAGAAGCTTGGCAGCCATTTTTACTTAATGAGTTAATCTGTATATCAAATGGGCGGCTGATAGATCAAAAAAAGTGAGTGAAGAAGAAATATAAAAGTAACCTTATTTTCAATTTGTTAATATTATTGGAGTATGTCATGAGAAGAATTTATTTTTTAGCACCAAATATCGAAGTTACTCATAAAATCGTTGATGAATTACGTACAAAGGGTATAGAAGATCGATGCATACATGTACTGGCAAAAAGAGATACGCCACTGGAAGATTTACCCGAAGCAAGTACATTTCAGAAAACTGACTTTATAGCTGCTGTAGAACGAGGTGCGGCCTTAGGTGCAACAACCGGGTTGCTGGCAGGTCTCGTTGGGCTACGCTTTGCGGGGTTTGCTATTGCGGGAGGGCCGATATTGGGGGTTTTATTCTATGGGGCGACAATCGGCGCTATGATGAGTGGATTGGCTGGCCTGCAAGTAGGAAACTCAAAGGTTAAGAAATATGAAGAAGCTATTGAAGAAGGTGAGTTGTTAGTAATGGTCGATATTGCTAAAGAACGAATCGATGAAATTAGCCAAATCATTGTTAAACATCACCCTAGTGCCGAATTTGAAGGTATCGAATCGCTTCTTCCTCCTTCATATTAAAGTAGGTTTTCAGTTCTCTTGGTGCGCCACAGCGTGCCAAATGATAGATTTTAGGACTCCTATCGCAAAAATCGATTCGCCTCGGTTCATCCTCCGCCAAACTTAACTATGCATAAACCCCGCATAGTTAAGTTCTCCCAATGACTTGACAGTAGTCGAAATAAATAATACTCTCCCTCGCGCGCTACTAGCGCACTTCGGATTGGCAACAATTCCTGTCGCCTGCCGCGGACTATCAGTCTAAGGTTGACAGCGTAGGAATACGTAACTATTAAGGAGTCACCCTATACGTTTTAGTATAAGACTGTCCCGCTTCACATACATCACGACTAACTGGGCTTTCACAAGAAGTATCGGTAAATTCTGCTTTTAACTCTCCTTGCTCTGTAGGTACAAAATAAAACCGAAAATTAGGATCTGAACTAATCGCAATATCGGTTTTGGCCGTTAAAATCGGTTTATCATTAAACGTAACTTTTATCTGTTTAATAAAATGTGCGCGACGCTTAAATCGTGTCACCTGATCCATTTGCATACCAGTAATATTAGGATGGCTAATGAGTAGTTGTGCCATGGTTGGCTTACCATCTTGAACTTTCTTATCAAGTCTAAATTTCATCTTCCCTAAACGTGCCATAGCCGCATCATAATCTGCACCAATCGGCGCGGAACAGCCACCACTCGCTTTAACAAACTTTTTAACCATATAATGTTCGCCGGTATTCATTTCAGCAATCGCACGAATATAACTGTAAGTATTCACTCGAACCCGCATGGCAATATCTGCCTTTCCACTAGCGGGTGTAAATTCAAACTCACCGACAAAAGGAAATGGATTTTTATCAATCACTAACAAAATACGCTTAATATATTTTTCTTTAGTCTGCGGAAAACTTGCTGTTACTTTTATCGGCACCAAAGCAGGGTCTTCAGCTCGTACTGGCGTACTCAGTTGAATGACATTATCACCCTTTAAAAGCTGTTTCCCAGCAAAAAACTGCTGCTTTAAAACTTGATTCCAAATGGTTTCATCTTTCGCTGCATATGCCATAGTGGGCAGTAAAAACACTAAAGTTAAGCAGAGTAATTTTTGTAATTTCATATAAAAGATTCCTGTTTTCGCTAATAACAATAAACGCCGCACATTATATATCTTTATAAGTATTTAATGATTAACCATGCCATACAAAACGGCAATATGTGCTAACTCGGCAACACTAGAGACATTTAACTTTTTCTTTATTTGCGTACTGTAATTAGCCACTGTTTTATAGCCAATGCAAAGTTGCTCAGCAATTTTATGGCTTGTATGTCCTTTGGCTAATAATAAAAACACATCAAATTCTCGGGGCGAAAAAGCTTTAATAGTCGCCTGATGATCTGTTTGCACTGTCTCACTTGGCGCTAATGATGATATGTTTTTTAATCCCTGTTCGATATAAACCTGTCCTTGCTTAATACATTGAATCGCTTCAATTAATATATTAGCTGCACTATTTTTACTAATAAATCCTTTTGCCCCAGCATCTAGCGCACGACTGATAAAAATGGACTCTTCATGAACACTAAAAACTAAAATTTTAGCCGCTTTATGTCGACCACAAATACGTCGAATGGCTTCAAGACCGCCGATACCTGGCATGGATATATCCATCACCATGACATCGGGCTGTTTTTCTTGATACAGTTGAATAGCCTGCTCACCCCGCTCTGCTTCGGCAATAATTTCAATACCTTCATCGGTAGACAGTAGCATTTTAAACCCAGCGCGTACCACTGCATGATCATCGACCAGAATGACTTTTGTTTTCATTTAAGCGGAATTTGTGCTGTTATTTGCATACCTTGATTGGGTTGCGAAACTATCATTAACTCGCCACCTAGTGTTTTTATTCTTTCTTGCATACCACGCAAACCAAAGCCTGCATTAACCTTAGCCAAGTCACATCCCTGACCGTCATCTTGAACCAGTAAATGTAATTTATTTTCCGTTTGGTTTTCCATAGTTAGCTTAATTGATACCTGTTGTGCATTTGCATGACGTACAATATTGGTTAAACACTCCTGAATCACTCGAAAGACTTGAATCGTCATTTTCTTTTCCAAGCCATCCACTTCATCGCTACACTCTATTGACACTAGCAATGTTGGATTTCTTTCCTGCCAATGATTCAGCATATCACCGAGAGCTGCTTTTAAACCTAACTCCGTCAATATCAGTGGGTGTAATTGGTGCATCATACTGCGCACTACAACCATTAAGTGATCGCATATATCAGCTATCGAAGCAGTAATTTTAGTGGTATCAGATTTAGGGTGCGCAGCAGTAACCGCCATCACTTTTATCGCAGTCAAAGATTGACCCAACTCATCATGTAGTTCTTGCGCCAATCGCTGACGCTCTTCTTCTTGTATGTCTAAAGAATGCTTGGTTAAGCTGCGGTTTTCCTGTTGTGCTTTATTTAATTCCTCTGCCATATGGTTGATCGCTTTGGCAATACTGACATTTTCACGAATACAGAATTCAGGCAATTTTTGCTGATATTCTCCTGTTTCAATACGCTGAACGCCCTGAACAATCTGCTCAATAGAGTCTAGCGCCTTATTAAATAGTAAATTAACTAACACAAAAGTCAGCAACGCTAACAATAATAGTAAAGTAAAAAAAGTGATACTTTCATACCAAACTTCACTTATTTCATCCAAGGGATTCGCTTGAATAATAAGTGTCCCCTCAGTCTGGCTAAGAGGGTATTCCGTATCCGCATAAGACTGAGCCACTAAATGTACAAACCACTCGGGCGGTGAATCTTGTAACGCGGCTTTAGAGCTTTTGCGTATCAGGCTAATCGTCTTACCAGCCGGCGTTATTAATTGGATAGTTAAATGTCGGGTTTCATTTAAGCTATTAAGACTAGATAGCCAATGAGTACTATCCACTGTATTTCCCCCGTTGTGCACAAACCCCAACTTAATCAGTTGCACGGCAAGATTAATAGACGAATCGACTTCTTTATTGACCGCATTTCTTGCTTGCCAAATAGCAACGACTGCACCAAGCATTAAAATAAAGACCGCCGAAAGAAATATCTTTAGGTTAATTTGGTAACGTAAGCTCACTGCTCTTCAATCCGAGTCAATTAGTCTTCCCATTCCAATTCCGCAAACGCACTGCTCAAATTCTTTTTATGGAACTCATTAAATAGTTGCCATTGCGCTTTAAATATCGAATCATCATCCTGCAAAACATCTTCTAAATATTTGCCTTGTTTGATTTTAGTACGTACATCAGTGGCCAGTTTTTGTAAGTAGTATTTTTCTGCTTGTATACTTTCTGGCCAATCACGATCGATAGAGCCATGCCCAGGGATAACAACATCAAATGACTGTTTTTCTAATTCAGCTATTACTTTTAACCATCCATTTAAACTACCATCTAATACTGGTAAATGTCCGACAAATAGCAGGTCAGACATCCACAGGGTATTAGTTTGCTTATCGAATACGGTCAAATCATTATCGGTATGTGCTGTGGGATAAGCTTTTAGAACAAGCATTCGCCCACCCAAATCAAGTGCTAAAGTGTTTTTTACCGTTATATTCGGCGGAATAATATCTTTTTCCGTCAGCTTTACTGCAATTTGTTCCATAGAGCGACCTATATAAAACTCCCCTCTTACCGCCATGGCTCTAGCAAGCTTTGCATGACCAACAAATTTTACATTAGGAATATCTTTAAACGCACTATTACCAAAAATATGATCAGGATGCACATGCGTGTTAACCACATAACAAATGGGAACAGCCGTTATTTTCTGAATAGTCTTTTTTAACAAGCGACCTTGCTCTGGATTGCCACCACTATCAATAACGGCAACACATTTTTTACCAACTATAAAGCCAATATTAGCAATAGCATCATGATTATAGACATCGGGTAATTCTATCGGTCCTTGGTGAACATATATACCTTGAGCCACTTGTTTAATATTAAATGCCGCTATGGCATGACTGCTTGTAAGAGCAAATAATAACGGTAATAAATAACGTACAGTGTATCTTTCCATAATAAATAGAGTAAGTCGGTGGTTAGCCTTTATCTTCCATGCAAAAAGATAAAAAGGCTTGAATAGCGCGAGATTGCAAAGCTGGCTTAGGAGCAATAATATTTAATTGCCAAGTTAGTCCTTCGGCACTGCCTATTCTGCGAGAAGCTAATCCGGCCGCCTCATTTTTTAAGGCCATCGCAGAGGAAAATCCGATGCCTAAACCTGCGCGAACTGATTCTTTGACAGCTGAAACGCCAGTGACTTCAATATTAACTTGAGCGTTAATATCAGCCTCTATTAACGCTTCCTCAACCACGTGTCGGGCACCCGACCCAGGTTCACGCCAAATCACTTGATGCTCAGTAAACACTTCCAAAGGCATATAGTCTGGGTACTCTAGTGCAAGCGGGTGATTATCAGGAATGACCAAGACAATTTCATCTTGCTGCCAAGCAATGACTTGGTAATTACTCGGTAATTCTACTCCAGCCAAAGAGCCTTCAATAAAACCTAAATCAAGATTATATAGGTTATCTAATGTTTCACTGGTATCTAAAGTCTTCATAAAAACTTGTACGCCTTCGTATTGGGATTGCAATTCGACGACATACTTAGGTAAATAAAAACTGGCAATAGTCATCGTTGCGCCTATGCGCAAGATGCCAGTGCTGATTTGTTGCAAGCTACGTACATATTCATGCGCTTGCATATAGCAGCTATCCATTTTATCCGCATATTTTAACAAGCCCTCGCCTGCGGCGGTTAATTCAATCTGATGTCCTTTACGCTCATACAAAGGTTCGCCTACAAAGGCTTGTAAAAGCTTTAACTGTCCTGATACAGCGGGCTGGCCAACATGTAATTGCTGCGCAGTTAAGGTAATGCTTTTTAGTCGAGCAACCACTGAGAAAGTCAATAAATGTTGAGGGTTCAAGGTCATTTTCAGTGCATATAAGTTGTTAAATAATATTAATCTGGATAGTATCATTTTTTATGATACACATCTAAAGAAAAGATTACTTGAACTCAATATGACAGTTTTGTTACAGTGGATCAAATTTGCCAAGTATAATAATTCTATAGTTTGGCACATATTTATTAGCAATCTTCAATAAACGGAAAGAGCTGGAGGAAATACGAGTGGCAGTTATTACAATAAGCCCAGATCAAATCACTAAAAAGAAACGCAAAGGCCCCAAAGGTCATGCGGTTGATCTAAAAGCACTAGAAGAAGTTCAAGCACTGTTAGCGGATGAATCTCGCCAACATGATTTATTGATTGAGCATTTACATAAAATTCAAGATCAATATCAGCACATTTCATCTAAGCACCTCGTCGCTCTCGCGCACGAAATGAAGCTTTCTCCCGCTGAAGTTTATGAAGTCGCTTCTTTCTATCATCATTTTGATATAGTCAAAGAAGGTCAAACACCTCCTCCCGCTTTAACCGTTCGTGTTTGTGAATCTCTTTCTTGTGCTATGGCTGGTTCAAATGACCTAATTACCGCCCTAGAAAATGGCTTAAACGCTGATAAGGTACGCGTCCAAAAAGTACCTTGCGTAGGTCGCTGTCAACATGCCCCAGTTGCCGTTGTTGGTCAAAACCCGATTGATGAAGCAACACCGGTCAACGTACTTACTGCCGTTGAGAAAAAAGAAATTACCGCAAGTGTTACAGATTATATTAGTCATGATAACTACCTTGCAGATAACGGCTATCAATCACTCAAAGGCGTTTTAGATGGCTCTATTGATACCGAAAGCGTTATCAAAAAAATGGAAGATTCTGGCCTACGTGGTTTAGGTGGCGCTGGTTTCCCGGCTGGCCGTAAATGGCGCATTGTTAAAAGCTTTGATGGTCCGCGTTTAATGGCGGTCAATATTGATGAAGGCGAGCCTGGTACGTTTAAAGATCGTCATTATTTAGAATCAGATCCACATCGCTTTTTAGAAGGTATGTTAATTGCGGCCTTATGTGTGGGTTGTGATGAAATTTATATTTATTTACGTGATGAATATGCCGGTTGTCGTGCGATTCTAAGTAAAGAAATTGCTAATTTAGAAAACAGCATCACTGGCTTACCACCGATTCATTTACGTCGTGGCGCAGGCGCTTATATCTGTGGTGAAGAATCAGCGATGGTTGAATCTATCGAAGGTAAACGCGGTATGCCTCGTTTACGCCCACCATTCTTAGCGGAAGTCGGTTTATTCGGTCGCCCTA
>Ga0164315_10001850_pt1 | contig 16056 bp, 12 predicted proteins | sample GuaBasSedimGuay6_FD_113737 | JGI IMG/M metagenome (GOLD analysis project Ga0164315, IMG submission 113737) | Subseafloor sediment microbial communities from Guaymas Basin, Gulf of California, Mexico - Guay6, Core 4569-2, 0-3 cm | ecosystem: Environmental > Aquatic > Marine > Hydrothermal vents...
AGCGGTGGATCTCTTCAAGCTGTAGGCTTGCCTCTGCACTCTCATCCGGGTCCTCAATGTTTCCCGACACCAGAAAAATATGCGGAACAAACTGGCCTGAAAGCGGGAGTATCTCCCCTTTGGTATCAAGATAGAATCCAGCCTTGCCCTCCGGCATGATCCGTAGCAGTGGAACACGCTGCTCCAGGCGTATCTCCATTCTTCCGCTTACATCGGTGCTCACTTCTGCACCCATGATATAGGCATTCTTTTCCAGGAGCCTTTCAAGCTCCCTGGTATTGATCTCACGCATTGGGTAGCCCTGCAATTGAAGGCCCTCCGATTGGAACATGGCTCTGATATCCGAATCGGTCACAAACCTGCTGTGGACCGTATCGGACAGCACCACATCGATGCGCATGCAAAGCACCTCGTCCGCTTCTCCGGAAACAAATCCCAGGATCACTACAAACCATGCAGCAAGTCCTGTCCAAATCAATATTTTTAAAATCCTGCGCATTATATTCTCATGCACCACTCTTTAAGTGGTCCTACAAACTGGTTAATATCACCTGCTCCCATGCTTACCAGCACCTCCGGATTCCTCTCCTTCACCACCCGCAATAGCTGCTCCCGTTTAATAAGCACCTTTTCATCCATCTTCACGAGATCCAGGAGCATCTCAGAGTCAATCCCGGGTATGGGTTCTTCCCTGGCCGGGTATATCTCCATCAGGATCAGTTGATCGAGTAGTTCCAGACTCTTTGCAAACTGATCCGCAAAATCACGGGTCCTGGAATAGAGATGGGGCTGGAAGATTCCGCATATCTTTTTATCCGGGAAGAGTGCTCTTACGGATGAGAGGAAGGCTGTTATCTCCGTGGGATGATGAGCATAATCGTCAATGTAAATCCTTCGCTCATTGTTTACATGCACATCAAAACGCCGCTGTACGCCCTTGTATACTGACAGGGCCTGGATAATACTTTTAGATGGAACGCCCAACTGGTGAGCCACCGCCACAGCTGCCAGGGCATTCTCCACATTTAACATGCCCGGTATCTTCAATTTTATCTCTGGAAGAACCGTACGAGGTGTATGTACGGTAAAGCGGTAACCCAGACCATCCTGAGCCAGGTTAGCCACATGATAGTCAGCCATCTCCTCATCTACCGAGTAGGTATAGACGCTTACATGATCGGGGACCCTGGGGCTAAGACCAAACTTCAGAATCAACTTCCCCTTCTCACGGATTTGAGCAACATAGGACTCAAATCCCCTGTGAATATTCTCCAGCGAATGGTAAATATCGAGGTGATCCGCATCCATGGAGGAGAGCACCGCGACCTCAGGGAATAGGGTCAGGAAGGACCGGTCAAATTCGTCTGCCTCAGCTATGATAACTTTTGATGCAGGATCGAGATATAGATTGCTGGAGCTGTTCTTGCTAATACCACCCAGAAAGGCGTTGCATCCCAGGGCAGAAGAGTGAAGGATATGGGCCAGCATGGTAGAAATGGAGGTCTTGCCATGGGTGCCGGCCACTCCCACACCCCTGCCTGTGTTAAAGACCTCTCCCAGGGCCACCGATCGTTTGATCACACGAAATCCTCCTTTACGAAAATAATTCAGCTGCTGGTGATCTCCAGGAATGGCAGGTGTATAGATGACAAGGGTACGATCGGGATTCCGGAATGGCTTGGGAATGAGCTGCGAGCGGTCCTCAAAACAGATATCAACCCCTTCACGAACCAGATGATCGGTTAGTACAGTGGATACCCGGTCATATCCGGCTACTGCTTTACCCTGACTTACAAAATAGCGGGCAAGGGCACTCATTCCGATGCCGCCTACACCAATAAAATAGACATTATTTAAATTAGCCCAGATCATTGTTCAATCAATATATTGTGCACCTCGACCGCGATCCTCTGCGAAGCATCGACAATGCCAAGTTGTTTGATATTCCTCGATAAGTTTTCTTTTTCTAATTCATCCTCCATCAGCTTGAGCATCCGGTCCACCAACTGCTCCCCGGCATCAACATCGGGAATCATAAGGGCTGCACCCTTGCTTTCCAGCGACTTTGCATTATGGGTCTGATGGTCTTCGGCTACATTGGGAGAAGGCACAAGGATCGCCGGTTTTCCCACAATACATAACTCTGAAATGCTCAGGGCTCCAGCTCGGGAGACAATGATATCTGCCACTCCATAGGCCAGATCCATTCGTGAGATGAAAGGCAAGACCCGGATATTCTTAAGACCACTGGCCTTCACCTTCTCCTCAACCTCGGCATGATAATACTTTCCACACTGCCAGAGCACCACCAGGTCTACCCTATCCAGTTTGTCCAGCCCCTCCATAAGACTGCGATTCAGGGTACGGGCACCCAGGCTGCCACCCACCACCAGGCACACTTTCTTCTCCTTTTCTATTTCAAATTCCCTGTACCCCTCAGCCGGATTTGCCTGGAGCTCCAGCAGTTTTTGTCGAACAGGATTCCCCGTAAGCACAATGCGGTCTGCCGGGAAATAGCGCTCCATCTTTTCATAGGCCACACAAATGCGTCGCGCCGACCGGGCAAGCAGTCGGTTGGTAAGCCCGGCATAAGAGTTCTGCTCCTGGATCAGAATGGGAATTCCTTTGCGGGCTGCGGCCTTCAAAATCGGGCCACTGGCATATCCGCCCACACCCACAGCAAGATCAGGAGCGAATCGAGCTATGATCTTACGGGACCGGATCATGCTTACAATGAGTTTATAGAAGAAGGTGATATTTTTTAGTGTAAGTCTGCGCTGGAATCCTGCCACCGGTAAGCCCTCGATGGCATAGCCTGCTTCGGGTACCTTTTCCATCTCCAGTTTACCCAATGCACCTACAAAGAGAAACTTTGTATTCTGTAATTTCTCCTTCAAGGCATCCGCGATGGCGATGGCAGGGAACACGTGTCCTCCGGTCCCACCCCCTCCGATCAGTATGCGATATGCAGGTTTCTCAGGCATTAACTTCAAATTCGGTTCGTTTATTCGCTTTCTCATTTACCTCTTTGGGAGTCGGATCCTTTATCTTGTCAGCTGCCAGTACAGGATCTCCCGATGCTGCATCTTCATCGCTTCCTTCTCCGGACTCCCCCTTCTCGCCGGGTATCTCTTTGGTTCCCCAGCTCACCGACAGGATCATTCCGGTGGCCATGCTGGTAAAGAAAATGGATGACCCACCCATACTAACCAGGGGAAGGGTCTGACCGGTAACAGGGACCAGTCCCACCGCCACCGCCATATTCACAAAGGCCTGCAATACAAGTCCCATGGAGAGGCCAAAGGCCAGGAAGGCCCCGTAGGTGCTTTTGCTTCGGCGGATGATCATCCCGGCCCTGAAGAAGAGCCATAGATAAAGTGCAATTACAAGGATCCCTCCAACCAGGGTGCCGTACTCTTCGATGATAATGGCGTATATAAAATCTGAGTAAGGATGCGGCAAGAGATTCCGCTGGGTACTATTTCCTGGCCCCTTTCCGAAAAGTCCACCCTGTACGATGGCCACCTTGGCCTGGTCGGCCTGGTAGTTGTCTCCTTCGCCATCCACATAGTTCTCGATCCGGTTCTTCCAGGTGGCGATCCGGCCTTCCTTGTTGAGCAGCAATGCCCCGCCTATAAAAATTGATAAAGCAAAAACGCCTGTGAAAATCATTACAGCCAGATACATAAGCGGAATTCTTCCAACAAACATCAGACTGAAGGCTGTAACAAACAGAATCAAAGCCGTGGAGAAATTAGCCGGCAGGATAAGTGCACATGTTCCAATAATCGCCAGGGAGATCTTGCCAAAAACCCCTTTAAAATCCTTGATGTTATTCTGGTTCACCGAAAGTATCTTGGCCAGATACATCACAAGTGCGATCTTCGCAAAATCTGAAGGCTGTATGGTAAGTCCGGTACCCGGAATCTGCAACCAACGGGTGGCCTCATTGATATTGGTCCCTGCAATCAGGGTAAGGATCAGCAAGGGGATAGACAGATAAAGGGCAAACACCGATACCCTGCTGAAGATGCGGTAGGGAACCAGGTGCACAAAGAAGATGATAAGTACACCCAACAGGATGAACTTTAGCTGGCGAAACAGATAAAAGAAGGTATTCCCTGACCGGTGCTGATAGGCCAGTGATCCGGTTGAGCTGTAAACAGACAAGAGGGATATCACCAGGAGGATTAATATCACCATCCAGATTATCCTGTCGCCTTTTATATACCTTCTTATCTTCATTCTAAGCAATCATCAGAGAGATCTCACTGCATCTTTAAACTGTCGTCCCCTGTCCTCAAAACTCTCAAACAGGTCAAAACTGGCACAGGCCGGTGAGAGAAGTACGGTCTCCCCATCCCTGGCCAGATAGTAGGCAGCTTTCACTGCATCATCCATATTACCAGACTCCACAATAGATTCTACTTTTCCATTGAATGCCTTTATAACACGATCATTTTCCTTGCCCAGACACACAATGGCCTTTACTTTATTTTCTACCAGGTTAAAGAGTTCGCTGTAATCATTGCCCTTATCCACTCCACCAACAATCCAGACCGTAGAGCCATTTACACTCTCCAGGGCATACCAGGTAGAGTTTACATTGGTGGCCTTGGAATCATTGATAAAGTTGATTCCATGAACCTTGGTAACAGTTTCCAGGCGATGTTCCACTCCCTGAAAATCCATCAGTGCTTCACGTATCACTTCGTTACGGATCTTCAGAACGTTCCCTGCAATACCAGCAGCCATGCTGTTGTAAGTATTGTGTCGTCCCCTAAGCGCGAGCTCCTGTACGGACATGCTGAAGTCCACATCATCATATTCGATATGAAGCTCCTCTTCATGGTCCACCCAGGCCACATCGTGCTCCTTTTTTTGATAAGCAAAAGGAAGCTGCTCAGCCCTGGTTACAATCTTCTCCAGCTCCTTAATGGTGATTTCATCGTCGGAACAGAAAACAAAGTATTCCTCCTCGGTAAGGTTCTGAGTCACCCGAAACTTAGAATCCACGTAGTTCTGAAAATTGTAATCGTAGCGGTCGAGGTGATCGGGTGTAATATTGAGCATAATGGCAATATCAGCCTTGAACTGGTACATTCCGTCCAACTGAAAGCTACTTAGCTCCAGTACATAGTAATCATAGGCTTCTGTGGCTACCTGGAGAGCAAAACTGCGGCCCACATTCCCCGCCATACCCACATTCAGACCCGCCTTGCGCATCATGTGATGTATCAGTGAGGTGGTGGTGGTCTTACCGTTGCTACCTGTAATGCATATCTTCTTGGCATTTGTATAGCGACCTGCAAACTCAATTTCGGAGATGATTGGAACCTCCTTTTTGCGAAGCAATTTAATAATAGGGGCACTCTCCGGGATTCCCGGGCTCTTAATCACCTCTGTCGCATTGATGATCAAACGCTCGGTATGTCCTCCCGATTCATAGATCACCTGGTACTCATCCAGCAAGTCCCGGTAGAAAGGTTTGATCTTTCCGGCATCCGAAACAAAAACATCAAATCCTTTCGAGCGGGCCAGGATGGCTGCTCCCGTCCCACTCTCTCCTGCACCAAGGATCACTATACGTTCTCTGTTTTCCATAGGGTATGTTTTAGTATATTATCTCATCTTCAGGGTTACAATCGATATCACTGCCAGCATGATTCCCACAATCCAGAACCTGGTCACAATCTTGGGTTCGGGATATCCCTTCTTCTGGTAATGGTGATGAATGGGGGCCATCAGGAACAGCCTTCTGCCTTCTCCGTATTTACGTTTGGTCCGCTTGAACCAGCCAACCTGCAAAATCACCGAAATGCTCTCAAACAGATACACACCGCAGATGATGGGGATCAATAACTCCTTTCGGATCACCACGGCAAATACGGCAATAATCCCTCCCAGGGCCAGGCTTCCCGTATCGCCCATAAATACCTGGGCCGGATAGGAGTTATACCAGAGAAATCCGATGCATGCCCCTATAAATGCCCCGGCAAAAATGACCAGTTCACCTGCCTGGGGAATATGCATAATGTTCAGGTAGTTGGAGAAGATAGCGTTCCCCGACAACCAGGCCAGCACACCCAGGGTAACCCCGATGATGGCCGCCGAGCCTGTGGTTAGTCCGTCAAGCCCATCCGTGATATTGGCCCCATTGGAGACCGCCGTCACAATAAAAATTACGGCCAGCACAAAGATGATCCATACCAGGTGATCGGCATATTTCCCGCTGAACCAGATCAGCCAGGAATAATCGAATTCGTTGTTCTTAACAAAGGGAATGGTGGTAAGTAGATCCTTGTGTTCCTGGGTAATATAAAGGTTCCCGGCCTCGTCCACCTGCATCTCCTCGGTCTTGTACTCGTTAAAATTCTCCTGTGTTATCTGGATCCGCTCACGAATCATTACATCGTCGCTGAAGTAAAGGGTCAGGCCTACAATGAGTCCAAGCCCTACCTGTCCAACCACCTTGAACTTTCCACGCAGGCCTTTCTTATTCTTTTTAAATACCTTGATGTAATCGTCCAGGAATCCGATGAGACCCATCCAGACGGTTGCCACCAGCATCAGGATAATATAGATGTTGGTGAGGTTTGCAAAGAGCAGCACCGGAATGATAATGGATGCCAGGATAATGATCCCTCCCATGGTGGGCGTTCCCTGCTTCTCACTTTGCCCCTCGAGACCCAGGTCACGAACCGACTCCCCGATCTGCTTCCGGTGAAGCATTTTGATGATTCGTTTTCCAACAATCATGGAGATCACAAGGGAAGTAATAACCGTTAAGGAAGCTCTGAAGGAGAGGTACTGGAACATACCGGCTCCCGGAAAATCGAACTGCTCAAGGTATTCAAACAAGTGATATATCATGGCCTATCCCTTTAAGTTTTGTTTCAGAATCTCCATATCATCAAATGCCCTCTTCTCACCGGCAATCTCCTGTGTATGCTCATGACCCTTACCGGCCACAAGAATAATATCTTTCTCCCCTGCAATGATACATGCCGTGCGGATGGCCTCCTCGCGATTTACAATGCGCATAGTACGTTCAAGCAGATTTTTTGGTACTCCCTCCATCATCTCATTCAGGATAAGCTCCGGGTCCTCATCCCTGGGATTATCGGAGGTAAGGATCACCTTGTTACTGGCTCCTGTAACAATCCTCGCCATTTCGGGGCGCTTCCCTCTGTCCCTGTTGCCGCCGGCTCCCACCACAGTGATGATCTCACCACCGGCCACATTGACCTCATGGATGGTATCCAGCACATTTTGCAGGGCATCCGGGGTATGTGCGTAATCCACAATCACGGTGGTTCCTTTCGGGGAATGGAAGGTCTCGAATCTGCCGGCCACAGGATTCAGTTCACTCAATGAAGCCATCACATCATCGGGATGATGCCCCAGTAGGATGGAAGTTCCATATGCGCACAGGAGATTTGATGCATTAAATCTTCCCGGTAGCTTAACCCATACTTCACTGCCATTGATCTCCATGGCCGATCCCTCCAGGTGCATCTCAGTAATCTTCCCCCTGAAATCGCACATGGAACGCAGACTGTAGATATGCTTTTCCGCCTTACAGTTCTGTAACATCACCAGGCCATTCTTATCATCCCCATTCACCAGGGCAAAAGCATCGGCCGTCAGGCGGTCAAAAAAGCGTTTCTTAACACTTAAGTATTCCTTAAAATTCTTGTGATAGTCCAGGTGGTCCCGACTTAGGTTGGTAAAGACACCACCGTTAAACTCGAGACGCTCCACACGTTCCTGATCGATGGCATGGGAGCTTACCTCCATAAAACAATATTCACAACCAGCATCTACCATTTCCCTCAGGAGTGAATTTATCTGCAGGGGATCGGGTGTGGTGTGGGTGGCCGGACGACTCTCCTCACCGTTCAGTACCTCGATGGTGGAGATCAATCCAGCTCTGAATCCCATATTTTGATGCATCTGATGCAGGAGTGTGGCAATGGTGGTCTTCCCGTTGGTTCCGGTAACACCCACCAGGCTTAATTCTGCAGAGGGGTGACCGTACCAGACCGAAGCCAATTGTGCCAGTGCCTTCCGGCTGTCTGGTACGCAAATAAGGGGAATACCTGGATCGCTCCTGTCGCCTGTCTCTTCACAGATCAGTGCCGCTGCTCCCGAAGCTATGGCCGCATCAATATAGGTATGACCATCGGCCTGCACACCCCTGATGGCTACAAAGAGATCTCCCCTCCGGACCTCCCGTGAATCGAAAGTTATCTTCCTGACAAGGGGATTCTGATCACCGTTTCCTGCGGTAAGCTCCAAATCCTGTATGATCTCTTTCAGTCTCAACTATCCCTCGTTTATACTCATATTCAGTTTGACAACAGTTCCTTTCCGAATGATACTGCCCGCTGCCTGACTCTGTCCCCGCACAGTTCCCCTTCCATCAGCATGCACCTTTAAGCCTCTGCTTTCCAGCAGGTAGACTGCATCTTTCAATCCCATATCCACCACATTGGGCACCAGTTGTGAGGCAACGACTCTGGAGGAGGATATTACTCCCTCAGGTGTGCTTTTTGTGGAAACCCAGAGGCTTTCATCTCCCTGTTGTTGTAAGGGGAGCTTGAGGTAGTCAAAAGCAGAAGCCAGGTCCTCGCCATTGCCACTCTTGGAATAGGGAGCCTGCAGGCTTTGCTCGGTAAGCAGTCCCTGGTCTTTGTGTAATTCATAGTCTCTTGCATAGATCCGGTCAGTAATCGCCCGAAAAATGGGACCTGCCACCACATTACCATAGTAGATTTGTTTGGATGGAGCATTGACCACCACAATGCAGGAGTACTTGGGCTCATCGGCCGGGAAATATCCCACAAAAGAGGCCTGGTACAGTTTGCTATAGCCCTCCTTGCTTAACGACAGCTGTGCGGTACCGGTCTTTCCGGCAATTTTGTAATGGCTGTTGGCCAGATTACTGGCGGTTCCGCTATCCACCACTCCTTCCAGCATCTTCTTAATATTTTCCAGTGTCTCCCTGGAGCAAATGTGCATATTCAATACTTCGCTCTTTCCTTTTTTGATCACCTTGCCGTGGAAGCGGATCTCCTCAACAAATATTGGCTTGACCTTCTTCCCATTATTGGCCACTGCATTGTAGAGTGCAAGGATCTGCAGGGGAGTCATGCGAACCTCGTAACCATAAGACATCCATGGAAGGGAGATGCCCGACCAGGATTCACTATCGGGATATTTTATATCGGGCTTACCCTCCCCCTTAATCTCCACACCCAGCTTCTGGTTAAGCCCCATCTCGTAGAGGCGGTTTATAAACTGCTCCGGTTTTCCCTTGTAGTTTTCATAGACAAGTTTCGTGATCCCCACATTGGATGATACTTCAAAAGCACGTTGAACGGTGATCTTCCCCAGCGATCCGTGCTGGCTGTCGACCACCTTATGTCCATAGTAAGAAGTTTCTCCATTGCCTATATCGACAATGTCTCCGGGGTGGACATGCCCATCCTCCAACAGGGCTATCATGGAGGCCAGCTTGAAGGTGGAGCCAGGTTCGGTGGATTCCCCGATGGCATAATTATAATCCTCAATGTAGCTCCCATCCTCATCCCTTGAAAGGTTGGCGATGGCCCTTACCTTACCGGTCTGCACCTCCATCAGAACTACGGTACCGTGATCAGCGCCATGCTTGGACAGCTGGTTGCTTAGTGCACTCTCTGCCACATCCTGGAGGTCCACATCAATGGTGGTGACAACATCCTGGCCATCTTCAGGCTCGATTTCATTGGCATCATTGATGGGCATCCAGATATCGCCACGAATCTTCCGCATCAGCCTGTACCCTTCGACACCTTTCAGTTCATTATCGTAGGCCCCCTCAAGACCCACTACACTCTTATAATCTTCAGTCATGGTATAGCCTACGGTACGTGCAGCCAGATTCTCATAGGGCCTTCTCCTGCGGTTTATCTGAACATACCGCACGCCTCCCTTGTACCTCCCCAACTTATAAATGGGAAACTGTTTCACCTTTTGAAGCTGGGTGTAAGTCACATTACGCTTGACCAGATAGTAACGGTTTCCATCCTCATGGGCCCTGACCAGTCTTCTTTTATAGCTGGTCCAGTGGTCGTCCTGAAACAGCTTGGAGAGGGATTTGGAGAGTTCATCCACACCGGCATCGAAGATCGCGCGGGTAAAGGCTTCTGAACGGAAATCCATATAGATCTCGTAAAAGGGAACCGATACTGCCAGCAGCCTGCCGTCGGAAGAGTAAATATTTCCCCTGTTGGGCTCAATCACCGTATGACGGACGGTACTGCTCTCTTCCCGTGCCCATTCCTCCTTTTCGAAGAGCTGAAGATGAAGCGCCTTCCCAAATATCAGCAGGCCAATAAGCAAAACTCCCAGGTAAACCAGGGAGGTCCGAATTAGTATATCCCGCTTCAGTGACATCTTACTCTTCGTTTTGTATCAGTTTTTTAGGGGGCTCCAGGTTCTCCTCAAGTCCCAGTTCATATGTGTTGACCAGACGCTTCACTTCCGATTGCCTGCTGATCCGCACCAGCTCCGAAGAAGTAGAGATGGACCGCGCACGTAACTCCTTCACATCGCTTTGCAGCCGATTCAGATGAATGACGGTCTTCTCCGCATGATTCCTGTTGGCGATGGATAAAAAAGCAATCAATACCAGCAGGAGGATAAAGCGCGATTGCTTTAGTACAGCCTTTCGGGTCAGCACGTTCCCATCAAGGAGGTCGCGAAAGGATAAACTCTTCTCTTTTTCCTCAATGGACGGATCAAATTCTATGTTCTTCTTTTCCCTGCTCATCCTTCGATTCGTTCTGCTATTCTCAGTTTGGCACTCCTGGCCCTGTTATTTTCTTTTAGCTCCTCCTCTGAGGGAGTAATCACACTCCGGTTCACCAGCTTCCAGAGCGAAAGGACATTTCCATAGAAATCCTTCTCGATCTCCCCTTTCAGATTTCCCGACCGCATAAAGTTTTTTACGATCCGGTCCTCAATGGAGTGGTAGGTGATTACCACCAGTCTGCCACCCGGATTCAGACAAGCGGCAGTTTGCTCCAGCATCTCCTTAAGGGCCTCCATCTCGCAGTTCACTTCGATCCGCAGGGCCTGGTATACCCTTGCCAGGAATTTACTGGGCTTGTGCTTGGGGATGAACCGCTTCAATACCTGCTCCAGATCTCCTGTAGTTTCGATTCCAGCCTCCTCCCTGGCCGCCAGTATGGCAGTTGTAAGAGCGAATGCATTTCCAAGTTCTCCGTACGAAAGGAAGATTCTAACCAGCTCTTCCCGGGGAGCCTCATTCAACAATTGTGCTGCAGTCTGCTTACTACGCACATCCATGCGCATATCCAGTGCTGCATCTGATTTGAATGAAAAACCCCTTTCAGGTTGGTCGATTTGATGAGAGGAGATACCCAGATCAGCCAGAATTCCATCTACTTTTTCAATGGCATGGTATCTCAGGTAGTGTTTTAGGTATCTGAAGTTTGCCCCGACAAAAATGAGCCGCTTATCTTCCGGAACATTGACAAAGGCATCCTGATCCTGGTCAAATACTACAAGCCTGCCATTTTTACCCAACTTTTTAAGAACTTCTAGAGAGTGCCCCCCTCCGCCAAAGGTCAGGTCTACATAACTGCCCTTTGGTTTAATATTTAGTCCTTCGATGCTTTCATGCAATAATGCTGGCTTATGATAGCCCATTATTTTTCCAGTTCATCTATTGATCCGCCTAATATTTTCTCCGCCATGGCTGCAAAATCATCGTCTGCCAGACTGACCTTCCCATATTGATCCGAAGCCCAGATCTCTATTTTTCCAGACTGTCCTGCCAGTACTACCTCATTATTGATTTCTGCAAATTCCATCAATCGCTTCGGAAGAAGCATTCTGTTATTGGCATCCAGGGATACCTCTGCGGTCCCGGAGAAAAACATCCTGAGAAAACGTGCATGCTCCTTGTTGTAGGGATTGGTCCTTGAACGAATGATCTTATTTTGCCTCTCCCACTCCTCCATGGGATACATGATCAGACAGTTTTCAAACAGATCACGTTTCAACACAAAGCCATCCTGAACAGCTTCTCTGCTCTGCTTTTTGAAAGCAGCAGGAAAAGAAAGCCGTCCCTTGGAATCGAGCCTGACTGTATAGTCTCCTATAAACGTAATCATGCGATTTTCACAGGTTTAACGGTAAAAGTAGCACTTTTTCACCACTTTGTACCATTTCACCCCACTTTTTCCCACTTTGTTAATAACTTATCTTTTAATACTTTTGTCTTTGCACTATGGGACAGCAGGGCCCTTAAGCGAAAATCAATGGACGAAGCAACTCACAAAAAGAATTTTAAACCCATCAATATCAGGGACTTATTTATGGAGAAGAGTCCCAGGCTGGCCCGATGGATCCCAGGCTTTGTATATCGGCTTCTTTCCCGGATGCTCCGGATAGATTTCATGAATGATCCCATTCTCTACAATCACGGATATAAGAAGGATGTGGATTTTGCCAGGGCTTCCATGGAGGCCTTCGATGTGACACTGGAGGTCTTAGGGAAGGAAAGTCTTCCCTCGGAAGGGCGTTTTATTTTTGTGGCCAATCACCCCCTGGGTGGATTCGACGGCATGATGATTATAAGTGAGTTATCCCGAAGTTTTCCCCATCTGAAAGTCCTTGTGAACGATCTGCTGACCAATGTGAAAAATATGGACGGAATGTTTGTTCCCATCAATAAGCACGGGGCTCAGGCCATGGAAAATGTGCGTCGTATCAATGCCATTTTTGAGTCAGACGAACAGGTAATGTCTTTTCCCGCCGGACTGGTTTCCAGAAGGAAAAAGGGAATCATCAGGGATGTAGAGTGGCAGAAAAGCATCATCACTAAAGCAAAGCAGTCCAAGAGAGATATCATTCCAATTCATGTATCCGGCAGATGCTCCAATTTCTTTTACAACCTGGCCAAGACCAGGAAGTTTCTGGGGATCAAAACCAACATTGAGATGTTCTTTCTTCCCAACGAATCGTACAAGCACCGAAACAAGCATTTTGTGATTACCTTTGGGAAACCGATTCCCTACCAAACCTTTGACAAGCGTTTTACTCCTATCCAGTGGGCTGCCCGGGTCAAAGATTATACCTACTCCCTGATTGAAAAACCAGAAGGTGAGTTCAACGATATAAACAAATAAGCTGTCGGTCATGACAATGAAAGATGTAATCCCACCTGTTCCCCAGGATATCCTTAAAGAGGAATTGTCCGGTGATCGCTTTATCCGGAAAACCAACAAGGGGGGAAACAAAATCTATATAATTAATGCCGAAAATGCACCTAATACCCTGCGGGAGATCGGACGGCTCAGGGAACTCTCCTTCCGGAATGCCGGTGGAGGAACAGGGCTGGAATGTGACCTGGATGAATACGATACCGGAGAAAAAGCCTACCAGCAATTAATCGTCTGGGATCCGGATGAAGAAGCAATCCTGGGGGGATACCGTTTCTTTATTTGCGATTCCAGCAAATGTATTAAGAACGGGAAGGTTAGTCTGGCCACATCCAAACTCTTCAACTTTTCAGAGGACTTTGTGAGGGACTATGTTCCCCATATGATTGAACTGGGACGCTCCTTCGTCCAGCCCAAGTATCAATCCACAGCCCTCAGAAAAAAGGGGCTTTATGCACTTGACAATTTGTGGGACGGACTGGGAACCCTGGTACTCGATTATCCAAACAAGATATATATGTTTGGGAAAGTGACCATGTACCTGCACTATCACCAGTTAGCCAGGGATATGATTCTCTTCTTTCTGAACAAGCACTTCCCTGACAAAGAAGGTTTGGTAACGCCGAAAGATCCCTTGAGAATGGCTACAGACAGGGCCAAACTTACAGCCGTCTTTACCGGTCAGAATTATGAAGAGGATTACAAAATCCTTTCCAAAGAAGTGCGTGCATGCGGTGAAAACATCCCTCCCCTGATTAATGCCTATATGAATCTCTCACCCAGCATGAAGACCTTTGGTACCGTGCTGAACAAGGGATTTGGAGATGTGGAGGAGACAGGTATTATGATCAACATCAATGATCTCTACAAGGCTAAGGTGGAGCGACACGTACTAAACTATGTGCCCAAGGCCTTGCAAAAAATCAGAAATATCAGGAGAAGAGACCTGAAAATCAAGAGATTGAATATGCGTTTTAAATTCTACAAGCGCAAATAGCTTAATAAGCCCGGGTATTGATTCCGTGTATGTAGTTCAGGAAAGAGGTGCTAACCACCTTGTTACCTCCCGGAGTGGGATAATCGCCTGTAAAATACCAGTCACCCAGATCATTGGGAACCGCCTTGTGCAAATTATCAATGCTCTGGTATACTATCTGTACCTCAGCCTTCACATTTGAATCGGTAAGCATCTCTGATATTTTATTGCTTACCTGCTGCTGGGTAAAGGGTTTGTATATGTCTTTTACATAATTGACATACTCCTCCTTTGGCAGGTTCTTCTGCATTTCGCACTTCTTGAATACCTCGTTGATTACATGCTCCATCTTGTTCTCCTTGAGAAGTTCGATCGCTGCCTGAAAAGCTGTGAAATCGGCCAGCCTGGCCATATCAATGCCATAGCAATCGGGGTACCTGATCTGGGGAGAGGAGGAGACCACCACAATCTTTTTGGGGTCCAGCCTGTCCAGTATTTTAATAATGCTCTGTTTTAGTGTGGTTCCCCTGACGATACTGTCGTCAATAATGACCAGGTTATCCAAGCCCCGCCGTATGGTTCCATAGGTAATGTCATACACATGGCTTACCATATCTTTCCGGCCCTTGTCCTGGGAAATAAAGGTACGCAGCTTCAGGTCCTTAATGGCCACTTTTTCAATGCGGGCACGCTCGGTCATAATCTTCAGAATATCCTCCTGACTGCATTTCCCCTTTAGCTTGACCAGCTCGTTCATCTTCTTAACAAAGGTATGATCCTCAATCCCCTTGACCATTCCGTAAAAAGCGGACTCGGCTGTGTTGGGAATAAAAGAGAAGACGGTGTTGTCCACATCGTTGTCGATGGCTTCAAGGATCTGGGGAACCAGGAGCTGACCCAGTTTCTTCCTCTCCCTGTATATCTCCTTGTCACTTCCTCTGGAAAAATAGATTCTTTCGAAGGAGCAGGATTTCCGCTCCTGCTTTTCCCTGATACGATTAAGGGAGATCTCTCCGTCCTTTTTAACCACCAGCGCATGTCCGGGAGGCAGTTCCTTAACACGATCAAAATGCACATTCATCGCTGTCTGAATCACAGGACGTTCTGAAGCTACAATTACCACCTCTTCGTCGTGGTAATAAAAGGCCGGTCTGATTCCCCAGGGATCACGCATGGCAAACAGATCGCCATGACCCAGCATTCCGGCCACCGTATATCCCCCGTCCCATCTTTTACTGGCAAGCTCCAGGACCTTCGATACATCGAGGTTCTTGGCGATTTGATTTGTGATATCCACATTGGTAAAACCCTGGGTCTTATATTGATCAAACAAACGCTGGTTTTCCTCATCGAGAAAATGCCCTACCTTCTCCAGCATTGTTACGGTATCCGAATACTCTTTGGGATTCTGTCCCAGCTCGACCAGGGTATCGAATAATTCATCCACATTGGTCAGGTTAAAATTACCGGCCAATACCAGATTACGGGTGCGCCAGTTGTTTTCCCGCATCACCGGGTGAAGATTGGCTATGTTATTTGAACCAAAAGTTCCATAACGGAGATGGCCCAGGTAAGCCTCACCCACAAAAGGTAAATTTGACCTGGCCCAGTTGGGATCGTTAAAGGAATTTGGATTCTCTTTTTCTGCTTCCTCGAACCTGGAGTAAATCTTTTGGAAAATCTCATTGATGGCTGAGGAACCCGTCTCCCGCCGGCGATTGAAATAATTCTTACCCGGGGGTGTATCCATTCTGAGGCTAACCACTCCGGCTCCATCCTGGCCCCTGTTCCGCTGCTTCTCCATCAAGAGGTAGAGTTTTTCCAGGCCGTACCTCCAGGAGCCAT
>Ga0164315_10001851_pt1 | contig 16051 bp, 16 predicted proteins | sample GuaBasSedimGuay6_FD_113737 | JGI IMG/M metagenome (GOLD analysis project Ga0164315, IMG submission 113737) | Subseafloor sediment microbial communities from Guaymas Basin, Gulf of California, Mexico - Guay6, Core 4569-2, 0-3 cm | ecosystem: Environmental > Aquatic > Marine > Hydrothermal vents...
AAAACATGACTCAAACAAAATCACTAACACTGTACAACACAATCAAACGCGAAAAACAGGTATTTGTACCGCAGGATCACGAGCGTGTAACGATGTATGTCTGCGGCCCGACCGTCTACAGCTATGCACACATCGGCAATGCCAGGCCAGCGGTAATTTTTGACCTGCTGTACAGACTACTATCCAGTCTCTACCCCAATGTGGTCTATGCCCGCAATATCACCGATGTTGATGACAAAATCAACGCGGCAGCGGCTGAGCAGAACGTCCCTATCAAGGTCATTTCGCAGCGCTACGCTGATATCTATCACAAGGACATGGCTTCCCTGGGTGTCGGCCTGCCCAGCATAGAGCCAAGGGCGACAGATCACATTCCACAAATGATCGATATGGTTAAGCGCTTGATCGAGAGCGGTCACGCTTACGAAGCAGAAGGACATGTGTTGTTTTCAGTTGAATCTTTTGATGATTACGGCTCATTGTCGGGGCGTGATGTCAACGAAATGATCGCAGGGTCCAGGGTTGAGGTGGCCGATTTCAAGCGACACCCCGGTGACTTTGTTCTATGGAAACCATCCGTCGAGCCACAACCGGGCTGGGAAAGCCCATGGGGCTGGGGAAGGCCAGGCTGGCACCTGGAGTGCTCGGTAATGTCCGAACAACACCTGGGTGAAACCATCGATATCCATGGTGGCGGCCAGGATTTGGTTTTTCCGCACCATGAGAATGAGATCGCACAAAGTGTTTGCGCACATGGTGGCAAGACTTTTGCATGCTATTGGATGCATAACGGTTTCGTCACGGTTAACAAATCCAAGATGTCCAAGTCACTCGGCAACACACAGGTGGTCCATGATCTGCTGGAGAACAATGCCGGTGAAGTCCTGCGCTACCTGTTACTGAGTGCACATTACCGGCAACCGCTGGACTGGTCAGAGGAAGCCCTCACCCGGGTACAGCGTACCGTTGATCGTGTCTATGGTGTTCTGCGCGACGCCAATGAGAAGTTTGGCCCTTTCGAGGTTGCAGAATCACCCTCTGATGAGTTTATGTCAGCTTTAATGGATGATCTCAACACACCGGATGCATTGGCAGTACTCAATAACGAAGCCCGCCGCCTGGCAAATGCACAGGACAGCGAAACATCGCAGGCCACTGCGGCAAGCCTGCTGTCCGCCGGGGCCCTGATCGGATTATTCCAACAGGATCCTGAAGTATGGCTTGCAGGAGATACCGAAGGTCTCGACGACGCACTGATTGACCAGTTAATCGAAGAACGGAATGATTCACGCAAACAAAAGAACTTCGCCCGCGCCGATGAGATAAGAGATCAGTTACAGGAAATGGGTATCGTTCTGGAAGACGTCGCAGGGGCTACACGCTGGCGTCGGGGCGGCGACCATGCATGACCCGCAAAAAGCCCAGCAAGAGATCATCAGCGATTTCGGCCTGTTTGATAACTGGCTGGATCGTTACCAGTACCTGATTGATCTCGGCAAGGCGCTCGCCCCCTTGGCTGAGGCGGAAAAGACGGATGATATTTTGCTACATGGATGCCAATCCAGGGTTTGGCTAATCATTGAGGGTGACGCGAACGAACTGAATATACGTGCCAATAGCGATGCGGCCATCGTATCGGGCCTGATTGCCCTTTTGATCAAGGTTTATTCAGGGGCGTCCGCCAAACAGATTCTTGATACACAACCGGAGTTCATCGCTGCCCTGGATTTACAACAGCACCTCTCGGCCACCCGCGCCAATGGCCTGCACGCGATGTTACAAGCCATCTACGGCGCTGCCAAAGCTTACGAATAAAACCTCGGGCGGTGAACCTGTTACCCACCCTGCTTCTAGCGGGAATCACCCATCTGTTTTTGACGAATTTCCCAACGTTCCTGGGCATCGAGACACAGGGTCGCGATAGGACGTGCCTCCAGGCGCTGAAGACCGATCTCTTCACCGGTTTCCTCGCAATAACCGTAATCGCCATCATCAAGGCGAACCAGTGTTTTGTTAATTTTATTGATCAATTTGCGATAGCGGTCACGGGTCCGTAATTCGAGACTGTTCTCGGTTTCCCGCGTCGCGCGTTCGGCTTCATCACCAACATCCCTGACTTCAGATTGCAGGTTGCTGATGGTCTCACGTGATTCTTCGACCAACTCATCTCTCCACACAGTTAATTTCTGTTTGAAGTATTCAAGTTGATTGGGATTCATGTATTCTTCGTTGGTAGAAGGTTTATACCCTTTGGGCAATTTCACTGTAGTCTCTGTCATATGCAGTCAAAAGCTCCTTGGAAATCTAAGCGTATATAATGTAAGATATTGTTTTTTATATACTTTTGTAAATTCAGGCTAATGTAGACCCGATCAAGGTGCAGTGTTATATCTCAACTGGGGGAATACAGCAAGTGTTTTTTATTTATAATTCGAATTCGCACCGAAGACATCTCTGATGGAAAAGATTCTTCTCGTCATAATTCGCGCATACCAACTGGTGTTAAGCCCGTTCTTTGGACAGCATTGTCGATTCACACCCAGTTGTTCCCAATATACAGCGGAGGCGATTCGAAAATATGGAGCTGCGAAGGGTAGCTGGATTGGTTTTAAAAGAATTTTGCGTTGTCAGCCATTCTGCGAAGGCGGGCATGATCCGGTTCCCTAGTGTACTGCATCGCACTAAATGCCGTTCAGTCGTCCTGCTCGCGTTGTTTCCTGATGAGATACGCAATACCAATACCGATAAAAATCAGCATCGGCAAATGATCCAGGCCCGTGAAAGAGTGCATTAAAATCCCCATCACGCCTTCTCCCGAAGAACTGATATGAGCAGATACCGATGACGAAAAGAAAAGTGACAATCCACCCAGGAGAATTAAATATAATTTGCCTTTCATAGAGATGATTCCTGTTGGTTATTATTCCGGTCTAACGCACCTTGACCTTGATAATTTCTTCTCCATCCTCATCGCTCAAGTGCACAGCACAGGCAATACAGGGGTCGAAACTATGGATAGTGCGTAAAATTTCCACCGGTTGTTTCGGGTCGTGTAGTTGATGGTTATCTTCCAGGGCTGCCTCATAGGCGCCAGCCTGGCCATTTGCATCACGTGGGCCGGCATTCCAGGTGCTGGGTACAACCGCCTGGTAATTCTTGATGGTTTTATCCTCGATAACAATCCAATGGGCCAGACCACCACGTGGTGCTTCCATGAAACCAACGCCCTGGGCCTGCTTCGGCCATGAGGACGGTTCCCAAAGTACGTCGTTGAAAGTCCTGCTGTCACCCGCCTTGATATTGACGATCAAATCATCGAACCAGCCTTGCATGGCATCCGCAAATATCTTGGTCTCCAAGGTACGTGCAGCCGTCCGGCCCAGGGTTGAAAACAGGGCCTCAACCGGTAAATCCAGCGTACTCAAGGTCATATTGACCAGTTCTTTGGTTTGCTCGTGTCCTTTCGCATAAAGCATCAGTACACGGGCCAATGGTCCGACTTCCATCGCATAGCCTTTCCAGCGAGGGGATTTCATCCACGAGTAACCCTGGTCTACATCGAGGTGCTCATAGGGTGGTTTCGGGCCGGTATAGTTGAGCTTGGTCTCTCCTTCATAGGGGTGCAGACCCTTGTCTTTGCCAGCTTCGTAGTCGTACCAGGAATGTGAGATATATTCCTGGATTTCGTCTGCAGCATTCATATCAACATCATGGATAGTGCTGAGATCACGATTCAGAATCGCACCGGCCGGTATCATGAAACCCGAAGGATCATCCATGCCATTGGATGGAAAATCGCCATAGGTGAGGAAATTACCAAGACCTTCTCCACGGTTGCCCCAGTCCTTGTAAAAGCTTGCAATGGCCAGGGTATCCGGAACATAGACCTGTTCAACGAAAACTTTCATCTGGTTGATGATGTCCTGCACCTGCGAAAGCTTTTTCATGTTGATGGCAGAATCAGAATTCAGATCGATCGCACATGGCACACCACCTACAACAAAATTGGGATGAGGGTTCTTACCACCGAAAATAGTGTGAAGACGTGCCACATCACGTTGCCACGATAGTGCCTCAAGGTAATGTGAAACCGCCATCAGGTTAGCCTCCGGCGGAAGTTTGTAGGCCGGATGCCCCCAGTAAGCCTTGGCGAAGATACCCAGCTGACCGGCTTCCACAAAACCCTTCAGTTTCTTCTGCATGTCAGAAAAGTAACCGGGTGACGATTTTGGATAATTACTCAGCGATTGTGCCAGCTCCGAAGTTGCCTTTGGATCGGCACTCAATGCAGAGACGACATCGACCCAGTCCAGCGCATGCAAATGATAAAAATGCATCACATGATCGTGAATATACTGGGCACCTGCCATGAGGTTACGTATCAGGTCAGCATTTTTTGGTATCTTGTAGCTGAGCGCATTTTCTACCGAACGAATAGAGGCAAGACCGTGTACCAGTGTACATACACCACAGATACGCTGTGCAAACGCCCAGGCATCACGGGGGTCGCGGCCCTTGAGAATCACTTCAATGCCACGCACCATGGTGCCGGATGAATATGCACTTGCGATTCTATCGCCTTCCATCTCGGCCTCTATACGTAAATGGCCTTCGATGCGGGTAATGGGATCAACTACGATGCGCTCGCTCATGTTATTTTCTCACAGATTAGTCGTTTAGATAGTCGCTCAAACACTGATACTGCCATTCACATTCCGTGTGGGCGGAATGTTGGTCGGTTTCATCATCGATCAGCATGGTGGTATGGGCCATGCGGGCCTGCATGGCTGCCTGCCACGCCGGACCCCCTACCCTCGAATGTTCCATTGAGGTCGTTGCCGCAACCGCAGCACGGGCGGCAAAATAGCCTGCCTGGTCAGACCAGTGCCCTTCGGCACCACAGCGCGCATGGCTATCGAAAGTCACTGCATGGGCAATTTTGTGCGCACCCGTTATTTCCTCCTCCGTGGCATCGGAGTCGGCTGCTATCTTGATGACACGATCAAGACGCTTATCGTCACTCAGGTGAAGAACATGTTTAACAAATAGTAATGCGACCTGCCTTTGTTGCACATCACCCAGGGTTTCAAGTACCCGTTTGAAATCTGCTTCATTGTTGATGTCACTCATTTCATCCTGCTCCTTCACAGTCAGTCATCACTCAGATGTTCTGCGATTATTTCGGTCAGACTTAACAGGGGAATATCCATATTGTATTCCTCAAGCCCATCTTCCAGGTGTATCCGACAGTTGGAACACGCACTGATAATTCCGTCCGGCTTAACCTCATCAAGCTGGGCCTTCTTGCGTTCGAACACCTTCAGACGAATCTCGTCTGCACGCTCATTGGCACTCACGCCACCACCCGCGCCACAGCACCAGTTCATCTTTCCAGCATCCGGCATCTCGACAAAATCTTCCGCGAACATATCGATCAGCCTGCGTGGCTCATCGATGACCCCACCGCGACGCGATATCTGGCAAGGGTCGTGATAGGTGAGCTTCTGTGTTTCCTTACCGGAGACTTTTAGCCGGCCATCCTTACGCAGGTCATCCAGTACTTCGAGAATGTGCCGCACCTTGAAGTTGAAGTGCTTCCCAACCAGGTTGGGTCCATCCCAGCGTATCGCCATGTAGGCATGACCACATTCCGGACTGATGACTGTTTTAACCTTGAGCTTGTCAGCCACATCGACGATGCGTTGTACCAGTTCGGCAGCAATATCAGACACTCCAATCTGGATACCGCTGTTGGTGGCTTCAAATGCTTCGGAGGAGATCGTCCAGGTAGTGCCGGTCTTATCAAATATTTTTGCAACAGCTTCGATGAATTCAGGGAAATTCATAATTTCCATCGACGACAGCAACAGCATGTATTCGACCTCCTCTACATCGACCGGTATTTTTAAGCCGGTGTCTTCTTCTACGTGCCTGATCTGCGCTGACAATGCCTTCCATGTCACACCCATGGGACTACCAATCGTTACCGCGCGGCCGGTTGCACCGATCAAACCTTCGGGTGCCTGACCAGCTGCGGCCATACCTTCTCGTGTCTTACGTATCATTAAGGCAATGTCATTACCGACCGGGCATACCATCGAGCAACGACCACACAGGGTGCAACTGTCATAGACCAGTTCCTGCCATTCTTCCAGGAATTTGTCATCGACCTTTTTCGTCAGACCGAGCATTTTTCCCAGCCGGCCCATCAACGTGAATTCTGATTTCCAGATACGCCGCAATGGTTCTGTCTTGTTGATCGGCGTACGTCTCGGATCTCCGGTTTCGGTGTAGAACAGACAGGCTTCCGCGCATATACCGCAATGCACGCAACTACTGAAGAAAGCAGCGACTGATGAATCCATCTGTCTCTTGAGGGCATTTACACCTTTTTCAATTGAAGCGCTCATGATGCAACCCCCCTGTAACCGGAAATCGCGCCGTTATACCAACGCGCGATAAACAATGTGAATGCATGCATCAGCTTGGTGAAAGGAAATATCACCAGCAGCAATTCGACACTCAGGATATGAACCGCCAACAACGACGGTGCGGTCAAACCGATACGGTGAAATGCGATATAACCCGTGACCAAAGGAAGGAAGGTCACAAACCAGGTCAGCAGATCTTCGAAATTGGTCAGGTACCGCATAACCTTGTTGTTCAACCTGTTTATCAAGGTAGCCAGCATGGCAATGATGGTGACCACCGCGAAGGCATCTATTATTGCCGTTGGCGCCGATGGCCAACCAAAACCAATGATGTCCTTGATGAACAGGATATGTGGCGCTGATAGAAAACAGACTACGAATAATCCAATGTGGAAAATGTAACCGGACACAATGGTTACGCTGGATCGTTTGAATGTTGTCGGATCAGGGATTGTCCTGGTGACCATCGTTCTCAAACCACTGGACATTTCCGCACCCTTGGCTTCAGCCAGGTTGGCTTTTCTGCCAAGCAGCAATATCTCGAAGATTCGGATCACGACACCGGCAACAAAGATGATAGTTGCGATCTGCAGTCCGGGGCCACGTGCCCAGCTCAGAAGCTCGATTTCGGTCATAGTCTCTTCCTCATTTTTCCTTTCTCACAAAACACCACTATGGGTATTATTTTCTCAGATCATCAATAGTGGTCTTGATATGAATCCTGTTACTGGCGTTTTTCTTGGCCCGGTTCAAAGCGCTGATTGCGACACCTGCAACAGCCGCACCGGCAGCGGTGTAAACGGCGGTTTTAGAGAGATCCTCAGTTGGCAATGACAAGGGCTTGTAGAAGCCACCACCGTCCCAGAAATCGGGTTCAGAGCACCCTAAACAGGGGTGACCGGACTCAATCGGGAAGCTGGTTCCATTGTTCCACTTGGTCGTCGCGCAGGCGTTGTAGGTCGTCGGTCCCTTGCAGCCGAGTTTATAAAGACACCAGCCCTTCCTTGCACCCTCATCATCGAAAGTCTCTGCAAACTGACCCTTGTCATAGAATGGACGCCGGTAACAGCGGTCGTGGATACTCTGACCATAAAATACTTTGGGCCGACCGATGTGATCCAGCTCCGGAATGGAGCCGAAGGTCAGGTAATGTGCCAGTACCCCGGTAATGACCACCGGGATTGGCGGACAACCCGGAACATTGATAATGGGCTTGTCCTTGATAATCTCATTGACGGATACCGCGCCGGTTGGATTCGGGTTAGCATGCGGTATTCCACCGTAGGTAGCACAAGTGCCCACTGCGATGATCGCCGCGGCACCTTTGGCGCTTTCCTTCAACATGTCAAGGTTACTGATTCCGGCTATGGTTGAGTAACCCGGGTTATCCAGTGGAATGGAACCATCGACAACTAATAGATAGTTACCAAAGTTTTCTTCCATCGCAGCCTCACGGGCAGCTTCAGCTGCAGCACCGGAGGCTGCCTGTAAAGTGTGATGGTAGTCCAGTGAGATCAAGTCGAAGATCAGGCTCTCAACAGTGGTGGTGTGTGCGCGTGTCAGCGATTCTGTACAACCCGTACACTCCTGGAACGACAGCCAGATGACCGAAGGCCTTCTTGCTTTCTCCAGTGCATTGGCGATCAGTGGGATCATCGATGGCGGCAATGCCATCATGGATGCCGTTGTCGCACAAAACTTCATGAAACCACGACGGGACACCCCCTGGCTGCGTAATGCTTCACCCAGTGTTCCCTTTTCCAGTGTTCCCTTTTCCGGGGTTCCTTTTTCCGGGGCCTCTTCCGGCGCTCCACCTTGCAGGCGTACATCCTTCGTCATGTGTCAGTCTCCGCGGTCGTACGTTTCTTCAGTCTCCAGCTTTGTAACGAGCTCATCCAATGCATGCGTGACATCCTCGCGTTGTGACTTGAGGACATCTGGTATTTCAGTCACCTCGATAAACCGGCTGACAATGCTGTCATCCTCGTTGTAATGGGTTACCAGCCAGACGCCGGTAAATCGTGTTTCATAAATTTCACTGGATCCCAGCACGTCCAGACGGGCATGGACTTCACCATGACCCAGCGAATTTATGATGGTCTCTTCCTCTCCTGGTGCCAGCGGTATACTGCGAAGATCAATAATGCTGGGCTCGCCATCGTTCAACAGTTTTTCGAGGGCATGACGGATCTCGTGCAGTATCGGTTTGACATTCCATGTCAGTTCTGTTCCAACATGGATATTGAATTGGGGAGCATGTGCCTGGTTCATTGTGTGCCCCCGGCGCTGGAAATTCCGGACAATGAAAAAGCGGATAATTCGGGGTGGGTTACCACTGACTGTGCCGGCAACTGGTTCCATCGCACCAGTAGTTCCTCGGCTTCGTTTACCGCGACAGACAATGCCTTCCCGACGGGATCGGTGGGTGACATGCCCCAGCCGATGTGCTGAGGCTGAATTCCAATCAGTGCACGGTTAGTTGGCAGGGATTCAGTCAGACGGGCGATATCAAACAGATCCAGCAGGCCGACTTCGTGTGGACTGCGTCTGGCTGCACCCAGAAACTCGTCCATCTCACTACCCACCATGGCCCTTACCGTTCCGGCAGGTGCTTTTAGTTCAGCGGCGTCAAAAACAATCAGCTTGTCACAATCTTCAATGTATGCTGCCAGGGTAAAACTCAGGGTACCACCATCAACATAGGTGAGATTTGGCAGGTCGGGATGGTATAATTGAAGCAGGTTTAGAGCATGTATACCCGCCCCCTCATCGCTAAGTAGGGTATTGCCAATGCCTAGTATGAGTGTCCGGGTCAGTTTCACACCTGATGCTCTTTGTTCTGCTATTTATATTAGGACAGTGTGGAATGTGACAAATTGACGCAGATCAACTTATATTAGAAAAATCTATATTAAGATTACTTAACTTATTCCCTGATTATTTCAACTGGAGAGACAGATTATGTGCCTGGGAATCCCAATGCAAATTCGAGAAATCGATGGATTCGTCGCCTGTTGTGAAGCCAAGGGAGTAGAACGTGACGTCAGCCTGTTCATGATGCAGGACGAAAAACTTGCGGTTGATGATTTCGTTGTTGTTCACGTCGGTTACGCCATTCAGAAGATCACCCCACAGGAAGCACAAACGGCATGGGAGCTTTACGACCAGATGCTCAATGCCGATGATCTTCCAGCCGACTGGGGTAAAACAAGCTAGGCAGATTGCCCACTTCGTGCGCACTGCTTTAAACTGACTGCATTTTATAATCGAAACTAATTCTGGAGCTTAAGATGTGTGATACCTGCGGATGTAATATTACCCAAGGCAACGAGCATCTGATTTCACCCGGTGGCAAGTTGGAAAAAACCGACAGTGGCCGCGAGGCAGTGACCGTTTTACACAGCCTGCTGCATGAAAACGATCATACCGCGCTGCATAATCGTGAACATTTCAACGCACATGGCGTCATAGCCATTAACCTGATGTCATCACCGGGTGCCGGCAAGACAGCATTACTGGAAGCGACCATCAAGGAATTGGGTGATGAGTATTCCCTGGCGGTCATCGAGGGTGACCTCGAGACTGAGAATGATGCGGAACGTATTCGTAAACACGGTGTGAAAGCGATCCAGATTACCACCGGTAGTGCCTGTCACCTGGATGCGCACATGGTGCATGACGCCGTTCACCAGCTCGATCTTGCGACTCTCGATATCGTTTTTATCGAAAATGTCGGCAACCTGGTTTGCCCGGCAAGTTTTGATCTCGGTCAACATAGCAATGTCGTGCTGTTATCCGTACCGGAAGGTGATGACAAACCGGCCAAATATCCGGTGATGTTCCGCACCGCCGACATGGTCATGCTCAGCAAGGCAGATCTGTTACCTGTACTGGATGATTTCAATCCGCAGCGTGCGGAAGAATATCTGCGTAACCTGGCCAGCTCAGCCCCGATGATTCCGACATCAGCAAAATCGGGTGATGGCATAAAAGACTGGTTGCAATGGTTGCGTGAAGCCGTTGATCAAAACCTGAAGGCAGTACAAAGTGCGCCACCTGTGCAGGCACACCATCATCATGATCACGATGATGACCACCATCACGACGCGACGCACTCGCACGCTTAGCAACGATGACTGTAACCGCAAGCCAGTGGCTGGAGCGTATCCGTTCACTGCCACTGGAGCGCAAGATCAGGATTATGAACGTATGTGGTGGTCACGAGCGTTCGATCACCATGGCCGGTCTGCGTAGTGCCCTGCCCGGTAATATCGAGCTGATCCCAGGTCCCGGTTGCCCGGTTTGTATCTGTCCCGAAGAGGATGTGTTTGAGGCCATTCAACTGGCCCGGAATGAAAATATCATCCTGGTTGCATTTGGTGACATGCTGCGGGTACCCGTAAACGTCAAAAAGTGCAAGGCGCGAACACTGGCAGAAGCAAAGGCACAGGGTGCTGATATTCGTCCGATTGCCTCACCTTCCGAAGCCGTAAAAACCGCAAAAGAAAACCCCGATAAACCCGTTGTATTTTTTGCGGCCGGATTTGAAACAACCACCGCACCGGTTGCAGCCATGCTGGTTGAAGGTGTACCGGACAACCTGTTCCTTTTGATATCCGGACGCCTGACCTGGCCGGCCGTGGCGATGCTGCTGGATTCCGGTGAAGCAGGCTTTGACGCACTGGTCGCACCGGGGCATGTCGCCACCGTCATGGGACCGGAAGAGTGGCAGTTCGTGGTAGAGAAACACAAAATGCCGGCTGCGATCGCCGGTTTTACACCGGAAAGCCTGTTGGCGGCTATGTACTCTGTTTTACGTCAACTGATCGACAATCGTTATTTTCTCGACAATTGCTATCCTGAGCTTGTGCGTGATGGGGGCAACCGTTCTGCTCGTAAACAATTAGACAAGGCATTTGATGTCAGGGATGCAAACTGGCGCGGCATCGGTACGATAGGCAATTCCGGTTACTTCGTCGCTGATCAATTCTCGCAGCATGACGCACGCAGGCATTTTCCGAGTTATGCCGATGATGCACGCAAGCGGGCCGGAGAAATGCCACCCGGTTGTGATTGCGCCGGCGTTGTACTCGGCAAGATCTACCCCAACCAATGCCGTCTTTATGGCAAAGCCTGTGTACCACGTAATCCGATCGGCCCCTGTATGGTATCGGACGAGGGCGCATGCCGGATCTGGTGGGCCAATGGCCTGCGGGACACGGCCAACATCAAGAACAAGCGGGCCTGAATACATGCAACTAACTGCCAGGAAGATCATCCTGAGCGGTGTAGTTCAGGGTGTTGGCTTCAGACCATTCATTTACCGTCATGCGCAGCTAAATAAGCTGAAGGGCTGGGTACGTAATTCATCAGGCAGGGTTGAAGTTCACATTCAGGGCAAGTTGCAGTTTCTGGATGAGTTTGAGAGCACATTAATCGAAAGCTCGCCTGGCTTGTCGCAACCAGTCATTGAGTCGGTAAACGATATCCCCTGCCTGGAAACCGATGAGTTCCGGATATTACCAAGCCTGGCAGATGCCGATGCCGATATTCACCTGCCGGCAGACCTGTTCACCTGCGATGATTGTCTACAGGAATTGGTTGATGTACAAAACCGTCGTTACCGCTATCCATTTATCAACTGTACGCAATGCGGACCGCGTTACACGCTGATCGAATCGTTACCCTATGACCGCCCGAATACCAGCATGTCCGGTTTTCCCTTATGTCCGGCCTGCCATGCCGAATACACCAACCCGGCTGACCGGCGTTACCACGCTGAACCTGTCGCCTGTGCGGAATGCGGACCGGTGCTGACCTACACCGAAACGGGAAAGAACTTACTGATTGGCAATGAAGCGGCACTGAAGGCCTCACAGGATGCACTGACCGCCGGAAAAGTGCTGGCAGTAAAGGGCATCGGTGGCTACCATCTGGTCTGTGACGCCCGCAGTGACAAGGCGGTCAATCAGTTACGCGAGACCAAACCAAGACCACACAAACCACTGGCCGTGATGTTGCCGGTTGTGCCTGGTAACAGCCTGAAAATAGTCCGGCGGTACCTGCAACCGAACGATGTCGAAGCCCGCTTGCTGGAGTCAGCCGCAAGGCCGATCGTGCTGGTACTGAAAAAGCCGGACAATGGTCTGTCAGAGTCAATCGCACCCGGATTAAATGAAGTGGGTGCCATGTTGCCCTACAGCCCCTTGCACCACCTGCTGCTGAATGACTTTGGTACACCATTGGTGGCCACTTCGGCAAATGTGAGTGGTGAGCCCGTGCTCACCAGCAATGATCAGATCGAACAACGGTTGGCACATGTCGCCGACGCCTTTTTGCATCACGACAGACCCATAGTGAGACCTGCGGATGACCCGGTGTTTCGTGTTGTTGCCGGGCGACCGGCACCGATACGCCAGGGTCGTGGTCTCGCACCGGTAGAGATAGAGTTGCCTTTCAAGCTCGCCAGGCCGGTATTGGCCGTGGGTGCGCATATGAAAAACACGGTTGCGCTGGCATGGGACAAGCGCGTGGTGGTTTCACCACATATCGGCGAAATGGATAGCCCGCGGAGTTTGCAAACCTTTGAACAATGTATCACCGACTTGCAAGCGCTGTACCAGGTTAAGGCGGAACACATCGTATGCGATGCGCATCCCGGCTTTACTCCTTCGCGCTGGGCGCGTCAGCAGCGCCTGCCGGTGGATCAAGTTTTTCACCATCACGCACATGCTGCAGGCGCGTACCTTGAAGCGCTGCAGAAAAACAACGACCTGGAGGATTTGCTGGTCTTCACCTGGGACGGTGTCGGACTGGGGCCGGATGGCACACTCTGGGGTGGTGAAGCATTACTGGGTCAGCCCGGAACATGGCAACGTGTCGCAAGCTTTCGACCTTTTAGGCTACCGGGTGGTGAACGTGCCGGTCGCGAACCCTGGCGAAGCGCAGCAGCAGTTTGCTGGGAAACCGGGCAGGAATGCCCGCTTGATGAAGCTTCAGACCCCTTGTTATTCAGCTTTTGGCAGCAAGGGAACAACGCACCACTCACCACCGCCGCCGGTCGTTTGTTTGATGCCGCATCTTCATTGAGCGGCGTCTGCTCAACAGCCAGCTTCGAAGGCCAGGGACCCATGCTGTTCGAGTCACTAGCGGCCAACCACAACGAGAAGCACCATCATCCCGAGAGGCCAATAAAACTCCCCCTGACAAAAGCCGGGAACTTCCACACCGCAGACTGGGCCCCACTACTACCAATGCTGCTTGATACCTCTCTCAGCACCTCAGAACGTGCCACCCATTTCCACCTCTCAATGGCCCAAACGGTATTAGACCAATCAATACGAGTACGCGAAGACACAGGCATAAACTCAGTAGCCCTGAGCGGCGGCGTATTCCAAAACCGGGTGTTGACTGAAAAAAGCATTGCCCTTCTGAACAAGCATGGTTTTGAAACGACACTGCCTTTATTGATACCGGTCAATGACGGCGGCATCAGTTTCGGGCAAATTATCGATTACGGATTCAACAGAAGATAAAAAATATGCAGGATACTCACATTACACTGGCACATGGCAATGGCGGTCGTTATATGCGCGAACTCATCAATGAGCTTTTTGCCCGCCACCTGGCCAACGATGCACTGGATGTCCAGGTTGATGCAGCCAGCCTGTCGCTGGACTCCCGTGAAGTAATTTTCACCACCGATGGGTTTACCGTCCAACCGCTGGAGTTCCCCGGTGGTGATATCGGTTCACTGGCAATTCATGGTACAACCAACGACCTGGCCGTTGCCGGCGCCATTCCTAAGTACCTGAGTCTGAATGCGTTTATCGAGGAAGGTCTGGAGATCGCACAACTTGAACGCATCATCATCAGTCTCGCCAATGCTGCAAAACAGGCGGGGGTAAAAATCGTGGCGGGCGACACCAAGGTGCTAAGACGTGGTGAAGGCGGCGGATTGTACCTTGCAACGACCGGTATCGGGATCAGGGACACGAGTTTTAACCTGGGCCTGGACCAGATAAGGGATGGCGACAGCATACTGGTCAGTGGTTCGGTGGGTGACCATGGGATTTCCGTGTTGCTGGCCCGTGAACAATTCGGACTGCGTGGCGACCTGCAATCTGATTCGGCAAATGTCTTTCCACTTACCACGGCACTCTCTGGATTAAGCGGATTGCGATTCATGCGTGACCCGACCCGTGGTGGATTGGCAACCGTCTGCCATGAACTGGTGCATGCAACCCGGATGGGGATACGCATAAGCCAGACAGAGATCCCCATCAACGACCCGGTAATCTCGGTCTGCGACATGCTGGGATATGACCCCTTATTCCTCGCCTGTGAAGGCAGGGTCGTGGCAATCGTCGACCCGCAGCAGGCGCAACAGGTGCTGGAAAAATGGCAGGCACTCCCTGATGGCAAAGATGCTGCGATCATCGGCAGGATAGATGCCAGCCTGGCACAAGTGGTACTGGAAACCGATCTCGGCGGCGAACGTATCCTGGAAGAACTGGAAGACGATCCTTTGCCGCGGATTTGCTAGACATAGATTCAAAATACGTCAAAATAGTGGCACCGTCATTTGACGGTGCGACTACAATGTATAGTAGAGTGTGTTTGAATCTAACGACAGGGCGGAAACCCAATGAACCAACCCACCGTTATCCGCAATGCCCGCCTTGTGAACGAAGGCGAAATAACCGAAACCGACCTTCTGTTAAAGGATGGCCGAATTGAAAAAATCGCTTCGGACATAAAGACCCCTGTGGGTGCCGAAGTTGTTGATGCCAATGGCCGACACCTGCTGCCCGGCATGATTGATGACCAGGTGCATTTCCGTGAACCGGGTTTGACCCATAAAGGCGATTTTTATTCCGAGTCACGTGCGGCAATCGCCGGTGGTGTCACCAGTTACATGGAAATGCCCAATTCAAAACCAGCCACAACCAATGTAGAACAACTGGAATGGAAGTACGCCCGTGCTGCGAAAACCTCTGCTGCAAATTTCGGGTTTTACTTTGGTGCAACCAATGACAATATCGAAAACATCAAGGCTCTTGATCCGTCATTGACCTGCGGGGTGAAAGTATTCATGGGTGCATCCACTGGCAATATGCTGGTTGACAATGAATCAACGCTGGCCGCGATCTTTCGGGAATCTCCCGTATTGATCGCCACCCATTGCGAATCCACACCCATGATCATGGCTAACATCAAGCAGGCATCGGCCAGGTACGGGAAAAATATTCCTGTCACTGAACACGCCAATATTCGCAGTGCCGAGGCCTGTCTCGCATCCAGCACACTGGCTGTCGCACTGGCCAACAAGTACCAATCGCAATTGCACGTGTTACACATATCCACTGCCCGCGAACTGGATTTGTTTGAGCCCGGCCCCATTGCCGGTAAAAGCATAACCGCTGAGGCCTGCGTTCATTTTCTGCATTTTGATGATTCGCAATACGCGGAGTACGGCAACTCGATCAAATGCAACCCGGCGATCAAGAGTGCGTCAGACCAGGCCGGCTTACTAGAAGCCATCAGCGATGGCCGTCTGGATATCATCGCAACCGATCATGCACCACATACCATCGAAGAAAAAGCCGATGACAGCTACC
>Ga0164315_10001852_pt1 | contig 16042 bp, 11 predicted proteins | sample GuaBasSedimGuay6_FD_113737 | JGI IMG/M metagenome (GOLD analysis project Ga0164315, IMG submission 113737) | Subseafloor sediment microbial communities from Guaymas Basin, Gulf of California, Mexico - Guay6, Core 4569-2, 0-3 cm | ecosystem: Environmental > Aquatic > Marine > Hydrothermal vents...
AAGTGTTGAAAAGGGATCATTTTCCTGAAGAGCTGAAAACGGAGATGAGCAGGGTGGGAGTAACCGGTACCATTGTGGTGCAGGCAAGACAGATAATTGAGGAGACCCGATGGTTGCTGGAGTTGGCTGAAGAGAATCCCTTTATCAAAGGCGTTGTGGGTTGGGTGGATCTATGCTCCACTGATTTGCAGAAACAGTTGGAGGTGTATGCTTTTCACAAGAAACTGGTGGGGTTGAGACATGTAATTCATGATGAAGAAGATGATGAGTTTATGCTTCGACCTGATTTCATAAGTGGTATCGAAGCAATTCAGGTGTACAATCTGACCTACGATTTGCTTATCTTTCCAAAGCATCTTATGGTTGCCAAGGAACTTGTGAGGAGGTTTCCAAAACAACGGTTTGTGCTTGATCATATGGCAAAACCCTTTATTAAATCGGGGGTTATTCAACCCTGGAAGGACCATATTGAATCTCTGGCTGACCAACCCAATGTTTGGTGTAAAGTCTCTGGAATGGTTACCGAAGCCGACCTGGTTGGGTGGAAGATGGAAGATTTTATTCCATATATGGAGGTGGTTTTTGGTGCATTTGGTACGGACCGCATTATGTTGGGCAGTGATTGGCCCGTGTGTAAGTTGGCTGGAGAATATAAGGAGGTTCTTAAAATCCCGCTCAAATTTATTAGCAACTTAAGTAACGGTGAGAAAGAAAACATATATAGTCAAAACGCGATTGATTGCTACCAACTTGAAAAATAACAACTATGGAAAAGAAGAAATTTAAGTTGCTTGAAAAGAAGTACCTGGTTCCATTTATCCTGATTACTTCCTGTTTTGCATTCTGGGGTTTAGCCAATGATATTACCAATCCAATGGTGAAGGCATTTTCAAAAATATTCCTCATGAATACAGTGCAGGGGTCACTGGTTCAGGTGGCTTTTTACGGTGGGTATTTTGCCATGGCTTTCCCGGCAGCAATTTTTATCCGGAGGTATACCTATAAGGCAGGAATCCTTGTGGGACTTGGATTGTATGCCACGGGTGCATTGTTATTTATTCCGGCCAGTGCCATCGGTTTATATGCACCCTTCCTGATTGCATATTTTATCCTTACCTGCGGATTGTCTTTTTTGGAGACAAGCGCCAATCCATATATCCTCTCCATGGGCGCAGAGGACTCTTCCACACAACGGCTCAACCTAGCGCAATCTTTCAATCCAATAGGATCCATCACAGGTATGTTTATTGCCAAGACATTTATCCAGGCAAGGCTTGATCCACGCGATACGGCCCAAAGAGGATTATTAAGCCCTGAAGAGTTTAATGCTGTGAAGATGAGCGACCTGGATATTCTTAGTTCTCCCTATATCGTTATCGGAATTGTGATCATAGCCATGTTCGTCCTGATTGCTATGGTAAAGATGCCAAGGAATGCCGATTCAAACCATACCATTGACTTCCTCCCCACACTTAAAAGGATTTTTTCGCTACCCCGTTACAGGGAAGGGGTTGTGGCCCAGTTCTTCTATGTGGGTGCACAGATCATGTGCTGGACATTTATTGTGCATTATGGGACCCGTTATTTTATGAGCCAGGGGATGGGTGAACAGGAGGCTGAGGTGCTATCTCAACAATACAATATTGTGGCCATGGCCATTTTTATCGTAAGCAGGTTTATCAGTACGTTCCTTATGAGGTATATCAGGCCGGGCCGCCTTCTTATGTTTTTTGCCTTTGGTGGATTTGCACTTGTGGCCGGTGTGATCCTGTTCCAGGGAATCATAGGACTTTATTGTCTTGTGGGTGTTTCAGCTTTTATGTCACTGATGTTCCCTACCATTTACGGAATTGCACTCAGAGGTCTTGGGGAAGATGCAAAGTTTGGGGCTGCGGGTTTGATTATGGCCATTCTGGGTGGATCGGTAATGCCCCCTTTGCAAGGGGCCATTATCAAGCAAGGGACCGTGTTCTCCATGCCTGCTGAAAATTTCTCCTTTATCATTCCATTGATCTGTTTTGTGGTTGTTGCGATTTATGGCTACCGTACCCGCACATTTTCACATTAATTTCCAGAGCGAAGGAAGGATGAAGCTAACTTTGAAGAATCCACTTGGGAATACAGGATTAAATGTGCCTCAGGTGATTTATGGAACCGGTTACCTGGGGAACTTATATAGTGCATTACCCTATAAAGAGAAGCTGGCTCTGATGAAAAAGTGGTTTGAATGCACAGAAAAACCAGTTTTTATTGATTCAGCCGGAAAGTATGGAGCCGGACTGGCCCTGGAGATCATTGGGAAAGGACTTGCAGAAATAGAGGTTGATCCTGAGGATATCATTATCAGCAACAAGTTAGGTTGGTACAGGGTTCCTCTTATTACCGAAGAACCTACCTTTGAACCAGGTGCATGGGTTGACCTGGAAAATGATTGCACTCAGACATTCGGTTATGAGGAGATTATCAAATGTTTCGAACAGGGGAATGAGCTGCTGGGTGGCACTTACAGCTCGGAGGTAGTATCCATACACGATCCGGATGAGTATCTTCTTGCATCAACTGATCCGGCTGACAGGGACAAAAGGTTTCTGGAGCTTCTTGAATCTTACAGGGCGCTGTTCGATCTGAAAACGGAGGGCAAAGTCAAAGCTGTTGGGATTGGATCCAAGGACTGGACCATTATCAGGGAACTTTACGAGCATGTACCCTTTGACTGGGTCATGTTTGCAAATAGCTTCACCATACTCAGTCACCCGGTAGAGTTGCTGCAGTTTATGGAAAAACTGGAACAGGATGGTGTCGGAATCATTAACTCTGCTGTTTTTCATGGAGGATTTCTCACCGGTGGAGATAAATTTGATTACCAGGATGTGGATCCAGCTTCTGAGACCGGTCAGCTTATTTATAGATGGAGGGAGGCCTTTTACGGTATCTGTGAACAATACGATGTATTGCCTGGTGATGCATGTCTTCAATTCGGTCTGTCCCACCCGTCCATAGCAAGCATTGCATTAAATACCAGCAAACCCCTGAAAATGGTCAGAAACATAGAGACCATTCAACGACAGATTCCACCCGAGTTATGGAAAGCACTTAAAAAGGACCGATTGATTGATCCCCAGTACGACCATCTGTAATTTGAAAAGTATCAGTTACAATGAAAACCCTATATGTAATGAAGAAATTTTTAATCATGGCCATTGGAGTTGCATTGTATGGCTGCCAGAGTGCACCGAAGCAAGTCACCTATGAGCCGGACTGGGAATCACTCAGTCAACATGAAGCGGCACCGGAGTGGTTCCGGGATGCCAAATTAGGTATCTATTTCCATTGGGGAGTCTATTCCGTTCCTGCATATGGAGATGAGAGGTATCCCAGATGGATGCACTTTGAGGATAACCACTTTTATAAGCATCACATGGACAACTATGGACATCCATCAGAGTTCGGATATCACGATTTTGTGCCCTTGTTTAAGGCAGAGAATTTCAATGCCGATGAATGGGCCGACCTGTTTGTCAGGGCAGGAGCTAGGTTTGCCGGACCGGTGGCGGAACATCATGATGGTTTTTCCATGTGGGACAGTGAGATTACTCCCTGGAATGCGGCTGATATGGGACCCAGGCGAGATATTACCGGGGAACTGGCCAAAGCGCTCCGGGAGCGGGATATGAAACTCATTACTACCTTTCATCATGCCAAGAACCTTCAGCGGTTTGATAGCATTGATTCGGGCCCCGGAAACCTGGGGTACAGGAACAGTCATTATCCATACTTTGAAGGCATGCCCCCTGTTTCAGAGGATGCCCGATTAAAATACCTCTATGGGAATATACCGGAGGATAAATGGTTGGAGGAGGTCTGGTTCGGGAAATTAAAAGAGGTTATTGACCAGTATCAACCCGATATCATATGGTTTGACTCATGGCTGGATCAGATTCCTGAATCCTACCAGCTGAAGTTCAGTGCTTATTACCTGAATGAAGCAGAGAAGTGGGGAAAAGAGGTGGTTATTGTTCGCAAACAGGATGACCTGCCGTTAACCTATACGGTGGATGATTTGGAAAAATCACGTAAGAACAGGTTGGAACCCGAACCGTGGATGACCGATGAGACCGTGAGTAAGGGAAGCTGGTGCTACACAAGGGATCTGAGTATTAAGGCATCAAAAGATGTTTTACATGTCCTGATCGACATTGTAAGCAAGAACGGGGTCCTTCTTTTAAATATTTCCCCAATGGCAGATGGAACCATTCCTGATAACCAGAAGGAAGTCCTGACCGATATTGGATCATGGCTTGGGAAATATGGGGAAGCCATCTATGATACCCGCCCATGGTATACCCATGGTGAAGGTCCCACAGTGGAACCAGAAGGGCATTATAAAAACAACAAGGAATCCTTTACCATAAGGTCTGTTTCGCTGCTGGGAAGCGATGAAGAAGTTGCATGGGAGTTAGCAGACGAAGGATTGTCATTTGCCGTACCGGTTGCAGCTCCCAATGAGATGGCTGTTGTATTTAAAATTGAAAAAAAATAGGAAAATGAAAGAAGTATCACTATTGATCATCACCGTTTCCCTGGCTCTTTATTCCTGCACAGCTAAGACTGATGCCGAGAAGCCAAACATCCTGTTTATTTTAGCTGATGACCAGTGCTTTAACACCATCAATGAACTGGGCAATCATGAAGTGATCACACCCACTCTGGATCAGCTGGCCAGGCAGGGAACCGTGTTTACAACGGCTTACAATATGGGAGGATGGAATGGCGCCATATGTATTGCCTCACGTACCATGTTTAATACGGGACGGTTCCTATGGAGGGCAGAATCTTATGACAATACACGTGACTTAAGCTCTCTGGCCGAAAATGGTCAGTTATGGAGCAAGGAGATGGAGAGACTGGGTTATGAGACCTTTATGACAGGGAAGTGGCATGTGAAAATCAAACCCGAAACCATATTTACCCATGTAGGTACCGAGAGGCCCGGCATGCCCAAAGATACTCCTGAAGGGTATAACCGTCCGCTGGATGAAAACCACAGGGAGTGGACCCCATGGGATAAAAAATTCGGAGGATTCTGGGAAGGAGGAACCCATTGGAGCGAAGTGGTGGCCAACGAAACCCTGGGATTCCTTGAAACCGCATCCTCTAACGAGAATCCATTCTTTATGTACATTGCTTTTAATGCACCTCATGATCCCAGGCAATCCCCAAAGGAGTATGTGGATATGTATCCCCTGGAGAACATAGCTGTCCCTGAGAGTTTTTTGCCCGAGTATCCATATAAGGATGATATGGGTTGCAGTGTGAAATTAAGGGATGAAGCACTGGCCCCATTTCCACGTACCGAATATTCTGTAAAAGTCAACCGACAGGAGTACTATGCCATCATCACCCATATGGATGCCCAGATTGGCAGGATTCTCCATAAGCTGGAGGAGACCGGTCAGGCCGACAATACCTACATCTTTTTCTCAGCCGACCATGGCCTGGCTGTGGGGCACCATGGACTTTTTGGGAAGCAAAACATGTACGAGCATAGCCTGCGACCCCCCATGATTATTGTGGGACCAGATATTCCGGCGGGAGAGAAGAGAGATATGGAGGTCTACCTGCAGGACATCATGCCCACCGTAATTGAATATGCCGGGGGTGAGGTCCCCGAATATGTGGAATTCAACAGCCTGAAGTCCTTTATTGAAGGTTCTGCTAGGGAGTCAAATTATCCTGAAGTATATGGTGCATACACAGATACGCAGCGAATGATCCGTGTGGATAATTACAAACTGATTGTATATCCTTATGCAGGCGTGCAAAGACTTTTTTACCTGGCCGATGATCCCCTGGAAATGAATGACCTCGCCTCATTGTCGGAACAAAGCAAACGAATGACTTCTATGCTTGAACAGTTAAAATCCCTGATGGTGGAGATGGGGGATACCCTGGACCTGGATCAGTATATTTTCTGACCCGGCAAATCATCAGGAATGTCCAAAATCCAACAATATTTTCAGGTTATCTTCCGGGCTGGCGTCAAGTAATTCAAATGCTTCCTGCGCTTTTGAAGCCGGGAGGGTCCGGGTGATCAGGGCTTCCGGTTTAAGTGTCCCTTTTGTCAGATGATCAATAGTTTCTGCGAATTCTCCGTGGCTTACCCGGGAGGTTACGATCCTGCCCTCTTTCCAGATCAGTTCCTTGAATACCAAAGGTGCGGGCTCATTTCCCAATCCAAGTACACAAACGGTTCCGGCTCCACGGATGCTTTGTACACATCCCCTCACTGGATTCACCACATTTTCAATCACGTGTGCATGTCCCACTGCTTCAAATGCGATATCGACGCCCCGGCCTTCAGTCTCTCTTAAGATCCGGTCCACTGGATTCTCCTTTGTAGCATTCACCGGAATTACATTTTCATAGTACTCAGGTCCAACCGACAACCTCTTATGGAGTATATCGATCATGAAGACAGTTTCATTCGTCACAGTTCTTATGGCTTCAAGGATGGAAAGCCCAACTTTACCTGAGCCCCAGATGGCAAGAACATCACCTTTACGAACTCCTGCTTTATTCTTGGCATGAAACCCGATGCTTAGTACTTCGATCAGGGCTGCATGCTGATCAGGGATAGCAGGTGGTACTTTGTAAAGCATGGAGGGTGGTAAAGATATATATTGAGCAAACCCTCCGTCTGAATCCACTCCGATGAGTTTAAGATTTGTGCATGCGGGGTATTGTCCAATCTTGCAGGCAGGGCATTCTCCACACCAGATAATTGGATCGGGGGCTACCTTTTCACCTGTTTCAAATCCGCTTACTTCCTTCCCAACTTCAACAATTACGCCCGTAAACTCATGTCCCATAATCATTGGGGTATGCGTCCTGGGGTGGAATTCCCCTTTATGAATGTGCTGGTCGCTTCCACATATACAAGCATAAGAAACCTGGATCAGGACCTCTCCTGCTTTGCATGTTGGTTTTTTAACTTCCTTCCATTCAATTTGATTATATTCTGTCAGAACAGCTGCTTTCATATGATATTGGTTTTGGCCCGGGTCGTTTTAAATATTAAATTTGTTTGCGCAATCGATTACGCAAATGTAAATAAAACAACCAAATAGAGTAATTCTATCTTATGAGAAAATTGATAGTCAGGAATCAGGAAGAGTGCAAGTATGCGAACATTTCATTAGGGGAGATTATGCTCCGGCTTGATCCAGGTGAGGGCCGGATCAATACGACCAGGAATTTCAGGGTCTGGGAAGGGGGTGGCGAATACAATGTGGCCCGCGGACTGCGGAAATGTTTCAGGCTACCTACAGCGGTAGTTACTGCTTTTGCAGATAACGCTGTTGGAAGGCTTGTGGAAGATTTCATCATGCAGGGTGGTGTGGATGTGGATCACATCAAATGGTTCCCTTTTGACGGGATCGGAAGAGAAGTAAGGAACGGCTTGAATTTCACCGAGCGGGGCTTCGGAATCCGCGGAGCACAGGGTGTTTCCGATCGGGGATTAACAGCAGCCAGTCAGCTTAAAAAAGGCGATATAGACTGGGACCATATTTTTGGTGTCCTTGGATCCCAATGGTTTCATACGGGGGGTATATTTGCAGCCCTTTCAGATACCACTCCGGATGTCATTGAGGAAGCTATGAAATCTGCAAAAAAATATGGCACCATTATCTCCTATGACCTCAATTACAGACCCTCACTTTGGAAGACCATTGGCGGAATCGAAAAAGCCCAGGAAGTGAACCGCAGACTCGCAAAGTACGTTGATGTGATGATTGGAAACGAGGAAGATTTTACAGCTTCCCTGGGTTTCGAGGTGGAGGGTGTCGATGCAAATCTCTCGAACCTTGAGACAGACAGTTTCAAGAAAATGATACTGAATGCGGTGGATACATTCCCGAATTTCAAGGTGGCAGCCACCACACTTAGGTCAGTTAAAACTGCCACCATAAACTCATGGGGAGCCATCTGCTATTACGATGGGGAATTCCATGAAGCCATTCACCGTAAGGATCTTGAGATCCTGGACAGGGTAGGTGGAGGAGATAGTTTTGCCTCAGGCCTGATCTATGGTTTCCTCTCCACTGGAGATGCGAAGGAAGCTGTGGAGTATGGGGCAGCCCATGGTGCGCTCGCTATGACCACACCTGGCGATACCACCATGGCCACTCTGGCAGAGGTGGAAAAGGTGAAGGGTGGAGGATCAGCGCGGGTTGACCGGTAGCGGTCAACACTGCAAGTAGAAAGTAGCAAGTAGAAAGTAGAAAGTAGAAAGTAGAAAGTATAAAGTTTGGGAAAATGGAATTAAGGAATGAGGCGAAATATGCGATGGTGATACCCACCAGCATGGGAATTAGAATGACTCCAATTAACGGGCAGCCGGTGCATAGCAGTGAACTATTTAAGGTGCAGGCCACCAGTGCAGAATCCAATGTGGGAAGTACCGCTTCTTATCTGGGCTTACCGGTAAAGATTTTAACCACATTTGTGAAGGGAAGCCCCATTGCCAGGCTGATTAAGGATAATCTGGCCAGCAGGCATATGGATTATGAAGGACCGGAATTGGAGCAGGGTAATCCATGGGGTTACCGTCACCAAATCAATATTGCCGATAGTGGATATGGTTCACGAGGACCCAGGGTACAGAATGATCGAGCCGGGGAAGTGGGGCGTACCCTGAATGTGAAGGATTTTGACCTGGACCGGATCTTTGGAGATGAAGGAGCACAAATTGTTCATCTTTCCGGATTAATCGCGGCGCTCTCGCCCGAAACAAGCCAGTTTTGCCTTGAAATTGCAAGGGCTGCAAAGAAGAATGGGACCCGCATCTCCTTTGATCTGAATCACAGGGCCTCCTTCTGGATTGGAAGAGAGAAGGAACTAAATGAGATCTTCAAGGAGATTGCTTCTATATCAGATATTCTGATCGGAAACGAGGAGGACTTCCAACTCTGCCTGGGCATTGAAGGTCCTGATGCCGGAGGCAATGATCTAACAGCAAAAATTGATGGCTTTAAAGGGATGATCAATCGGGCACAAAAGGCCTTTCCGGATGTTTCTGTATTTGCGACCACCCTTCGTCAGGTGATTAGCACCAATGAGCATATGTGGGGCGGAATTATTTCAGAAAATGGAAACTGGCATGTGGTCGAGCCACGTAACATCTATGTCTACGACCGCATAGGAGGAGGAGATGGCTTTGTAAGCGGAATGCTCTATGCAATTCTTAGGGATTGGGAACCTGAAAAGTGGATCCAGTTTGGCTGGGCCAGTGGAGCTTTCGTTGCAACGCTTGAGACTGACTATGCCCAACCTGCAGATGAAGATCAGATATGGAGCATCTGGCAGGGCAATGCCAGGGTGAAGCGTTAAGCGCGAAAGCAAAGCTTCCGCTTAGTGCTAAGTACTTGCTTATTTTATTTCGGGTCCGGTTACTAAAATATCCAACTTGGTGATTCTCCAGGCTGCTTTTAAGAGAACTATTCTGATCCAGTACCTTGCCATTGGGATTCTGGGTGCGCTGATATTTGGAATTCCTTAGTTTTCAGAGGAACAGGATAGCCCAATTTTTATTATAACGGCTCTAAATAGTCTCTAGATCAGGTAACAGGCAGGATACAGGGGGATTAAAAGATATCTTACGGCATCTAAAATCAGATTCATGACAAGTAAAAAGCATCACTGGCTTCGGTGGATGCGGTCCTGTCTCTTCTGGATTAACCAGAATCCCCTCGTGTTATTGCTTAACGAGGTGCATGATCTCAAAGAAAGTCCACTTCACTCTTGAAGTATAAAGCAATTTATTTTAACTTTATCGACGAACTTAAAATATAAAATACCATATTTTAAGCTAGAAATAGGGAAATGAGTTTTTGTTGCAGCTCTATTCTACACCGGTTATTTCACCGCGTGAAGTTGAACAGAAACTAAGGGTTACAGCAGCTACGGTCAATCGCCTGATTTCAGAATTTGAGAAACTGGGTATACTCAAAGAGATTACCGGATTCTCCCGCAACAGGCTTTTTGCATTGCACGAATATCTAGATATTTTCAGACGATAGGTTTGAAGGTCCAGTAATATGATTTCCTTCAATCTCATCAACGAAGTACTGGGCGAATTACCGGTTAGAACCTGCCCCTGGAGGGCTTGATAACGAACTGTTCCGTCCCATACGCTCAATGGCACGCTGGATGGATTCCTCGGGGCGTATGATGTTATAATCACCCCAGAATTCGGGGTCCTCAAAATCCGCTATCTGTTCTACAAAAATATCCTTCTTCCTAACCATATCAGCCTTTTCGAACCGTGTGATGTTCATGGAATCCACATTGGTTACAGCCATTTCCGCCTTTATGGTAAAGGTTGAATTAAAAAGTTTTTTATCCCAGTTGACTTTCACAACTATTTCTGAGCGAACATAAGCGAGGAACCACATATTTTGAAAGAATCGATAATTTATCAGGTAATCGGCCTTGTCCACATCAATTTTTGCCCCGGATGGCTCGGACTTAACCATAAATTCGGCAGCCCTGTCCATATGATCTTCATGAAGATGAATTTCAGCGCCCATAAAAGCAAGATCTTCCACCCCTACGAAAAAATTTCCTTTATACAGGGGTACGTCAATTTCTGGCAGCTGATGAAAAGTGATTACATGGGCCAGCCGATTGTCAATTATTGTTTGCCTGCTTAAATGATACTCATAATAGGGCAACATCTCCCTATCGAGCAGTTCGCCGGGATTCTTCGCAAAATCAAGCTGGAACATGGTATGCGGTCCTCCTTGTAGTTTTAGGATGACTGTATCTCTGTTTTTAAAATCACTGCTTTTGCGTGCTTTTTTGATGGAAACCCGATCCATATCAAAAATACTTGAATAGGATGATTTGTAGCCTTCCAGAACAGCCTCTGAAACAGATATATACTTTCTGCCTTTTTGCATACTTTCCCGGTAAAAAGTGGTTACACTCATTGGATCAGTGCTGTAGTTATTCCTGATATTCTCAAGTGCAGATGTGATTAAATCGCGAGCATCTCTATTAACAATGGTCACCTCTTCGAGTGGAATGGGAATGGCTCTCAGACGCACCAGGTTATGCTCATTGTCAAATTGATCGATGCCTAACTCCAGGCTTTCATAACCCATGCAGGAGATAAGCACTGAATCGTTTCTATAGGTCCCCGGAATTTTCAAAACAAAAACCCCTTCTGTATTTGCTACGGTGCCCACACTGGAGCCTGCGATAAAAATACTGGCTAATGCCACAGGTTGGTTTGTACCACCATCAATAATTCTTCCTTTCACCTGGTAAAAGAGAGCGGAATCTGTCTGTGAAAATGCTATTTGAGTAAAAAAGGCAGAAAGCACAATGCTTATCCATATAGTGCAGAGTCGGGGTCCCATTGGTTTATAAGATTATTAAGCAATTACTTAAAGGTACGCCTAAAAATTAGTACTTCACATTCTCAAATTTCTCCTCCCCATGAGCTTTAGTGCAATTACATCGCTGGATGATTATATACCAGGATGTGGTTCCGTTACCCATATTGCCCCCGTCCATGAGGTAATAGGTCTTGAATCCATGCATGGTAGGATTGTGGCATGGACTTAAAAAGAGTGTGTCATTTATTGATATATTTAGGGGTATGAATAGTCGACCTCTAACTGATCCTTATCTCGTGGATGAGGGATCGATCCAGCCTGCTCCTGTTAACTTCAGGCAAAAACTTAAATACCTGGGACCGGGTTTTATTCTCTCGGCTTCTGTAGTGGGATCGGGTGAATTGATTGCCACTACTTCCTTAGGAGCTAAAGCGGGATTTGTAACCCTCTGGGTGATCCTGGTGAGTTGTCTGGTGAAAATCGTACTGCAACTGGAGTTCGGGAGGCAGTCGATTATCAGAGGGATCACAGCCATGAACCTGATGAATGAACTGCCCGGCCCCAGGTTTGGGAAGCGCCAGGTGAGTTGGGCAGCATGGAGCTGGTTGATTTTGTGGCTGTTCAAACCCCTTCAGCTTGGAGGTATTATTGGTGGGGTGGCGATAATTCTGAACATAGCCATACCTGGTCTTTCTGTAGCAACCTGGACCATTTTAACTGCACTGGTGGTGATTTCGGTAATGCTGTTCGGGTATTACGGTGTGGTGGAGAAAATCTCCCTGGTATTTATGGGATTATTTACCCTATTTACCCTTGCAGCTCTGATTATGGTGCAGAAGACAGGATTTGCGGTCACCTGGCCAGATATTGCCGAAGGATTATCCTTTAAATTGCCAAAAGCTACTGTTGGATTTGCGCTGGCAGCTTTTGGGTTAACCGGAGTTGGGGGAGATGAGATTCTTTCTTACAACTACTGGTGTATCGAGAAAGGGTATGCCAGGTTTACAGGGCCAAAAAGGGAGAGTGAGGAGTGGCGAAAAAGGGCCAGGGGATGGATTAAGGTGATGTATATGGATGCATTTCTCTCTATGATAGTCTATACCATTGTAACAGCGGCTTTTTTCTTATTGGGGGCTTCCATACTCTATCAACGCGGTGAGGTACCTGAGGGATACCAGATGATAGAAACCATCTCAAGAATTTATACCGATTCGGTGGGCCCAACGGCCAAGAACATATTTCTTCTGGGCTCCTTTGTGGTTCTTTTCTCTACACTTTTTGCTGCCCTGGCCATCAGAACCAGGGTCTTTTCAGATCTTTTCGGAGTGCTTAAGTGGATCGATTTTAACAACCTGAAAACCCGAATGCGAACCATCAGGATTCTGGCTGTGGTCTTTCCTGTTTTGTGGACCATTGCATTCCTGGTGATCAAACTACCGGTACTTATGGTGACCATTGGCGGGCTCGCCACATTTGTGATGCTGATTGTAGTGGTGATCGCCGGAGTCTGGTTCAGGTTTGGGCCAGGGGAGAAGGTCGTGCCACCGGGTAAGTTCTATAAAGTCGCACTGATCATCTGTTGCCTGGCCATTATTGCAGTAGGAGTTTATGGTGTGGTCAAACTCTTTTAATCACTTCAGACGACCATCAAAATCTTCTCTTTCACTCTCTGGAGCCAGTGGGAATTTCACGGGTCTGTTATCCCTGGTGGAGCGGTAGATGGCAGTGAACAGCTCCACAGTTTTTCGTGCCTCCTCTCCATTTACCAGAGGTTCCCTGTTTTGATCCAGTGCATCCAGGTACTCTTCAATCTGAAGGCGAATAAAATAGACCGTAGGATCCACCTTTTCAAAAAGCGCATCGTCTTCTCTGGTAAACTCTTCCAGCAGATTCTCCTCTCCCGGAATGGTCCAGAGGTCATTGATGGGCGGTTCCAGGATGGGAGCCATTCCTGCAATAAACATGGCACCTCCTTCTGTTTGCACACCTACTGAGGATCCATTCTTACCATGGATCTGAATCTTTCCGAAAATCCCGGGCTTTTGTGAATTAGACATCACAATATTTCCGATGGCGCCGCTTTTGAATTTCACAATGGCCAGTGCAGTATCCTCCACCTCAATGTAAGGATGGTTCAGGTTGGCCCAATGGCCATACACCTCATCAATGGGTCCCATTAACCAGCAGAACAGGTCCAGCTGGTGAGGGGCCTGGTTCACCATGACACCACCACCTTCCTCTTCCCATTTCCCTCTCCATTCATCTGATTCATAGTATGCCTTATCCCGCCATCCAAGCATATTGATGGTGCCCATGATTGTTTCCCCGATTTTCCCATCATCCATGGCCTTTTTTACACGCAGGGTAGGGGGATACCACCTTCGCTGGCTGATTACACCCAGATTCAATTTAGCTTGGCGAGCTGCTTCAATCATCACATCACAATCCTCCAGTGTTGAAGCCAATGGTTTCTCTACAAGTACGTGGGCTCCTGCCGCAAGGGCTTCGAGGGTGGGTTCCACATGATTGGGATGGGGTGTACAAATGATCACCAGATCAAGCCTGTTTTCCCTGACCATCCTGGTGATGTTGTCATAGGGTTTGGCACCGTATTCGGAGACATATGATGCTGCTTTTGACAGGGTGCGGGAACAGCCAGCTGTGAATTCAGCGTTTTCAATCTCCTGAAGTGCCTTTGCATGGAGGTGAGCCACTTTTCCAAGGCCTGCAATACCTACTTTATAATTTTTCATTTCACTTTCATTTCAGGAGAATGAATTAATCAATGTACAAAATGCAAGCTGGAGAGGGAAGTGTCAGCTTTGATTCGGTAGGATTCAACTTTCCGGTTGCTTTGTTAATGTAATAGAGCTCGATCTCATCGGACTTTTCGCCCGCTACCATCAGATATTTCCCGCTTGGATCCAGGTTAAATTCCCTGGGCCAGTGGGTAACCTCTACTACTTGAGTCCTGATGATCCGTCCATCATCTTCTACCTGGAAAACCGAGATTTTGCTATGCTCACCCCGTGTGGAAGCATAAACAAATTTTCCATCTGAACTGATGCGTATGGCCGCTGGATACTTTGATCCAACATGATCCTCCGAAACAGTGCTAACTGATTGTAACTTGGTCAGTACACCTCTCTTTTCATCATATCTACAGGCTGTAACCGTAGAGTTTAGTTCATTTACCACATAAACAAACTCGCCCCCGGGATGAAAAACCAGATGCCTCGGACCAGATCCCGGATCCATTTTCAGAAATGGTTGCTCCGGATTGGGTGTAAGTGTCCCGGAATTCTCATCAAATTGGTAGATCAACACCTTGTCGGTACCCAGATCAGGTACCAGAAGGAACCTATTCCCGGGATCCAGTGCAACCATATGGGCGTGAGGACCATTCTGTCTGCTTTCAACCGGACCATTGCCCTCTCCTATAACCACGCTGGTAGCGTTCCCGATGCTTCCATCCTCCTGCACAGGAAATGCAGAACTATGTCCACTTGAATAGTTAGCGGCGAAAATGTAGTTGCCGTCTTTGCTGCAACAAATATGACAGGGTCCGGATCCCTGGCTCGATTGAGAGTTCATAAATTTCAGGCTAAGGTTGTCAGAGTCGATGCTGTATGAGCTTACAGTCCTTTGTTTTGACGCTGGGTCTGAAATCTCTTCGTTGATGGTGTAAAGGAAATCATTTCCGGGGGAGAGAGCCAGGTAGGAGGGACCCTTTGCCCCGGCAAATGAATCAAGGACATAAAAATTTCCACTTTCCGCATCAAATTCACAAAGAAAAATGGAGTGCTCCAGACTTCCATCCGAGGAACCAACGTAGAACTTTATTGGATCTTCGAAACTGTTGCTACTGCTCCCGGTCCCTTGGGAACTAAAGGTCATAACCACTATTAATAGGATCCATACTAAATATTTGTAATTTCTCATAATTCACAATCTTTATATTTTCCACTTTATACTTTATACTTTATACTTTATACTTGAATCTATCTTTTCCAGATAGATTCAATTTCTTCTAAGGTTTTTCCTTTAGTCTCCGGAATAAGTTTTATTACAAACCAGGCTGCCAGCAGTCCCATCAGGCCATAGATCCAGTAAGAGAATCCCTGATTGAACATTTTGGTCAACACAGTGCTCTCATTCATCATAGGGAAGGTCCATGAAACGATCAGATTGGCAATCCATTGGGAGGCCACAGCGATGGACATGGCTCCTTTGATGCTGTTGGGGAAGATTTCAGACAACAGAACCCATGTAACAGGGCCCCAGCTCATGGCAAAAGCAGCAGTATAGGTGAGCATAAAGATCAGGGAGAGCAATCCCATTTTGTCCAGATAAAAAGAGAAGCCCAAAGCAAACATACTGACAGCCATGGCCAGTGCTCCTATGACCATCAAAGGCTTTCGACCAAACCGGTCCACTGTGAATATGGCTACTACCGTGAATATAAGATTCACCAGTCCTACAATTATGGTTTGAATCAAAGAAGAATCATTGCCAGAACCCATGCTTCTGAAAATATCACCTGCATAGTAGAGCACCACATTGATCCCAACAAATTGCTGGAAAACCGATAAGAGGATTCCAATAACGATAACCAGTCCTCCAAATGAAAGCCAGGGAGT
>Ga0164315_10001853_pt1 | contig 16041 bp, 14 predicted proteins | sample GuaBasSedimGuay6_FD_113737 | JGI IMG/M metagenome (GOLD analysis project Ga0164315, IMG submission 113737) | Subseafloor sediment microbial communities from Guaymas Basin, Gulf of California, Mexico - Guay6, Core 4569-2, 0-3 cm | ecosystem: Environmental > Aquatic > Marine > Hydrothermal vents...
CAGGAAGTTCTTCCCAACCTACAGCTTCATCATTGATAAAAATTTCATTGTTTTTTGTAAGTGTAAGGCTAATATTTTTATTGAATTCATTTTGCTGAGAATTTGAACCAGGAAGATCAACCTTGATACCTGAATGTGTAATAAAATTTGAAGAGATCAAGAGGAAGATCAGCAGCAGAAAGATAACATCCGTAAATGAGATCAATCCGATTGATGAGATCCGCTTTTTCTTCATTTTAATTATCATTCTTGACACCTCTAATATTATATATAAATTCATTAGTGTTTTCTTCTAATTCGTGAGCAATATCCTCGACCTTCCCAACCAGGTAATTATAAAATATAATTGCAATGATCCCTACAGTAAGACCGCCAATAGTAGTTATCAAAGCTTCCCAAATACCACCAGCTAATAAACTTATATCAACTCCACCACCGGTTTCACCTAATTTCATAAAAACTTTTACCATACCGGTAACGGTTCCTAAAAAACCAATAAGAGGTGCTACTGCTGCAAATGTAGCAAGTGTTCCAAGATTCTTTTCTAGATTATGGATCTCTTTATTCACAGAAAATTCAATTGCCTCTTTTGTCTCATCCATTCCTCTATCCATAATACTTATCGCTTTAGCAATTATGTTAGCGATCGGACTGCTGTTTCGATCTTCACATACACGAATTGCTATCTCAAGTTTATTTTCACCAAGATAACCATAAATTTCCTGCAAAAATTCTTCTTCATTCTTATGTGATCTTTTTAGTTTGATCAATCTCTCTATTATAATTGATAATGCTGCAATTGATAAGATAAATAAAATTATCATTAAGAAACCACCTTTCGAAGCTATCGAAAACAAGCTGGTTTCCACTGGAACGTCCGCTGCTAAAACCATTAAATTCATCATTCCTCCTCATGAAATATGTACGCCGATGAGATGGGATCCGTCAATATTGTCAAATTATCTTTTTTTGAAATTGATTGAAACCAAATTAGAAAGGTTTTATTTGACATTGAACTATATTATTCAATCATATCCGCAATTAAGTAAAGGATAAAAATATGAAATCGAACAGTTATGAGAAGTATTATGGGATAACAACTTTTGGTGAGAGTCATGGAAAGGCAATTGGAGTAGTTATCGAAGATGTAAAACCGGGTATCGAGTTCCCTTTTGAAAAGATCCGGAATGCTCTGAATAAGCGCAAACCCGGCACAGGCACATTTTCTTCAACAAGAAAAGAAAAGGATGAACTCCAGGTTTTATCAGGTGTCTTCGAAGGCAAAACCACCGGTATGCCAATCTGTTTATTAGTTTACAATAAAGATGCTCGCAATAAAGATTATGAACATCTAAAAGATCTGTTCCGTCCGGGACATGCAGATTTTTCATATTTTAAAAAATTTAAGATATATGATCATCGTGGTGGTGGCAGAGCATCCGGTAGAGAGACGATATCACGAGTTGCAGCTTCCAGATTAGTTGAAGATATTTTAAAAGATATCAAGATAAATATTTATCCAATAAAAATTGGGAAATTTGAAACATCTCAAACTGATCTTTTTTTCCAAAATGAACTATCCTGGCACGATAGAACAAATTACGAAAATTTGATTGAGTATTTGAATAATATTAAAAACAAAGGAAATTCGATTGGTGGAATTGTTGAAGTAAAAATCACAAATATACCTGTTGGATTAGGAGATCCTGTTTTTGAGAAACTGGATGCAAACCTGGCAAAAGCAATCCTTTCTGTAGGAGCAGTGAAGGGTATAGAATTTGGAGACGGTTTTAAACTTGCTGCACTGAAGGGCAATGAAGCAAATGATCAGATGAATAAAAATGGGTTTATCACAAATCATAACGGTGGAATCCTGGGTGGAATAAGCACAGGGGATGAAGTTATATTTCGTTTTGTAGTAAAGCCTACCCCTTCAATAAATATAATTCAGAAAACAATAACGAAAGATAATAAAGAAGTTGAATTCAAATCTTATGGAAGACATGACACATGCATTATTCCAAGAATTATTCCGGTTGCTGAGGCAATGATAAAACTTGTTTTAGCAGATACCTTGAGTTTTCAAAAACTTATCTCGAACGATAAATTAGAGTTAGCAGATTATCGAGAAGCAATTGATAAAATTGATGAAGATATTTTAATTGCACTCGGCAGAAGACAAAAAATATCTGAACTGATCGGAATATTTAAACAGGAAAATAACCTTCAAATCAAGAATAAAGAACGTGAAGAAGAACTTTTGAACACATTGAAACAAAAAGCAGAAATATGGAATATTGAAGAATCCCTTGTTACAGATATCTGGGATATCATTATCTCAGAAAGCAAAAAAAGACAATGATAATTCTTTCAATTCCATACATTAATAACGATTACGTAATTCAAAAAGAAGGAGAATATCCAAATTATTGGAAAGAATTCCGCCTTGATTATTCTAAAGATTTTCAATCCTTTCCGCAGAATATAATTAACGAAAAAACAATCCTGACAATTCGCAGTATTAAAAAAGGTGGAAAATACGAAATTGAGATTACTGAAAAAATAGAATATTACAAAAAAATAATTTCCGACAAAAATTGTCTTTGTGATCTTGAAATTAATAGAGTTACCGATCAAGATATCTCATCAATTCCCAGGAGTAATCTGATTTTATCCTATCACAATTTCTCTGAAATTATCGATTTTACAAAATTGAAAGAAATTGTTAAAAGATCTAATTCACTTCCTTCCAAGTTTTTAAAGATTGCTGTAAATATTCATAAATATTCAGATCTAATAAAACTATCTCAAATAATTTCAGAATCAAAGAAACCTGTCATCTTTGCCGGGATGGGAAAACTTGGAAAGATCAGTAGAATATTATTCAGACATCTTGGAGCAGACGCAACTTTTATTGGACTGACTGGTAATCCAACTGCAGATGGACAACTAACGCTAGAAGAAACAGATTTTTTCAGCCTTAATTCAATTTCAAAAAAAACACAGATCGGCGGGATCATTGGTGGAGAGCAGGTTATATATTCTCTTGGCATAAAATATTACAATGATCTTTTTATAAAAGAAAAACTTGATGCAGTCTATCTTCCATTTGCAACAGATGATATTCATGACCTTTGGAACTGGATAAATAATGCTGATATTGATTTTTATGGATTTTCCATTACAATGCCTTTCAAGAAAATACTCGGGGCAAAAAAACAACTTTCTGCCATGAATTTGTTCCTACCAAAAACAAATGAGATGCTAAATACAGATCTGATAGCATTTCAAGAAACTGTTGAAATATTAAAGATCAAAAAGGCTGATTCAATCCTGATAATTGGAAGCGGAGCAACTGCAGAAATTGCCTTAAAGGCATTCCAAATTTTTGATAGTATTACTATTTCCGCTCGAAACGAAATTTTCGGTAAAAAATTAGCAAAAGAGAATAATAGGGAATTCATTCAACTAAAATCATTAACAAACCGCAAATATGATCTTATTATAAATTGTACACCAATTGGTACAAAAATTGAAGATTTGATTAAAATGTTCAACCTGGAATTACCCCAAAAGGTAATAGAACTGCCCTACATACAAAAAAATACTTTACTTATTAATAGATGTATCGAAAATGAAATTGATCATATTGATGGTAAACGCTTCTGGATTCTTCAAGCAAAGATCCAACAGCAAAAATTTATCATGGCAACACAGCTTTAGGAGGATTAAATGAAATTTAAAACAATACTCTTTTTTGGAATTAGCCTGCTTCTAATTTCCTGCTCTATGGTAAAATATACAGAGCAGGCAAAGCTAACTTTAAAAAGTTCAGAAAAAAATAAAAAAGAGCTTAAGAAAGCTGCAAAATATTTTCACAAGATTGATCAATCAGATAGATTGGATGCACTTCTTTTTCTATATGAAAACATGCCGAGTCATTCATTTGTTAAGATCGGACTTTTTGATGAAAATGAAGTTGAAGTGACTTGGAATTTCTCTGAATTCAAAGATTACGATGAAGCAAAAACGGCAATGGATTCACTTGAAGTAGAATTTGGTGAATTACATTGGAAGAAAAAGGAAAAGAGAATTGATCATCAAACCATCTCTTCTGAATTCTTAATTGATAATATCGATCTCGCTTTCAAAGCATGGGAAGAAAAACCATGGTCAAAAAAATATGATTACACAGTTTTCAAAGAATATATTTTACCTTATCGTGGGAGTAATGAGCCAATAGAATCATGGCGTTCATGGCGTGGATATTTCATGGATAGTTACAAAGACATTCCCGCTCAAATGTTTGACCAAACCGATATTATTGAAGCAGCACAATTGATAAATAAAGACCTGACAAGCTGGTTCAAATTCAATTCTAAATATTATCTGCATCCAACCGATCAAGGACTATTTGAAATGCTCATGAGTAAAGAAGGCAGATGCGAAGATATTACAAATCTCACGATTTATGCATTAAGAGCTAACGGAATTGGTGCAACAAGCGATTACACTCCGCATTGGGCAAATGCAGGAAATAATCACGCATGGAATGTAATTATCTTGCCGGATGGGAAGGCAACTCCAATCATGGGGAATGATTCTGACCCAAGTAGATATAAACTTTCCAGTAAAGCAGCAAAAGTTTATAGAAAAGTTTTTTCTGAGCAAAAAGATAATCTCGCTTTCAAATTAATGAATAATGAAAAAGCTCCGGCATGGCTTTCTGGTAAATGCTATAAAGATGTAACGCATGAATACACAAAAGTTTTTGACGTGAACATTGCTCTTGATTGTGAAATTCCTGATAGCACGAATTATCTTTATTTATGCGTTTTTAATTCGGGAGAGTGGAAAGCGATCCATTGGGCAAAGATAAATAACAAAGCTGCTAATTTTACAGATATGGGAGTTGATATAGCCTATCTTCCCATGTTCTACGTTGATAAAAAACTCTTCCCTGCTGGTTATCCGTTTATTCTCACAAAAAACGGTGATAAAAAAATCCTGAATGGAAATAATCTATTTGAAGAAGAAGTTGTACTGCACTCGGTCACCAAAAAAAATATCGATCGATCTAACAAAGATGGTCGTACAGTATTCTTTGAAAAGGGAGAAAAATATGAGCTTTTCTATTGGGAAGATGGCTGGGAATCTTTTGGAACACAGATCGCAACCGAAAAACCATTAAGATTTAATAAACTTCCGGCAAAAAGATTATATTGGTTGGTCAAAGAAAATTCAAATGAAGAAGAGCGGATCTTCACTTACGATAACAACAAACAGATCTGGTGGTAAAAAGTTTTGCATAATTGAGTGTTTTTGTCATCCTGACGAATCAGCCAAAGGCTGATAAATCTTGCACGTTATTCTTAGGAAGGATCTCTATTTATAATGAGATTCTTCGTTAGAAGATTATTGGAGATTTCCTCAGAAAGACAATCTTTTCTTCATTTTGCAGAATCCTGATAAAGTGAAAATAATAGGAGGTCAATAAATTGAATCCAGTAGAATTAATTATAAAGAAGAAAACAGGAAAAGAGTTAACCCAAAAGGAATTAGAATATTTTATTAATTCCTACATAAATAATGAAATACCAGAGTACCAGATGTCTGCAATGCTGATGGCGATCTATTTTAAAAGTATGAAGATCGAAGAGATCCAGACTTTAGCAAAAGTATATATTGAATCAGGCAAACAGATCACATTTCCAAAATCTGATAACACTGTAGATAAACACTCTACCGGTGGCGTGGGAGATAAAATAACCATTATGCTAGCACCAATTGTTGCAGCTTGTGGTGGGAAGATCCCGATGATATCAGGTCGTGGATTAGGTCACACCGGCGGTACTTTAGATAAACTTGAAGCGATCCCCGGATTTAGAACAGATTTTAATGACACTGAATTCAAAGAGATAATTGAGAAAGTTGGATTTTGCATAATAAGCCAATCGGAAGAACTGGTTCCTGCCGACCGTAGGATATATGCTTTAAGAGACGTGACCGGTACTGTGGAAAGTCTGCCCTTAATTACTGCCAGTATTATGAGCAAGAAGATCGCTGAAGGTGCCCAAAATCTTGTAATTGATCTTAAAATAGGCACAGGTGCATTTATAAAAGATCTTAAAACCGGCAAAGAACTTGCTAACCTTCTCATTAAAACCGGTGAAAAATTCGGACAGAAAGTATCTGTTGTATTCTCTAATATGAATTCCCCGCTCGGTGGATATATTGGTAACGCTTTGGAAATTAAGGAAACTATTGAATACCTGAGAGGCAAAGATATTCCGGATATTGATATTTTAACAAAAGCTTTAGCTGTAGAAATGTTATTACTCTCCGAAGTTGCTGGTTCAGAAGAAGAAGTAATGACCATGATAGAAGATGTGATTAAAAATGGTAAAGCTTTAGAATGTTTCAAAGATTCCATTGCTGCTCAAGGTGGTAATCCGAAAGTTTGTGATGATGTATCTCTTCTACCTCAAGCTAAATATAAGATCCCAATTATTTCACAAGAATCAGGATGGATAAATTCTATAGATTCCCAACAGATCGGTTATGCTTTAATTGAGATTGGAGCAGGAAGAAAGACTCTCGATTCTAAATTAGATTATTCTTCAGGAGCATATCTAACCAGGAAAATCGGTGATAAAATTAGTAATAATGAAACTATTGGATATGTATACTGTAATAATAAGAGTGAGGGAGAAAATATCATCAGTAAGATACTGAATAGTTATAAGCTAATTGATGAAAAAGTCCAAAAGGAAAAGATGATTCTCGAAATTTTGAAATAATACCAAAAAGTTCGTATACACTCCCAAATTGGGAGTATCCCTGAACTTTTTTTTAAATCTAAAGGATATATCCGCGACATTTATCTGCCTGTGGAAGATTTGTCGTATACAACTACAAATTCGGTGGTGTTCGTGACAAAATTGACGTGGATACACATTAATTGCAACTTAGAAAATGGTCATAAATTAGGAATCAATATGTATAAAAATTTCTTTTTGTGAACGTCTTTTTCATTCCAAATTATAACCATTCAGCAACTAAATTAATACAATCCAAAAACCTTGACACTCATACCTTTGAAAATAACTTGGTTTTTTAGATTATGTTAATGGTCTAATGTGTTGAATTAAAAGAAGTTAAAAAATATCAAATAAGGATGTGAAGAATGGCAGTACCAAAGAGAAAAACTTCAAAATCTCGTAGAGATAAAAGAAGAACTCATTATAAAGCAACTGCACCAACTACAGCAGTTTGCTCAAATTGTGGTGAGCTATGCAGACCTCATAATGTTTGTGCAAAATGCGGTCATTATAACGGCAAGAAAGTAATAGAAATTAAAGAATAATCTTAAAAGTTTTAATTATATGCATATAGCTATTGATGCTTTTGGCAGTGATAATGCACCTTTCCCGGAAGTGGAAGGTGCAATTATTGCAATTAAGGAAGGACTTTGTGATAAAGTATATCTTGTGGGTAAACAAGATATACTGATCAAAGAATTAGAAAAATACTATTATCCAAAAGATAAAATAGAAATTGTTCATGCATCCGAAGTTATAACTATGAGCGATTCACCTGCAAAAGTGGTTAGAGAGAAAAAAGATTCTTCTTTGGTTAGAGCTATCCAATTACATAAAGATGGGATTGTTCAAGCTGTAGTAAGTGCAGGAAATACAGGAGCGGTAATGGCTGCTTCTCTTTTCGGTTACGGAAGAGTAAAAAATATTCTTCGACCCGCTATTGCAACCACATTTCCCACTCAATCTCATCCTGAGATCATTCTTGATGTTGGAGCAAATGTAGAGTGCACTCCCGAAAACCTGGTCCAATACGCAATTCTTGGCAGTTTATATTTTAAATTCTTTTTTGAGGCTGATAATCCTAGAGTTGCATTATTAAATATTGGTGAAGAAGAGACAAAGGGAAATGAACTGGTTAAAAATACTTATATTAAATTAAAAGAAACAAAAGATATTAATTTTATTGGAAATATCGAAGGAAAAGATTTGTTGAAAGGTATCGTAGATGTTGTTGTTTGCGATGGATTTGTTGGCAATGTTATGCTCAAAACAGTTGAAGGTGCAGCTTATTCAATAATGTCGATCCTCAAAAGTGAGATGAAGAAAGACTGGATCGCAAAACTGGGAGCACTTTTATCTTTTCCTGCTTATGCATATTTAAAAAAGAAATTAGATCATTCAGAATACGGTGGAGCACTACTTGTAGGGCTTAACGGAATTTCTGTTGTCTCTCACGGAAGATCAAATGCAAAAGCAATAAAAAATGCCATTGGACTTGCTACACATCTAGCAAAATCAGGATTCGTAGAACATGCTAAGGAGTATTTTGAGGAGAAATAATCATGAGCATTAAATATTATGCAAAAATATCGGGGACAGGAATGTATGTACCTGATAAAATTCTAACTAACTTTGATCTGGAAAAGATCGTTGATACAACCGATGAATGGATAAGAACCAGAACAGGTATGTCTGAACGACATCTTGCTGCTGACGATCAAGCTGCATCCAACCTAGCTTATGAAGCTACAAAAAAAGCTATCAAGGCTGCTAATATTCGGGCTAAAGATATTGATATGATAATTGTTGCTACGGTCACAGGTGATCACCCCTTCCCTTCAGTAGCATGTATTCTGCAACAAAAACTGGGAATAAAAGGCTTTCCTGCTTTCGATGTTTCAGCCGGCTGTACTGGCTGGATTTATGCCGTAAATATTGCAAAACAATATATTGAAAATGGCGTTGCTGATAATATATTGGTTATTGGTGTTGAAATATTAACCAAGATAACCAACTGGAAAGATCGTGGAACATGTATTCTTTTTGGAGATGGTGCAGGAGCAACAATAATATCCCGTGCTAAAGAAAGAGATATTTCCAGATTTATAGATTCTGAACTTTCTGCTGATGGTTCCCATTATGATCTATTGATCCAGACAGCCGGTGGTTCCCGTATGCCTGCAACTAAAGAAAGTGTAGAAGAAAATCTTCACACTGTTTATATGGAAGGCAATAAAATATTTAAAAATGCAGTACGATCTATGTATCATGCTTGTGACGTTGTGTTGAAAAGAAATAATCTTGATGTGCATTCTATTGACTGGTTAATCACACATCAAGCAAATATGCGGATTATCCAGGCTTTAGGGAAAAAAATGAAAATAGATGAGAAGAAGGTAATTGTAAATATTGAAAAATATGGAAATACTTCTTCTGCTACCATTCCAATGGCTTTGGATGAAGCAATTAGAAGTGGTAAAATCCACCATGGTGATATTGTGCTTATGGCTTCTTTTGGTGCGGGTCTCACTTCCGGAAGCTTATTGATTAGAATGTAATTAACGAGGTAATTTGATGGGTAAAACAGCTTTTATTTTTCCGGGTCAGGGTGCTCAGTATATTGGCATGGCAATGGATTTTATAAAAAGTAATAACGAACTTGAAAATATTCTTAATAGTTTCGATGATAAAAATAATACTAAATTATATAAAATTATGTCTGAAGGTCCGGAAGAAAAACTTAAAGAAACTAAATTTACTCAACCGGCAATTTTATTCCATAGTATTGCTGCTTTGAAAACTGTTCTTAATGAGATCGATATTGTACCGGATTATGTTGCAGGACATTCATTAGGAGAATTCTCTGCTCTGGTTGCAAATGGAGTTCTTACTTTAGAAGACGCAATGTATCTTGTTCATAAACGTGGCGAATTCATGATCAAAGCAAATGAAGGTAAACCTTTCGCAATGGCTGCTATTATTGGTCTTTCGCCGGGTGATGTAAAAGATATTTGTGAAGAGGCATCTAAGATTGATATTGTTATCGCAGCAAATTTTAATACTCCTGTTCAAACTGTGATATCAGGATCTAAAGCCGGAGTTGAAAAAGCATGTGAAATCGCAAATGAAAGAAATGCAAAAAGAGTGGTTCCGCTTGTTGTGGGTGGCCCTTTTCATTCTCCTCTTATTCAAAAAGCAGCCACCTGGCTTTCTGAAGAAATGAATAACATCAATTTTAATAAAACAACTATTCCTGTAGTTTCTAATGTAAGTGCGAAACCTACAACAGATATTGATAAGATAAAAAATAATCTTGTAGAACAAGTTACCTCATCTGTTCTTTGGGTTGACTCTATCAAGTTCATGATCGAAGATGGTGTAGACACATTTATTGAATTTGGACCCAAAAAAGTACTTGCTGGAATGTTAAAGAAAATTGACAAGAATGTTAAAGTTATAAGTATCGACGCAATTGAGACGTTTGAGTTGATAAAAAGTGATTTGGAGACGTTATGAAACGTTTAGAAGATAAAGTTGCGATTATCACCGGAGCAGCGAGAGGGATTGGATTTAGCATTGCAGAAATGTTATCTGAACATGGTGCAACTTCTATTATAATAGACCTTAACCATGAAGCTGTAGATGCAGCAGTTCAACAGATCGATGACATGGGAAACCGAGCTATCGGTTTCACTGCTGATGTAACTAATTCAGATGAGATCGCTTCTATTTTCAAAGAAATCCACAAGAAATTCGGAAAAATTGATATTCTCATAAATAATGCCGGAATAACAAAAGACGGATTACTCATGAAAATGAAGGAATCGGACTGGGATGCAGTAATGAATGTTAATCTTAAAGGTACATTCATCTGTACCCAAAAAGTTTGCAGATATATGCTGAAAAGTCGTTCAGGCGTAATTATAAATATAGCATCTGTTGTTGGAATTATGGGAAATGCCGGTCAAGCAAATTATGCTGCCTCTAAAGGTGGTATCATTGCCTTAACTAAGTCATCTGCCAGGGAATTTGCATCCAGAAATATCAGAGTAAATGCAATTGCTCCTGGTTTTATCCAAACAGAAATGACAGATAAATTACCACAAGAAGTTATTGACAATTATTCATCTGCAATTCCGTTATCCCGTATGGGTACAGCTAAGGATGTTGCAAATTTATGTATATTCCTAGCTTCACAAGAAGCTGGTTATATAACAGGTCAGACCATCCAGGTGGATGGTGGCTTGATAATGTAGTAAAAATTAAGGAGGAAATAATGGACACTAAGGCAAAAGTAATTGAACTTATCGTTGAGGAATTAGGTGTTGAAGCTAGTGAAGTAACCCTTAAGGCTAGTTTTATTGAAGATCTTGGAGCAGATTCTCTTGATACTGTTGAGCTTATCATGAAGTTTGAAGAAGAATTTGATATTGATATTGCTGATGAAGATGCAGAAAAACTTACAACTGTTGGAAAAGCAATCGAATATCTTGAAAAACAATTAAATTAATCTATAATTTTTTGGTGGGGTTATATACCATAACTCCACCATATTAATATCTAGATTTTGAGGTTAGTATGAATAGACGAAGAATTGTCATTACCGGAATGGGTACAATAAATGCAGTTGGACATAATGTAGAAGAGACATGGAAAAATCTTCTCGCTGGAAAATCTGGTGTTGATCACATTAAAAATTTTGAAATAACTGAAGAATATGCAAGCAGAATTGCTGGTGAAATAAAAAACTATGATCCAAATGAACATTTTGAGAGAAAAAGAATAAAAAAACTCGATCACTATACACAATATGCCCTTATTTCAGCAAGACAAGCATTCAAAGATTCAGGGCTAAATAATGCGAACTTTGATCATGACCGAGCTGGGGTTATAGTATCTTCCGGTATTGGTGGAATGCTCACATTTGAAACAGAAGCATACAAAATGGAGAGAAAGGGTCCAAAGAGAATCAGCCCATTCTTTATTCCAAAAATGATCTCTAATATGGCATCAGCAGAGATCGCAATTGAATTCAATTTTAGAGCAATAAATTTTAATATCTCTTCTGCTTGTGCCTCTGCAAATCATTCGATTGGAACTGCATACCGCTCAATTCAGTATGGAGATGCCGATATCATGTTTACAGGCGGAGCGGAAGGTTCAGTAACACCTTTAGCTGTTGCTGGATTTTGTTCCATGAGAGCACTTTCTACACGTAACGATGAGCCTCAGAGAGCTTGTCGTCCATTTGATAAAGAACGTGATGGATTTATCATGGCTGAAGGCGGAGGTGTTATAGTTTTAGAAGAGATGGAACATGCTGTTAATCGTGGAGCAAAAATTTATGCTGAAATTGTAGGTTACGGTGCAACTTGTGATGCCTTTCATATAACCGCTCCAGCAGAAAATGGTGAAGGTGGTGCACGTGCTATGCAATTGGCGATCAATGATGCTGGGATAAAACCTGAAGAAATAGATTACATCAATGCTCATGGAACCTCAACACCATTGAATGATCCAAATGAAACAGCAGCAATTAAAACTATTTTTGGTAAGCATGCCAGAAAAGTAAAGATCAGCTCTACAAAATCTATGACTGGACATACTTTAGGTGCAGCTGCAGGTGTTGAAGCTATTGTCTGCTGTAAAACCATTACAACCGGTAAGCTACATCCAACCATTAACTACGAAAACCCTGATCCCACTTGTGATCTTGAGTATATTCCAAATAAGGCTATTGAGATGGAAGTGAATTATGCTTTAAGCAATTCTCTTGGATTTGGTGGTCATAATGGAGTAGTTATTTTTAAGAAATTTGTTAAATAAAAAGTGATCCGGCATCAGCCGATCACTTTATTTTGTTTTGAAAAATATAATCAAATCTCTAATCTCACAAATATCTTCAAAAGATTCCAGTTATTCTGATTTTAATAAATTTCAGAAGATTATTGGCTATAATTTTAATAACCCACCTCTCTTAATTGCTGCTCTTACGCACACTTCCCGAGAGCCCCTGAATACAAAAGGATCACCATTTGAAAGGATGGAATTTCTGGGTGATTCTGTTTTGGGTTTGATCGTATCGGAAGAACTATTTCTTGAATTTCCAGAATACACTGAAGGTGAACTTTCAAAATTAAAATCTAAGATAGTATCAAGAAAGATGCTTGCCATGGTATCCAATAAATTAAAACTCAAAGATTACATAATATTTAATACCGATTCAGCGGGAAAAGTTGGATTGAATTCAGTCCTTTCTAATACAATGGAATCTTTAATATGTGCAATTTATCTTGATGGAGATATTGAAAAGGCTCGAAATTTCATAATACGATTCATTATGAATAATTATTCTACACACTTAAAAAAAGGATATCTAACAGATTACAAAAGTAAACTTCAAGAATATACTCAAGCAGAATTTCATGCAACTCCGGATTATCATATTCTAAAAGCAGAGGGACCGGAACATGAGAAAATTTTTACAATTCAAGTAAAGATACAGAATAAAATCTATGGTTTAGGAAAAGGTCCAAGCAAAAAAGCAGCTCAGCAAGATGCAGCAAAACATGCTTGCAAAAAATTGGGATTCTGATTCCAGACCAAAATGAGAATTTTCCCAATTTTCATTCCTCATCTCGGATGTCCTTTCAACTGCGTTTATTGTGATCAGTTAATCATAACTAAAAGTAAAATTCCATCAGTTCAATCAATTTCGGAAAACGCAAAAAAATTTTGTGAGAATAATCGATTGGAAGAAAAGGAGATTGCATTTTTCGGTGGTACATTTACCAAACTTTCTAAAGAGATGCAACAAGCATATTTCGATGCAGTAAATGAACACAAAAACTTGATGAGCGGCATCAGAATTTCTACCAGACCCGATTCAATCGATCAGGAAATTTTAGATTTTTGTAAAAATAACAACGTTCGAACAATCGAGTTGGGAATACAAAGTTTTGACGATTCGGTACTCATAACCACAAAACGCGGATACATTTCCCAAACTGCTGTAGAATCATGCAATGTGATAAAAGAAAATAATTTTACACTTGGTATTCAATTAATGCCTGGACTTCCCGGATTTAATTCCAAATCTCTTAAAAAGACAATTGAAACAACTATCAAACTCAAACCGGATTTTGTGAGGATCTATCCGACAATTGTATTAAAAAATACTGAACTTGAAAACTGGTTTAAAGCAGGAAAGTATTCTCCTCTTACATTAAAAGAATCCATTGTAATAGTAACAGAAATGATAAGTAGATTTAGAGCAAAAAAGATAAAAATAATTAAAGTGGGACTACATTCGGATATTGACAAAAAGAATATCATTGCAGGACCATATCATCAATCATTTGGAGAATTGGTTAGATCTGAAATGCTTAAGGTTGAAATACTTAATAATTTTAAAAATAAAACATTGGAAATTTCTTCAAGTGATATTTCATTATTTAAGGGATTTAATTCTAAAATGTTAGAAGAAATTAAAATTGAGAAAAAGTTAATGAAAATTCCAATAAAAATAAATAAAAACTTAAAAAAAGATAACTTTATTTTTACAAATGCTCAACCCGATGAAAACTGGTAATTATGATCATAATATTAGCGATAATTTCAATAATTCTGATAGCTTTTTTTTATAAGAAGACTATCCCTGCTATTGATAGTTGGAGAAAAACATTACTGATTAGTCTACGTTCAATCACGATCATCATTTTACTTTTATTACTTCTAAATCCAATACTCTATTTCTTCCAGGACAAAACAGTGCGACTTTCTGTTGTTATCCTAACTGATACTTCTGAAAGTATGAAGCAATTAGGAAGAGAAATATCTAAATCGGAAATCTTCAATAATTTCAAAAAAGAAATTGAAAGCATTATAGAGTTGAAAGATTATAATATTATCAATTTTGATTTCGCTAATGGTATTGATGGTGACAGAAGTTCTACGAATCTAAGCAAAACATTTTCACAGGTCTTTAAAAAAATAAATTCAGATAATATTGAAGCAATCATCCTGCTTTCTGATGGCTGGTTCAATGATGATGAACTTGAGATAATCGAAAACCAGAATATTCCAATTTATACTATTGATCCGCATTTTGAATCTGATGATTTTGATCTTAAACTAACTGACATTAAACATAATAAAACAGTTTACAGAGATGAAATTACACAGATTGAAATTAACATAAATGCTAATAATTATAATGGCAAAGCAAAAATTGAGCTCCTTTCTGAAGATAAATTGATCAAGGAAAAAAAGATCGATCTTAAGGAAAAAGAATTCATGCAAATTATATTTAATACTTCATTTTCAAATACCGGATTTACTCCGATCAGTTTGAAAATATCAACAGATTCTATCGAAGTAAATACTGATAACAATATTCTCAACAGCGCAATTCAGATTAAACGTGACCGTTCTAAAGCTTTATTGATCTCCGATATTTTAAATTGGGATGTAAAATTTATTATTGGCGCTGTAAATCAAGATCAACACTGGCGAAGCAAATTTCTATTGAAGAAAAATAGATTGCAAAATGCAGGGAATAATACACATTTACAAACTGAAATGGATAGGGTCAATGTGCTTACACTTATCAATAATGGTAATCTACATTTCTCTCAAGATGAAGTAATCATAATTAATAGATTTGTAGGAAATGGCGGTGGACTTTTCATCATTGGAAAACCAATAAAGGAATTGGAAGATATTTCACCTGCAACCTCATCCAATATCAAACGAACTTTTAAATCTACTTTCTCACTCACTAAGCAGAGCGAACAATTTAACACATTTTCTTCAATCGAAAAGAAAGATTTAAAAAACATTCCGCCTGTTTCTTATTATTATGCTAACTCAAAAGTAGAAGCAAAAATACTGGCAGAATTTAACAATGACGAAAAAAGTTCTGCCGTATTATCCAAAAATATTGGAAATGGGAAGATCTTGCAATTTACTTTCTTAGACTTATGGAAATGGCAACTTTGGAATTCTGGAAACAGCTATAATGATCTAATGTATAATATATTTTCATGGTTAGGTCAAACGAGCTCTGAGCGTTTTTATGCATCATTAAATAAAAATTCATACAATCTTGGCGAAGATATTCAGATAGAATTATATGCGTACGATGAAACACTTTCCCCCATCAAAGAAATGAATGCAGAAATATCCATCATTAATTCCGAAAATCAAATCATCTATCAAG
>Ga0164315_10001854_pt1 | contig 16038 bp, 13 predicted proteins | sample GuaBasSedimGuay6_FD_113737 | JGI IMG/M metagenome (GOLD analysis project Ga0164315, IMG submission 113737) | Subseafloor sediment microbial communities from Guaymas Basin, Gulf of California, Mexico - Guay6, Core 4569-2, 0-3 cm | ecosystem: Environmental > Aquatic > Marine > Hydrothermal vents...
CAGCAACTTTCGAAACTGGTCAACATGATCAAAATGCGGAATTAGCACACAGGTCAACATGTTAAATCCCCGTCAAATATCAGACGTCCCTCGGAATGAACCTGGCCAGGGCTGGCAAACTCAAATTGAACCTCACTCGCAGATGTTTTGCTTAGGGTCAACTCCAGAACCATGGGAGGTGAGACCACATTCCTGAATTTCAGTCGCTTCACTTCCAGGGGAACCTCAGCGAACTCATATAAAAAGCCCGATGCACGAGCTGCCCAATGAAGCTGGGTGACACCTGCCAGGATGGGATTATCCGGAAAGTGACCATGAAAGCAGTCAAGATCAGGTGTGACATTAATAAGCAAGCGGTGATTCGGGAAGTCATCCACTCTGGACAAAACCTGGGGAAATTCCAGTGTCGATCCCTGCTCACGCTGCCCCCAAACATCCGCATGTGAGGAGCAGACTCTCCTGGCAGCGTCCTTTTGCTTCTTATAAAAATATCTAAACAGTAACTCCCCACTGATGAGCACCCCGATAAGACCGTAGGAAAGTAAGCCATTGTAAAGCGTCCATGCTGCCATGGACAACGTGGTGGTCCATAATGAGATCAACCCGTTAAGTACAAAAAAACCAGCCCAGACAGCAGTCAGCCTATACAGGTATCCCGACGTGTAGTCACTGATCGTTGCACCTCGTGCACGAACGATTCGCAATAAAAGGGATTCCTCCTGCCTGAGCGAATTGACAAAGGTGATAAATAAACTGAAATTCACCATCGCCGGATAGAAAAGCAACATGGAAGCTTTATTCAGGACCGCAGTTGTAATCGAATATCCAATAAAAACAATGAGTACTGGTAGCAGGACCAAGCGTTCCTCTCTGCTGAGCACACCAACTCTCATCGCAAGGAGCAGCGACAGCAACAGGCCGAAAAAGCTGGGCGGGAAGAACCTGATCCCGAAATAGACAATGAATGGATAGACCAGGAAGAAGATGACAATAATGACACGAACAAGCATTGTCCAATTCATGAGAGTGACTGCGTTTGGGACGATGGTTTATTCATGGGTTCATTGTAAGTTGGCCGGGTTGAAATTGCTAAGCATCCAGAGATGCCTGGCACCCGGAATTAACCGCAGCATTTAATAATGAAGTTACCCGAGTCTTTCTTCGAAATATCTCATGAGAGACTTATTCAGCCAGCGTTTCGACTCATGTGGATTCATGTCGTGGGGTATCAACTCGTCGACGGAAACCGGCTCCTTGACATGAATGGAAATGAAGGGTTTTTGCGGTGGTATCTTGTACCAGGGTTCATTCTTTGCCAGGTACCTTGGTTGGGTACACTGAATGACAACCGGCAGAAACACCGCCTCTGACCTGATGGCGATGGACGACGCACCCAATTTGAATTGTACGGGTTGCCCGTATACGGAGCGGGTCCCCTCGGGAAACAACAGCAGACTGCTGCCGGTTTTCAAACGGTCAACACAGGTATTAATCATCTTCCCAGGATGCCCGCCAGAGATGTATCTGGCAGGTTTAACTACACCACGCATGACCGGGTTTTTGAAAACATCATCCTTAACAACACAGTCGGCCAATGGGAAAAGAGAGACTAGAAAAATCACATCAATCAGCGTCGGATGATTTGCGATGATCAGTTTGTTGTGTCCATGCCTGACATTCTCCATGCCCGTTATCCGGTATGACAAGACACCTGTTCCTTTCATCATCCAGAGAAAGACAACAAACAGATAGCCAGCCATGCGCCGTGTGGTGCGCTGTCGGTTGGCGGGATCCCGGACCAATAAGAATATAAGGGGGGACACTATGACACTGATGACCAACCCCCCCACGCCAAATGCAGTGAGGCAGAGCACTGTGCTAAACAGCCTCCAGACATAATCAACTTGCTTCATCAAGACCTGGCTCCACTGACCGTACGTTTCATAAGACTACAAAGAAAAAACTATGTCACACATTACGATCTTAGCCTTTTCAGTTCTTATTTTTTAGTATCATACTACTTGTTTTCAAGCAGATTTGACTTCGAACAATGAACCTAAAGCCGATGCGCGTAGCCATTTCCAGTTATACAGCATCAACAGCGCTTGGTCACGGCATTGACTCAATCAACAAGGCCATCACCAACAGGTGCTCAGGTCTGAGACACAATGACCTTGATAACTGCGATCTTGATACCTGGATCGGACGGGTCGAATCGGTTGAATCGACTTCTCTACCCGCTCATCTTGATCATCTGTATAGCCGTAATAACCAGCTCACCTGGCTTGGTCTCCAGCAAGATGGGGTTCTGACCGACCTTGACCGGTTGATCGATCGGGTTGGGGCACATCGAATCGGTATCCTCATGGCCACCAGCACTTCGAGTATAGGAAGAACCGAAGAGGCTTATGCTCGCATGGATGCAAGCGGTTATATGCCCCGGAGCCACGATCAGCCCGAAATTCATCATCTGCACTCACAGGGGATATTCGTCGCCCGGGCAACCGGTGTGACAGGTCCATCCCTGACCATTAGCACAGCCTGTTCCTCTGGCGCAAAGGTGTTTGCATCTGCATCACGATGGATCAAATATGGGCTGGTTGATGCCGTACTCGTAGGGGGTGTTGATTCACTTTGTTTGAGTGTTTTGTATGGGTTCAATTCGCTCGAGTTACTTTCAACACAAGCATGTCGCCCGTTTGATCAACTGCGCGATGGCATCAGCATAGGTGAGGCAGCAGGATTTGCAATCCTGACCAGCGAGGATCTGACCCCGGATGCTGATTTTGCATTGCTGGGATACGGTGAAAGCTCCGATGCCTATCATATGTCACACCCTCACCCGCAAGGAAAGGGGGCGATCATGGCCATTGATAAGGCCCTGAAAAGCTCCAATCTGCCTCCCACAGCAATCGATTACATCAATCTGCATGGCACGGCCAGCAAGGCCAATGATCAGGTCGAAACCTACGCAGTCGCGCAACGGTTTTCAACACAAACCCTGGCCAGTTCCACCAAGGGATGGACCGGTCACACGCTGGGTACAGCAGGGATACTGGAGGCCATAATCACCATGGAAGCAATGAAAGCCGGTGTCGCACCCGGGACGCTCAATTGTAAGACACCGGACCCGGAATTTGAATTCCCCATACTGATGCACAACACGGAAACAACGATTGACTGCGCCATGTCAAATTCATTTGGTTTTGGTGGCAACAATGCCGTGTTGATATTCGGGCGGATCAATGAGTAGACTCGATATTGCCGGTCTCGGAGCCTGGGGTACAAGCTTCTCAAGCTGGGAAACGTTTGCAAATGGAATCAATACCGGAACCTGGCAGACAGAAACGCTACTCCAGCCCACCCTGATTCCAACCAGGGAACGCAGACGTGCACCCCAATCGGTCAAGTTAGCGGTGGAAGTCATGAACCAGGCCTGCGAGATGGCCGGCTTGGACCCTGCCGGGATAGCTGCGGTGGTCTCATCATCTATGGGGGATATGCAGATCACAGATTACCTGTGCCGAACCCTGGCAACCAACCCGGCAGCAGTCTCTCCAACCCGCTTTCACAATTCTGTACACAACGCCACCACGGGTTATTGGTCAATTGCCGCCAGGTCCCATGCCGCCACCAATGCAGTATCTGCTTACGATTACACAGCGTCCATGGCATTCCTTGAGGCAGCCATTCAAAGCCTGGAAGATGAGTCCCCGGTATTAGTTGTCACCCAGGAAATGGCGGCACCAAAGGCCCTGCACAATACCTGTCCCTCGGATCAAGCTTTCTCGGCGGCGATTCTACTCACACCAGCTGGCATGAATTCAGATCCGCTTGCCACCGTTGAATTTGACATTTCCAGAACATCGAGTGACTGGCCGGAATTACCTGGCGATCTGCGGCATGGCCTGGAAAGTAATTTCGGAGCAAGGCTGGTGCCGCTACTCGCGGTTATTGCTGCAAATAATCGGGCAAGGAAAACGTGCCCCGTGAATTTGGAGTTTCCACTGACGCCGGCCTCCAGTCTTAAGCTATCGGTGACAACACACACATAGCCAGGACAAGTCATGTCCTTCTAAACAGATTACTCCCGGCATATGCCAATATGTAACTTGCCGCGGATCCCACGGCTACCGTCAACCCAAGGAACTTGAGCACCGGTATCGATGAGCCTGCCAGAATACTGAATGTCAGGGTCGTCGTCGCTGCGCATGCCAGCAGTGCGTGACGGGTCGCCTGTTGCTCAATTTTAGTCTCGACCCTGCTGAAGAACAGGGCATAGTCCAGACCCAAACCCATCACCAATAACAAGGCCACGAGGTGGATGATGGTCAGTCCGGAGTGCGCCAGGGTCACGGCAAGCACTGTGATGGACAAGGAAGTGATGACAGTGAGTGCTATCCAGATGATCTTCAAAGGCTCTTTGTGCTCAAACAATAACAGGGCAATGATCACCAGCGATGCAAAAAACAGGGTTCTCAGGGCCCCATTGCGATAATTCTGAACCAGGCTGAGTGATGATTGATGGAGATCGACCAGTTCGAGATTCGAATTCCAGGTTTTTATTCGCTCACCGAGTTCCGAGGGTATTGGATCAGTCAGTGTTACCAATGAAACCCACTGACCCCCCAACTGTATGAGATGTGAATCCAGCCATGACTCCAGGGCTGTGTTTTCAAAATGTGCAGGCAACAGGAGAGGAAGGCTCCTGCTTGACTCCACACTGGCTTCAAACGGTTCGAAGGCTTCCAGCGTGAACTGGGTATCGGCGAGGATGTCACCCAGGCGGGTGTGCAGATCCTCACGACCGGGTATGGCATTCTGGCGAAGCTCTTGACGTGATTGACTGTGGAGAACCTGACTGACGGACTGCCAGGAAGTCAGCAGACCGTCATCGACCGCTTCTTGCAGTAACAGATCGGTTGCCTCGCTCTCATTCAGCAAGGACTCCAGTGTTGCTGCGTGCGAGACCAACTGGTATCTCATGTCGGGTGTGGATGCGGCGGAGCGCAACAGACCGTCCCTTTCAAGCCGCTGCGCCGGCACGGGGCTCAGGCTGGACAGGCTGTCATCCCACAGACCCTCTTTTACCAGGTAGTGGGTGGCAACCAATGCGACACCCAGTACCAGGAGAGCTGGAAGGAGTATAAGAGAAGGTTGTTGAGGCCCGGCGAGTGAACTGGCCTGTAAGTCAGCTTGATTGCCCATGAGTAACGGAAGCCATGTGCGTGTCACCAGCACAGAGACCATCACACCAACGGCGGTAAAAAGACCCAACTGTGCAAGACCATTCGAACCGGATAAGGCAATTGCCAGGTAGGCGATGGCAGTGCTGATTGCACCTATTCGCAAGGTTGGCCAGATCCTCTTGATTGCCGCTCTGCCCTGACTCTGCCTGGAATGACTGAACAGATGCAGCGGGTAATCGACAGCAACTCCCATCAGGGTGAATCCAAACGCAAGCGTTATGCCATGAACATTCTCAAAAAAGACAGTGACAACCGCCAGACCTGCGAGAAACCCCATTCCAATTGGCACAGTTGCCAATAAAAGCAGACGGGGTTTTCTATACACGGCTAACAGAACCATCAATAAGACACAGGTGGCCAGCAAAGTACGCTTTTTCACCTCTGCACGAATGGTCTTTTGCAGCTCGACACCAAATGCTCCAACGCCCGTCATTTCGAGCATCTGAATATTTGAGTCGGACAGGTTCGCGAACGCTTCTTCCACTGCGAGAACCGCTTGCTGTTGCGCGGCGATATCGGTAGCTGCCGCCCTGGTCTCTGCCAGCAGTACGGCGCTGCCATCTTCTGCGAACCACATCTCACCGGTCATGTTTACCGGCACCAACCGCTGCAGAATATCCAGGGTTTGCAGAAAAGGGTCCCGGGCTATCAGGTTAATAAAGGTGGTCCCACCACCGAAGGCCAGGTCTTCGAGCCGCGATTGCAATGCCTGTTGTAGGGATGCCCTGCTGTAGTCGACATCGGCCAGCAACAGGTAATAACTTTTGACCGGCTCAGGAATACTCGAGGTCTCGACAGAATAGTCACCATTCAATACATTCACGAACAGGGGGTTGGACTTAAGTTCGGCCTTCATCTGCTCGCTAAGATCTGAAAGTTGATCCCGTTCGCCACCGCGAAGACCAATGACCACAAGACGCGAACCGGGTCCGTTCTTAAGCTGCTCGAGCAGGATGTCATGTGTGAGGCTGGTCTTGTGTGGGAAAAACACACTCAGGTCAAAACTTAACTGCAGACGAGCCCCCAATATCAAAACTGCCGCCAGTGCGATCGTTATCCAGAGTACTGATATCAGGGTGGATTTTGTCACTTGCACGCTCATGGTTCCGGTTTGGTATGTAACAACTCCAGCAGGTTCCATTCCCCATCTTTAAGCTCCAGACGGATACTATTCGCTGAGTCCCCATCCCCTTCAACCAGCATCGCTGATAAATGTGCCGAGATGCGTTTGGAAAGGGGCTCCAGGCGTATTGTCCAGGCCTCGCTTGTACCGGACAGTTCATACTGGAACAATGAAGTCAGTTTGTCTGCCTGTCCGGCCAGGATGGCCTCAATACCACCAAACATGGCCCTCATGGACTTGCTTTTCCTCAAGGACAGCCGGCGGGTTTTTCCTCCCCGTTCGATTTCAATGTAGTCTTCGGTGATGAAGAAGGCTTCTGCAAAAGGACTTTCGATAACCTTGCGTAATTGCCCGGTCTCAAGGTACTCAAGGTATCCCGTAAGCACCATCGGCTCTTTCAACAACCGATTGAACCGCTGCTCCACAAACTCAACCCTGGATGGTGGTGTGACTGCGGTATTTTCGAGTACTTCCTCCAGGTCGAAAGACCACCCAACCATCGATACCAGCATTAGCAATGTTGCAACGATCAAGCGCGAAACTATCGGGGCCCCGTATGAGAGTTTTTTGTTCATCCCGGATTACAATCGCGTTTGACTGACTTCTTCATCTGCACGATCTCCATATACAGGTTTAGCAGGTCCTCATTTGCCATTTTTCCGGTTTCCTGTCGTGGCAGTTCTGAAACCATGTAAACGGGTCGTGGTAAGAATACAGTATCTATCTCTAATCTTAGGGCCCCAACGATGTCAGATGGTTCCAATTCCGGGGCTACCACCAAAGCCGCAAGCCTCTCGGTGTCACCTTTGGGCATGAATATCACCCCGTCCTCAACGCCCGGGATAGCCAAAAGCCGACGATTCAGGTCGGTTAACGACCCCCGTTTTCCGGCAATATTCAACATATCCTGGTGCCGGCCCAGCAAATTGAATCGGTTCTCGCCCGTTTTCTCGATAACATCCTGCAAAAGAACCTGTTCGGGCAGATGCTGCCCACGAACAAGAACGCCCCCCTCTTGAATGTCGAGCTCAAACAAGCCGGATAACTGCCAGGAATTCTCGTGCGAGGGTTGCCGGAATGCGAGCATACCTGTTTCGCTGCTCCCGAAGACCTCGACTACCCTGGTTTTGAAACGCTGCTCCAGTTCCAGCGCCAGGCTCTTTTCCAAAGGTGCTGTCGCACAATAAATCCGTTCGAGCTTAGGGGGATGTACACCAGATTTCAGCAAGACATTGAGATGCACCGGAGACGAAATCAGGCCACGTGGTTCCGGCAAGGATTCAAGTGACTCGACAATATCCTGTGGAAAGAATGGAGTCAGGTGGCTGACCGCGGCCCCCCCAAACAAGGGTAGTAATATGCTGGCTTCAAAACCCCACATGTGCTGTGGTGGAACTGTAGCCAGCAGACTTATCTGCCTGTCAATGTCCTTTAATAGAAATCCGGCATTGTTCATGCTACCGGTTCGCAATGTACCCCAGTACTTCAGATTGGGCTTTGCCTTACCTGTACTACCCGAAGTGAATGCAATTGCGCAAAGTTGATTTTCCGGTATTTCAGGAATGACTCCATTGCCAGCACCGGCTGATTCATCAAGAGCCCCAGGAGCGAATAATTCACCGCACAGTGAATCCGGATCTTCGAGCGTGTAACTATCAGGGTAATCTACGCTGAGTTGTTCGAGTGTCCTTGCCAGCCTGTTTGGTGGTAATAAAGTACATTGACCGGCAATGACAGATGCACAGAAACCCAGCAGGAAATGAAACCGGTCGGCAAACAGGTTGAATACATATTTATGAGCCGGTAACTGCTCAGACAAGCGTTTTGCCGCCTGCAGGAACTGACCAACATTTATCGCACCATCTGAGCGGAACGCGATAATGTGTTCCGGCAGTCGATCTGTGAGTGGAGAATATTTTTGGGTATTCAATCAGCCACCTAATGCCAGGGCTGAAACCACGGTGATTTCAAGGGCTCCCAGGCGTATTTCTATGTGGAATTTTTCATGACAAACGCATTCAAGCTTCTCAGTGTTCCGAACGCCTGTTGCATGTTTTTATCATCGGCTTTGAGCTGAATTGCGTAATTTTGTGTGATGGCCAAGGCCAGTTCCAGCGCATCAATCGAATCCAGACCCAGACCCTCGCCAAACAAAGGCTCTTCGGGCTCAATATCCTCCGCTCGGATATCTTCCAGGTTCAAACATTCGATGATCAGTTCCGCCATTTTCTTTTCTTGTTCAGTCTGTGCCGCCATTTACAAATGTGCCCTTCTGAGTTCATGAGAGTTTCAGAAATGTATGATAGTGTGTGGCTACAAATTAGCAAGGAATCTATCACATAGATACGCCATGAAAATCAACAAAACCGATGTACTCATAATCGGTGGTGGTCCGGCGGGTACAACATTTGGCAATTTGATGAGCAGGCGCGGGTTTGACGTCACATTGCTCGAGAAAGATCATCACCCCCGATTTCATATCGGCGAGTCATTATTGCCAATGAATATGCCAATTTTTGAGCGTCTGGGTGTATTGGAAGAAGTCACTGCGATCGGCACAGCCAAAATGGGAGCCGATTTCACGTTGGGCAATAGCAAGAAGCGGCATAAGACCTTCCGGTTTAAGTTTGCACTCGGTGACAGCCCGGACCAGGCATTCGAAGTCCGTCGTTCTGAGCTTGATCAAATACTGTTCGAACGGTGCAAAAGCACCGGAGTGAAGGCTTTTGAAGGAATGAAAGTCCGTCAGGTGACAGCCTTAAGCGACAATGCTCACAGGGTGGAAGCAGTGGATGCCGATGGCAAACCACGGGTGTGGGAGACTCGATTCCTTGTCGATGCATCCGGCAGGGATACATTTTTGTCGTCCACAAATGGTTGGAAAAAACGCAACCCCAAGCACGCCAGTGCCGCTATTTTCAGTCATTTTCAGGGTGTAAAAAGAAGACCGGGTAGTGACCAGGGTAATATCAGTGCCTATTGGTTTGAGCACGGCTGGATCTGGATGATTCCCTTGCGGGACGACATCATGAGTGTCGGGGCCGTATGCTATCCGGAGCATTTCAAGACACGATCTGGTTCCCTGGATGATTTCTTGCTCGAAACACTTAATGATGTCAGCCAGATCAAAAAGCGCATGGAAGGCGCGAAGTCCATGCTACCCGCCCAGGCAACGGGAAATTATTCCTACTTGTCAGATCGAATCTCCGGGCCTGGATACCTGCTCATTGGTGATGCGTTTGCCTTTATTGATCCAATCTTCTCGAGCGGGGTCTATCTTGCCATGAATAGTGCGGAGCGCGCCGTTGATATGACAGCGGACTGGTTAAACGGCAATCACGGAAGTTATCGAAGGAAGTGCAGAAAGTACGAACGCGATATTTGGAGAGGCATTTCAACTTTCTCCTGGTTCATCTACCGGTTCACCTCACCCGTGATGATCAACTTGATGAGGAATCCACGAAACAACTTTCAGGTCGCCCAAGCTGTTATTTCCATGTTGGCTGGTGATGTCTTTTCCAACAAACAGGTGCAACGTCGACTGCTGATATTCAAGCTAATCTACACGATTTCCTGGGTCAGGAACTGGCCGGAAGCACTCAAATATCGAAAAATAAAGAAGAGAAGACTGACGGAAGAATCCACTCAATAAACGAATTTTACTACCCTGTGCGGCTCAAAAAAGACATTGTGTCGCTACGGTTTGTTTTCTGTAAGTGGGTGTCATTGCCGGAACTGATGCCTGGAATATTTTGCAGGTACTGCTTCGGATAAATGGATTATTTCATGTCATAATCAGCACAATCACGTTACATTCCAAATCCGGCCAAGAGGATTCCAAATGAAACTTAGCACCCTCACTTTCTCAAAAGTCATCTTTGCCATATTACTTCTAAGTTTGTTGTCACCGACCGTTTACGCACGGTCCACCACGCTTGTCGACCCTCAACCTGTAACCATCAATTGCAATCTGTCCGAAAAACAAATGAAATCAGGCATCAGGAATGGTGCGGCAGTACGAAACTGGACAGTGGTCAGACAGGACTCGGGTCAAACCGAATTGAACTATATAAAGGGTGGAAACAAACACTCTATCAACGTAAATGTCAGCTACACGGAAAACACATACGCTATCACTTATAAAGATAGCTTCAACTTAAACTATAAAGTCAACAAAAAAGGCGTTCGCGAAATCCACCCAAATGCAGTTAAGTGGATGGCTAATCTGAGTGGTGATATTCAGAGGCTTGCCAGTATGCAGTGTTTTGACAATTAAGAGGGCAAGAATTAATTCAATTGATTTGTCGACCCAGACTTTGCTTTGGGCTTTAAACGGGGCGCATCTTGCACTACATGGATTCAGGCATAACCCAGTCGCTGGGCATGGGTCCCTGGTCCATGATGATTTCCCGGTGACCACTCCAGGTGCTACGGATGGCCTCTGGTGTTCCGATACCGGCACCCCTTGGGTCTCCGCAGGGGCCGAACCAGTGGTTTTGCGGTGCGCCGGTGGTGCGGGCGCGCATGCCGCAATAGCTGGTGCCGTTAACAGTTGAACCCAGGATATGATTCTGGAACGTAATATCTGCACTGACCACCGCCGCCGTGAGGTGGTGGGACATGCGCTCAAGAATATCCAGTACAGTTGAAACGTCATCATCCCCAAAGGTGACGATCACCTGGAACGGTCCAAACAGTTCCGTTGTTACGATCTCGAAATGATCACCTGTCACCTCACCAAGCGGTACCTGTACTGCGGTGGCCTCGTACGCGCCGTAACAATCGGGGATACTATGATCTACCAGTTCCTGCCCGCCAAACAACAGTGTTGCACCCGGTATGGCCAGAACGGCATCGATATGTGCCTGGATTTCCTGGTTGTTCCAGCTCAGCACTGGCCCCAACGTCAGATTGTCCAGAGTTCGGCGTCCGGCAAGGTCTTTCAGCTTTGGCATCAGCGATTCCGACCAGTTCTCATGGACAAGAAGTATGCTTTGTGCGGAGCATTTCTGGCCCGAAGCGTTGTAGGCGTCCTCATCACACTGCCAGGCCACGTAATCCAACCATTCAGGTTGAAAATCGGGACCGATGACCTTCCAGTCAAAACCTGCGTCTTCGAGCCTGACGGCGCCATTCATGATTTTTGAAGTCCGTTCCGCGATACCGGCTGAACCGGTGAACTGTACCAGCCTCAAATCATGACCAGCAGACTCAAATAACCTGCCCATCACAGAGCCCCGGCAATGGATTAAATCGACATCTGTCGGTGACAGACCTGCATGGATCAACAGTCGCAGGAACTGTTCTATCACGACACAGACGGTTGTCGCCGCCTTGATCAATGGCCTGTTACCCATGAACAGGGCACCCATCAACTGTAAAGCAGGGATTTCCAGGGGGAAATTGAACGGCGCAACAATAGCAACCGGACCAAATGGCCAGCGATAGCCACGGGATTCCTGACCGGGATAATCACCGGGATTGGAAAAACCACGCGCCAGGAAACGTACACCATCACCAGCGAAGTTTTCGAGGAAAACCCGTGTAACAGTGACCTCTCCCTTGCACTGCTGCCAGCTTTTTGGCATCACCCGCTGCAAAAGTTTGGTGAAATAGTCCTCCACATCCGGATCTGCCAAAATTGCCGCTGCTTTTGCACACACACGACCCAGTTCCACATAACGTTGTGGGTTCTTATGGGGATTGTGCAGACCCGACTTGGGGCAGGTCCGAAGGCTTTTCAGAAAAGGTTCGATGTCGGTGGTATCGGGAATATTGAGGAAGGCACCACCTGTCATCGGGTCGGGAACGTTGGCCAGGAACTGGCTGCTGTCAAGCCAGGAACCTGCTACAAGATTACGTGCCACACCCGGATTGTCCGGCGTCATTCCATCAAAGGGATCTATAGTGGCAAAACTGGGGAATCGTGACATCTCTTTTCCTCTTTTTCTGAATTTCATCAAGCTATGAAAAAACCGACGATATACGCTCCATTGCCCAATCTACCTGTTCTTTCGTCAGCACCAGCGGCGGTGAAAAACGTATGATGTGGTCGTGGGTTTCCTTGCACAGAATGCCCCGGGTTTTAAGTGCTTCGCAGTACTGTCGGGCACCGCCTGCTTCATTTGTCAGTTCTACAGCTATCATCAGTCCCTTGCCTCGAACTTCGTGTATAAATTCGCTGTTGAGCGTCGCTAATTGTGCCTTGAAATATTCGCCCACCGCAGCGGAATTCTCCACCAGTCCTTCCTCGACCAGCACTTTTAATGCTTCACGGGCAATGGCACATGCAAGCGGGTTGCCGCCAAATGTACTGCCATGTTCGCCGGGTTTTAATACGCCAAGCACTTCGGAGTTGGATAGCACCGCTGACACCGGGTAATAACCGCCAGACAATGCCTTGCCCACCAGCGTGACATCCGCTTCAATGCCTTCATGTTCCTCGGCAAGAAGTTTTCCGGCACGACCCAGGCCGGTCTGGATTTCATCCAGGATCAGTGTGATATTGTGCTGGGTACACATCTCCCTGACGCGCCTGAGATAGCCATCAGGAGGGATGATAACGCCAGCCTCACCCTGTATCGGCTCTACCAGTACCGCCACCGTGTTGTCTGTAATGGCGGTCTCCATGGCAACTGCATCACCGAATGGAACGACGACGAAGCCCGGTGTAAAGGGACCGAAATCATTACGTGCGGTTGGATCGGTACTGAAACTCACGATGCTCAAGGTACGTCCGTGAAAATTATCTGAACAGACAATAATCTCGGCCTTGTTTTCGGGAACACCCTTAACCTGGTAACCCCATTTACGTACGGTTTTAACCGCACTCTCCACCGCTTCGGCTCCGGAGTTCATCGGCAATACCTTGCTGGAGTTGGTCAGGGCGCAGATCTCCTCATAAAAGGGTGCCAACTGATCGCTATGGAAGGCTCTGGATGTCAATGTCAGTTTTTTGGCCTGCTCGACCATCGCCTGGTAGATACGTGGGTGGCAGTGGCCCTGGTTGACGGCCGAGTAAGCAGACAGGCAGTCCATATAACGTTCACCGTCGGTATCCCAAACCCAGACGCCTTCACCTCGATTAAGTACCACATCCAGCGGTTTATAATTATGCGCCCCAAGTCGGGACTCAGTATTGATCAGATCATGTTTCATTTGATTATTCATAGACTGCCTCTGCAATTTTTATGCCCTGTACTGCTACACCGGTAAAGTCAGCAAGTGTAATTTGATCATCTAACCCTTGCTTTTCCGCTGTTAGAATTAAATGTATCCGCCCCCCCTTAGATTTACTGGATTTACTGGGTTCTAAGCATCTCCTTAACCAGTTCACCGAGAGTGGGTTTGCTGTTGTCGCGATAGCTATAGCTAACCCGTACGGTAGGCTTTTCAATGTTTACCAGGCGGGTCAGGTCAATGGGCGTTGCTGAAACCACCACATCACAATCACAGGCGTTTATGGTCGCCTCCAGATCTTTCACCTGCTGGTCACCGTAGCCCATGGCTGGAAGTATCTTGCCAATTTCCGGGTAGGTCTCAAAGGTTCCCTTGAGGGATCCGACCAAGTAGGGGCGCGGGTCGACGATTTCGGCTGCCCCATAGCGCTTTGCTGCGATGACACCGGCACCGAATTTCATCATGCCGTGAGTAAGCGTCGGGCCATCTTCAATAACCAGGACGCGCTTGCCGGCCATAATATCCCCATTTTCAGCGGACACCTCTGAATCAGCCAACACGATTCGGGCATCGGGATTGTGTTTGGCAATGGTCTGTTTGAGCGTTTCTACATCCCCAGGATCCGCACTGTCCACCTTGTTGATCACGGCGATATCGGCCAGCAGCATATTGGTTTCACCCGGGTGGAATGTGGTTTCGTGACCCAGGCGGTGGGGATCGAAAACAACCACATTGACATCCGGCTTGTAGAAAGATGTGTCGTTGTTGCCGCCATCCCAGATCACCACGTCGGCTTCGCGTTCTGCCTGGCGAAGAATTATTTCATAATCGACACCCGCATAGATCACGCCACCCCGGGCAACCACTGGTTCATACTCTTCACGCTCTTCAATGGTGCAGGCATGCTTTTCAAAATCTTCATAGCTTGCAAAGCGCTGGGCAATCTGTTTTGTCAAATCACCATAGGGCATGGGATGGCGAACGGTGACGACCTTTTCTCCTGCATCCTGGAGTACTTGTGCAATCTGTCTGCTGACCTGCGATTTTCCACAGCCAGTGCGGACAGCACAAACCGATACCACCTTTTTGGAGGACTCCAGCATGGTGTACTGGGCGCCGATAATGATGAAATCCGCGCCCGCTGCAGTGACCTGCGAGGCTTTGTGCATGACTTCCGTGTGCGGTATGTCGCTATAGGAAAATGCTACGAGATCAACATTGTTGTCTTTGATCAGAACGGCCAGCTGATCATCACTTTCGATGGGAATCCCGTTGGGGTACATTGAACCGGCCAGTTCGGGCGGGTACCGACGTCCATCGATATCGGGTATCTGGGTGGCGGTGAAACAAACGACGTTATAGCGTTTGTTGTTTCTGAAATAGACGTTGAAGTTATGGAAGTCGCGACCTGCTGCTCCCATGATAATGACATTCTCTTGCATTTTTCCTTCCTTTGCTCGTTGTACTTATAGATTCCGTTGCCTAAGCTAACATCAAAAATGTCTTATTCCGACCCCACAGATGGGTTGGAAAAGAACTTATCCTGTCATCAACTCTTCGATGGGAACATAGTCGATATCGAAACCGAAATACCTTGGACTGGCCAGTTTCAAACCCTGTTCGGTTCGAAAACCTTCGACACCTTTCATGCCGATAGCGACAAGCTTCTGACCCACCTCGAAATCCGTGTTGTAGATACCGTGACCGTCCGGATGCAGCAAAGCCAGCAGATCGGGACTGCAAATCCAGGGCCTGTCATCCAACCAGGAGACCAGGTTTTCGTTTTTGAACCAGACATCAAGGTTTTGCCCGAGATGTTTTCCCGTACCCTCAATTTTGACTGAGCCGACCCAGTATCCATTCACTGTACCAGCCTCGACTCCCGAGACCTGGCCTTCGAATAAACGCCAACCGCCGGCAGCGTTAAGCCCCGCATTAACCGGATCCTGCCCATTGTTACGTGCGCCACGCAGTGCCCGGCCAATTGCCAGGCACTTGCTATAAGTGCCCCGGATGAGGATTTCTTTTACCTCGCGAGCGACCAGCGGAGTGGTGGCCACTGCGGTCTCGCCAAAGGCCGCTAACGCCAGCATCTTGGCGATACGCTCGAGTGCCTGCGCATTGGCCGCATGCTTGACAATGGTTCTGTTTCCCCATTTGTCCACACTGGTAAAAAAATTGCTTTGCTTACCGTAAAGGCTATAAGTTGATTGGGTCTCTTCCGGTACGCCCCGGCCGATGTAGTCGCCATCTACCACCGTCAGTCCCATCTGTGCGCCGATTACCAACGGTTGTGCGGCAGCTTCCGGGCCCATCTCGGAGGGAATGAGACAACCGAACTTATGTCCTATAAATGCTTCGAGTTCCTTGATAGCCTCGATAACGCAGGAGTCACCCAGTTCATCGACCAGTCCGATGCGCTCGATTTCATCCAGCGTCTCCTGTGTTTTGGGGGCGAGGGAACCATGCACGCTGAAGGTGGTTGTC
>Ga0164315_10001855_pt1 | contig 16034 bp, 11 predicted proteins | sample GuaBasSedimGuay6_FD_113737 | JGI IMG/M metagenome (GOLD analysis project Ga0164315, IMG submission 113737) | Subseafloor sediment microbial communities from Guaymas Basin, Gulf of California, Mexico - Guay6, Core 4569-2, 0-3 cm | ecosystem: Environmental > Aquatic > Marine > Hydrothermal vents...
CGATATAAAACTCAGCTTTATGCTTTAAAGATTGTTGATACAACGTATGCAAAATAGCATGACCAGTACGGTCAGCAGCAGCACAAGTACGTTGTGCTACACCTTCACCAAAGTTAGTGGTCATGCCGCCAAAAGGGCGTTGATATATTTTGCCGTCTTCAGTACGTGAAAACGGTACACCATAATGTTCCAGCTCAATAACGGCAGGCACAGCCTCACGGCACATATATTCAATCGCATCTTGATCTCCGAGCCAGTCAGAGCCTTTCACCGTGTCATACATATGCCATTGCCAGCTGTCTTCTCCCATATTTGCTAGCGCAGCCGACATACCACCCTGTGCTGCTACCGTATGACTACGAGTAGGGAAAACTTTGGTAAGGCAAGCCGTGCTTAACCCCGCTGTTGCCATGCCTAATGTTGCACGTAATCCCGCACCACCTGCACCGACAATAACAACATCATATTCATGATTGATAACGTTATAATCTGTTGATGGCATGCTATTGCTCTCCCAATGCGATTTTTAGAATAGAAAAGACACCTAAAGCCATTAAAAAATAGCTCAAGAACTTAGTCATTAAAATAGCGGCAATACGATAGTCATGGGTGGGAATATAATCTTCAAAAATCACCTGCATCCCCATTAGTGCATGTTTGAAAGAAATAATAACAATCAAAACCATCATGATGGCGTTGAAAGGTAAATGTAACCAGTTGACAAGAACCTCATAAGAAACGTGAGGTAACAAGGTAATGCTGAAACAAAACCAGATAACTAGTGGTACTAATGCGAAGGCAGTGATCCGTTGCATCCAAAAATCATTGGATGCATCTCCCGATGTGCCTAGCCCTTTGGCTTTTGCTAGTGGTGAACGTAAATCTTTCATGTCATCTCCTAAGCAATAAGCCATGTCATCAGTGTCAAAATAGCAGAAGCAACAATAACTAATTTGCCTGATTTACGAGCATCTTCAAGATCCAGACCTTTGCCAATATCCCAAAATAAATGTCGAATACCATTACAAAGGTGATAGTAAAGTGAAAAGGTGAAGCCGAACAAAACTAGCTTTCCAAACCAACTAGATAGGAAGCCGTGCATACTTTGCCAACTTTCAGAGCCAGCAGCGCCAGCGGCAAGTACCCATACCATTAAAATCAACCCAACAAATAAAACTGTACCCGTACCTCGATGTAGTATTGAGAGGTTTGCTGTAAGTGGCAGTTTATATACTTGCAAGTGTGGCGACATTGGTCGCTCATCATCCCATGACATTTATTATTTACCTTTTGAATTGGCTTTAAAAATCTATGCAACGTCCGTTTTTTTCCCAATCACCATAACGGGTGGGATCTAATCGAACAATCTTGTCCACATCATGCTTTAATAAGACAGTCTGTGATGAATTATGTTTTACTTCATAACGCTGAGCACTTTGCTCAGCATCCTCTTCGGTGCTTCTATCTTTGGCGTTGTTTTCCATACCGTTTCTTCTTTTATTTATAATGTTTTCTAAACTAATGGCGTCACTTAAAAATGCAACGCTAAGGCAGATGTTTCGTTTGTAAATATTCTGTTGATTGCATTTCTCTAAGCCTGCTTGCTGTACGTTTAAATTCAAACTTACATCGACCAGAGTGATAAAGATTTTCTGGCTTAACTTGTGCTGTTACTAGTAAATTCACATGAAAATCATAAAAGGTATCAATCATAGTAATAAACCGGCGTGCAGCATCATCCATGTTGTTATTCATAATGGGAATGTCAGAAATCAGTACCGTATGATAGATAGTCGCGATTTGGGAATAATCAGACGCTGACCGAGCTGAGTTACAAATCTGTTCAAAACTGAACCAAACAACACCATCAGCCCACTTCTCAACGGGGATACGACGTTTGTTAATAACAATATCTTTTCTATCTTCATGCAATTCAATAGCAGCTATTTCATGAAAGCGTTTCAGTAATTGTTGCTTGGAAAATTGCCCTGTTGCAATATGATATAAGCCACCATGCTCTAAAGATTGCAGGCGATAATCTAAATCACCACCCATTTCAACAACTTTTGTATGTTGCTCTAACAATTTAATAGCAGGGAGGAATCTATCTCTTTGCAAACCATTTTTATAAAGTCCACAGGGTGGAATATTGGATGTTGTGACCAGCACAACACCACACTCAAATAGATATTCAAATAGCCGTCCCAACAACATTGCGTCGGCAATGTCATTGACATGCATTTCATCCAAGACCAATAATCTAGCTTTTCCTGAAAAGTTTTTTGCAATGATTTTTAAAGGGTCTACGACTCCATTAAGCTGTCTTAGTTCTTCGTGAACCAATTGCATAAAACGATGGAAGTGTAAGCGAAGTTTTCTTTTTAGAGGCAGTGTTTTATAAAAATAATCAACCAAGTGTGTTTTGCCACGACCTACACCACCCCAAACATAGAGCCCTTTATTAGAATTAAGTGGCTGAATATTTGTTGTCGTTTTCTTAAAGAACCAACTATTAAATGATGGTGGGGTGCTAGAAACTTCTGGTTCTAGTAGTCCGTTATAGATCTTTTGCAATGCCAGAATAATTTCTTTTTGGTATGGGTCTGGCTTCAGTTCATCAGAGTTTATACTGGCCTGATAGTATTCTAATAATACGCTTGCTGGTGATGCTGGTTTGAAGTCAGTTAAACACTGTTCGGTTAACCCCATATTTATTTCCAAATAATTTTAACAATAGATTTGTATATTACGCTGGTCACCATAAAATAAGCACATACTAGGATTAATACTATCTATTAGAATTCTTTGACCTTACAAAACCACTTTCTAAATAATCGACAGAGATAAAACAATTACAGTTATCAGAACCCGTTGAATTTCAATACAAACTATTAGTTTTTATTAAGGGTACATTTAAAAATGGAATGTATTATTGCCGAAAGCCCACAACTATATTTTTATCAAAAAATTATGTCGTAATCTGTTTTTAATAAATCATGTGGAATTATCACTAATGAAAACAATCAATGTCTCAGAATATGGTATCGAAAACATATCTGAAATTCTCTACAATCCTTCTTATGATACCTTGTACAAAGAAGAAACCAGACCAGACCTTACAGGTTACGAGAAAGGAGTGGTTACCAATACGGGTGCGATAGCTGTCGACACAGGAGTTTTTACTGGTCGCTCTCCTAAGGACAAGTATATTGTTCGAGACGATACAACTCGCGATAATTTCTGGTGGTCTGACCAAGGAAAGAATGACAACCACCCTATATCACTAGAACAATGGGACTATTTTGAAAAATTGGCAATTCAAGAGTTGTCAGGTAAACGTCTTTTTATTGTTGACGCTTTCTGTGGTGCTAATGAAAGCACCCGTTTACAGGTGCGATTTATTACAACAGTTGCCTGGCAGGTACATTATGTTAAAAACATGTTTATACGCCCTACTGATGATGAGCTACTTTCATTTGAACCAGACTTTATAGTACTCAACTCAGCCCAAGCTACTAATCCAAATTGGCAAGAGCAAGGTTTAAATTCTGAAAATTTTATCGCCTTTAACTTAACTAAACGTATGCAGCTTATTGGTGGGACTTGGTATGGTGGCGAAATGAAGAAAGGCATGTTCTCTATCATGAACTACCTATTGCCGCTACAGGGAATAGCTTCCATGCATTGCTCTGCCAATGTCGGTAAAAATGGTGACTCGGCAATATTTTTTGGCCTCTCTGGCACGGGTAAAACTACATTATCTACAGATCCGGAACGCGCTTTAATAGGAGATGATGAGCATGGCTGGGATGATGATGGTATCTTTAATTTTGAAGGTGGTTGCTATGCAAAAACTATCAGTCTTGATCCAGAACAAGAGCCTGAAATATTCAAAGCAATTCGACGTGATGCCTTATTGGAAAATATAGTCACAAAGGAAGATGGTAGTATCGATTTTCACGATAGTTCGAAAACAGAAAATACCCGTGTTTCCTATCCTATTTATCATATTAATAATATTGTAAAACCACGATCAAAAGGGAAGGCTGCCACTAAAGTGATTTTTCTATCTGCAGATGCTTTTGGTGTCTTACCACCTGTGTCGTTATTAACACCAGAACAGACTCAATATCATTTTTTATCTGGGTTTACGGCAAAATTGGCGGGTACGGAACGTGGAATTTCCGATCCAACACCTACATTCTCAGCTTGCTTTGGTGCTGCTTTTTTATCACTGCACCCGAGTAAATATGCCGCTACGCTAATTAAGCGAATGCAGGATTCTGGCGCAACGGCCTATCTAGTTAATACCGGATGGAATGGAACAGGAAAACGCATCTCGATAAAAAACACCCGAGCCATCATTAACGCTATTCTTGATGGTTCAATTGAAAAGGCTGAAAGGCAAACAATCCCATATTTTAATCTTGAAATACCCTGTTCATTACCACAGGTTGACACTACAATCCTTGATCCTCGCGATACTTATGATAATCCTTCAATATGGAATAAAAAGGCCATTGAACTAGCGATGCTATTTATTGATAATTTCAAGCAATATACAGACCTCCCAGAGGGAAAAGCACTTTTATCTGCTTCCCCAAGGCTACCATAAAACTATATAAATACTTTTACACTGTGGATTTGCTATTGCTGGTATTCTTATAATAAGCAATACTTTATTGACAGGCTTAAATACAATGAAATATCTTAAAACCTGCAATTATCTAAAAGAGCTACGCGCTTTCTGTATAACTTACCAAGAAGGCAATATGAGTAAGGCATCAGAAGTTTTATTTGCCAGTCAGCCGACTATCTCTTTGCAAATTAAGAAGCTTGAATCAGAGTTAGAAACTAAGCTGTTTGAAAGACGAGGGCCAAAGCTAAAAATAACTACAGAAGGTGAAATTTTATACCAAATTGCAAGCCCCCTTGTACAGGGGATTGATCACATCAAAGATGACTTTATTGCACAACAAGGTAATTTAGTCACTGGCGAATTAACAATAGCTGCAGAAGAATCGACCATTCTTTACACATTACCAGAACCCATTGATATTTTTGTCAAAGAGTATCCAGGTATTCGTTTGAAACTTTCAAATGTCACCGGTATAAATGGACGTGAACAGGTACTTTCTGACGAGGTGGATCTTGCTGTTAGCTCAATGCTTGATACGCCGACCAATCTTGATTACACACCTTTTATTGCCTATCCAACGGTATTAATTACACCACTGAATCACCCCTTAACCAAACTTAAGCAAGTGACCATCAAGGATATAGGAAAATATAAACTGATTCTTCCTCCGTCAGAATTTAGTAGTTGGCGCTTGATAAAAATGGTATTTAATTTGAATGGGGTAAATTTTGATGTGGCGCTTGAGGCCGGCGGCTGGGAAGTTGTTAAAAAGTTTGTGACCAAGGAATTGGGAATATCAATTGTTACCAGTATTTGTATTACAGAAGAAGACAATAAAAGCTTTACTACTATTCCTTTGGATAATATTTTCCCGAGCAGGCAATACGGTGTTGTAACCAGAAAACAAAAAGTTCTTTCATCGCCAGCACAAAGTTTTATTAGTATATTATTCGATTATTATGCTTAATACCTCTAGAAGAGGTTTCTTACAAACTCTGGCCTACTAAAATTGTATTGTATTTACCAATAGTAATAATTATATCCAAGGGCTAGTTAATTTTACCTTTTCAATCTATCGTTGCTCATACAGAAATTATTTAGAGTACTCAGGTAGATGAACGGTCGAATTTTAATTGGTGGGCTTCAAGTCTCTCAAATCCTATATGACTTTATAACAGATGAAGTTTTGCCAGGTCTTGACAATATTGAAACAGAGTCATTTTGGCATGGATTTGGGGCAATGGTTCATGAATTAGCACCTCAAAATAAACAACTACTTAAAAAGCGTGAACATATTCAAAGCCAGATCGATGGTTGGCACAAAGCCAATAATAACCCTGATATTAATCTAAAAAAATATATAAGTTTCTTGACTGAAATCGACTATCTTATTCCAGAGGGCGGTGATTTTGAAATTTGTACTCAAAATATTGATAATGAGATAGCAACAATCGCAGGACCTCAGCTTGTTGTACCGATTAATAATGCACGTTTTGCTTTAAATGCCGCAAATGCACGTTGGGGAAGTTTGTATGATGCTTTTTATGGTACAGACGTTATTTCCAATACTGATGGCCTTGAGAAAGGTGATGTGTTTAATGAAAATCGAGGTGAAAAAGTTATTGAATTAGGCTTTGATTTTCTTGATCGGGCTATTCCATTAGAACAGGGTTCGCATCACCAAGTCATCAATTACTCATTAGCTTCTTCATCCGGAACTAATAAACGATTTGAAGCTACGCTTGAGCATGGTGAAAAATCAGGATTACGAAACCCAGAACAATTTATAGCTTATCAAGAAAATAACACTGAGCTTGTTATGTTATTTGTTAATAATAGTCTTCATATCGAAGTTCATGTTGATATCAGCAATGACAATAAACACCCAGTATCAACATTACACCCATCTAAAATAAAAGATATTATTTTAGAGTCGGCAGTTACTACCATTCAAGATTGTGAAGATTCGGTCGCCGCCGTAGATGCAGAAGACAAAACACAAGTCTACAGAAACTGGCTCGGTTTGATGTGTGGTGATTTGGAAGAAACACTTGAAAAACAGGGAAAAACCATTACCAGAAGACTCAATACTAATAGGGTTTATACTGCTGTAAATGGTGACAGCCTAACACTATCAGGGCGCAGTCTGATGCTGATACGCAATGTCGGACATTTGATGACTAATGACGCCATTTTAACAGTGTCAGGAGATGAAATCCCTGAAGGTATTCTTGATGGCATGGTCACCAGCTTAATTGCATTATACGATATTCAAGGAAAAAGTCCTTATAAAAACAGTAAAACCAACAGTGTTTACATTGTTAAACCCAAAATGCACGGCCCTGAAGAAGTCGCTTTCACTAATAACTTATTTGCCAGAATAGAGACTGTTTTAAAGCTACCTGTCAACACTCTTAAAATCGGTATTATGGATGAAGAACGTCGTACAACCGTCAATCTGAAAGAATGTATTCGTGCAGTGAAAGAGAGAATCATTTTTATTAACACTGGTTTCCTTGACCGTACTGGCGATGAAATTCATACCAGCATGGAGGCAGGTGCATTTCTTCCTAAAGGTGAAATTAAAAACCAACCCTGGATCAAAGCCTATGAAGACTGGAATGTTGATACTGGTCTCATGTGTGGGCTTCGAGGTAAAGCTCAAATCGGCAAAGGTATGTGGGCAATGCCAGATTTGATGGCACAAATGCTAAATGAAAAAATTGTTCATCCGGAAATGGGGGCAAACTGTGCATGGGTACCATCCCCAACGGCTGCAACCTTGCATGCAACACACTATCATTACGTCAATGTTACTCAAATACAAGATCAAATTAAATCACGCCAACGCGCAAGTCTTGATGATATTCTCACCATTCCTCTGCTCGATAGAGTTTTGAGCAAAGATGAAATTCAGCAAGAACTCGATAACAATGCTCAAAGTATTTTAGGCTATGTGGTTCGTTGGATTGACCAAGGCGTAGGCTGCTCAAAAGTACCTGATATTAACAATATTGCCTTGATGGAAGATCGTGCCACATTGCGTATTTCGAGTCAGCACATGGCAAACTGGTTACATCATAATATTTGTAGCGAAGAACAAATTATTTCTTCATTTAAACGTATGGCCATCATTGTTGATAAACAAAACAGCAAGGACCGATTTTATAAAGACATGGCTTCAGATTATTCCGGTACAGCTTTTAAAGCAGCCCTTGACCTGGTATTGAAAGGTCGCCACCAACCTAGTGGGTATACCGAACCACTATTACATCAATATCGCAAAGCATTAAAAACACAATCAACTTAAATTTAAGAGGAAAAAAACATGTCACAATATCAAGACGACATTACAAGTGCATCTGCCCTAAAAAATGACCAAGGCACATCATGGGATGCCATTGATGCAGAAGCAGTTGCCCGTATGCGTGCACAAAACAAGTTTAAAACAGGGCTGGATATTGCTCAATACACAGCTGATATTATGCGTGCTGACATGGAAAAATATGATGCCGATTCAAGCCAATACACTCAATCATTAGGTTGTTGGCATGGCTTTATTGGCCAGCAAAAAATGATTTCTATCAAAAAGCATTTTGAAGGTAAAACAGATGGTCGTTACCTTTATCTTTCCGGTTGGATGGTTGCTGCACTTCGTTCTGAATTTGGACCATTACCAGATCAGTCTATGCACGAAAAAACATCTGTTGCTGCACTTATTGAAGAACTCTACACCTTTCTACGTCAAGCAGATGCGCGAGAATTGGGTCTTCTATTTCGCGATCTCGATTCAGCTCGTTCTGCAGGGGATGCAGCCAAAGAAAAAGACATACAAGATGCTATCGATAATCATGTAACACACGTTGTACCCATTATTGCAGATATTGATGCTGGCTTTGGTAATGCAGAAGCTACGTATCTGATGGCAAAACAAATGATTGAGGCGGGTGCGTGTTGTATCCAGATTGAAAATCAGGTTTCAGATGAAAAACAATGTGGCCATCAAGATGGTAAAGTCACGGTTCCCCATATTGATTTTATTGCAAAACTACGCGCGGTTCGTTATGCCTTCTTAGAGCTTGGCGTCGATAACGGTATTATTGTTGCACGTACGGATTCATTAGGTGCAGGCTTAACCAAGCAGATTGCGGTTACTAATGAGCCTGGAGACCTTGGTGATCAATACAATGCTTTCTTAGATTGTGAAGAAGTCACGCTTGATAATATGAGTAACGGTGACCTTGTCATTAAACAAAATGGAAAATTAGCACGCCCTGTACGCCTACAAAGTAATCTATTCCAATTCAAGCAAGGCACAGGGGAAGCCCGCTGTGTGCTAGATTGTATTACGTCTTTACAAAATGGTGCAGATCTACTCTGGATTGAAACAGAAATGCCTCATATTGATCAAATTGGTGGAATGGTTAATGCTATTCGCGAAGTTATCCCAAATGCGAAGTTGGTTTACAATAATAGTCCATCCTTTAATTGGACATTGAATTTCCGTCAGCAGGTTTATGATGTAATGGAAAAAGCTGGCAAAGATATATCAGCTTATAACCGTGATGAACTGATGGATGTGAAATACGATGATACTGAGCTAGCAACGCTTGCAGATGAACGTATCCGTACTTTCCAAGCAGACGCATCACGTGAAGCGGGTATTTTCCATCACCTGATTACATTGCCTACTTATCATACAGCTGCACTTTCAACTGACAATTTGGCAAAAGAATATTTTGGCGATCAAGGCATGCTCGGATATGTATTGGGTGTGCAACGTAAAGAAATTCGTGAAGGTATCGCCTGTGTTAAACATCAGAATATGTCAGGCTCTGATATTGGAGATGATCACAAAGAATACTTCTCTGGAGATGCGGCATTAAAAGCGGCTGGTGAAGATAACACCATGAACCAATTCTAAGGTTTTTTAGGAAGTATTAATTAAGCCGGTAACTCTACCGGCTTAATTTTTTCAAAATATTGAAACCCAAACTAGAGTTTAAAATCAGGACAGAAAGTGAATACAAAAGTAGCACTTCGACGCAAAACAATTCTCATCATAATGGATGGTGTGGGCATAAATCCCAGCAAGAAGAATAATGCGGTACTGGAGGCAAACACCCCAAGACTGGACGACTATTTTTCTAAACATCCCCATACTACGTTACAAGCATCTGGTCGTGCCGTTGGTTTGCCTAATGGACAAATGGGTAACTCGGATGTTGGCCATCTAACCATCGGTTGTGGAACCATTATCGAACAAGATTTAGTCCGTATTGATAATGCTATTGAAGATGGTAGTTTTTCACAAAACTTTGTATTAAGGACTGCTATAGGAGATGCAAAAAATAATAAACGTCCCATACACCTTGTTGGTTTAGTATCTGATGGTGGTGTTCATAGCCATATTCGTCATCTTTTAGCACTGATAAAACTATGCCATGATAATCAAGTTGCACCGCTTATTCATGTTATTGCTGATGGTCGTGATACCTCCCCTAAATCGCTTAGCACAAGTCTGCAAAAAGTATTGGATGCACTGGATGAATATGGTGGAAAAATTGCAACAATCACCGGTCGGTTTTATGCCATGGATCGGGACAATCGTTGGGAGCGCATACAAGTCGCGTGGAATGCAATAGCCAATAAAGTCGGAATAAGCGCAACGAATCCAATGCAAGCCATACAAAATGCATACAATAGAGGTGAGACTGATGAATTTATCAAACCACTGATATTCCCAGGTGCACAGGCTATTCAAACAGGTGACTCGCTTATATTTTTTAACTTCCGAAAGGATCGTCCTCGTGAGTTGACCGCGGCATTAGGTATGGAGGACTTTAAGGAATTTGATCGAGGAGTCTACACGCCCATACCAGTAACGTGCATGACACGCTATGATAAGTGGATGAATATGCCAGTAGCTTTCTCTGTAGTGCATCCGCCTGCCAGTCTTGCAAAAATTATCAGCGAAGCAGGTTTTAAACAATTGCATTGTGCTGAAACCGAAAAATATGCACATGTGACATTCTTCTTAAATGGAGGATACGAAACAGCTCACGAAAATGAAGAACGTATTCTAGTCAACTCACCCAATGTACGTACTTATGATGAGTGTCCGGAAATGAGTGCTAAAGAAGTTGCTGATAATGTAATTAATGCTTTAAATAAGCAACAGTACGAGTTTATCGTTGTCAACTTTGCCAATGGTGACATGGTAGGGCATACGGCCATTCGGGAAGCCATTATCAAAGCCGTAGAGGTTCTTGATACAGAAGTAGGGCGGGTACTCGATGCCGCTGTTGAAAATAATTATTCAGTGGTACTAACCGCTGATCATGGCAATTGTGATGAATATATCAATCCCTTTACTGGTGAGCCAAACACACAGCACACGGTTTACCCTGTCCCTTGTCTGATTATTGATAAATCATACTGGCAACTAGGAACAAACGAGGGGTTAAGTAATATTGCTCCGACCATATTACAACTAATGGGATTGGAAAAGCCAAAGGAAATGAACAGAGATTCGATTTTAATTGAAGAACTAAGTTTGAGCCACCCTAAGAAATTAGTTTGAATATATATTTTAAATCGATAATCATCATAGTTACTATTATATAAACTAAAGAATATGTTGATCTGCATCACAGCAATGATTACAAGCATAAAGTTTGCTTTCATGTCTTTAAATGCAAAATCAGTGATAAAACAATTATTACAATGAGTTCTCTAACACTTTATTATCAATATAACAAAGAAATACATGGTTGATCGTTAATATGGTTAAAACAACAGATGTGCTACTCGTCGGTGCTGGAGCAATGAGTGCTACTCTTGGTTCTATGCTCAAACAGCTTAATCCTTTGGTATCAATTACCATGATTGAAAGGCTGGATAAGCCGCTTCAAGAAAGTAGTGATGGCTGGAATAATGCAGGTACGGGCCATGCTGCCTACTGTGAATTAAATTATACACCACAGCAAGAAAATGGCTGTGTTAATGTAGATAGAGCCTACGGCATTAATGCTCGCTATGAAGTGAGCCTGCAGTATTGGTCACATCTCGTTAAATCAGGTGCGCTCCCTTCACCAGAAAAGTTCATTAATCCTGTCCCTCATATTAGTTTTGTCTGGGGTGAGGATAATGTTGATTTTCTTCGTAAACGCCAGCAAGCACTGATCGATCACCCTATGTTTGCAGCCATGGAGTTTAGTGATGATCCCAAAATATTAAATGAGTGGATGCCATTAATCATGCAAGGCCGAGATCCACATGAAAAAGTTGCTGCAACACGCGTTGCATATGGAACGGATGTCAATTTTGCAGCTGTTAGCCGAGGAATGATTGAACATTTGCAAACTCAAGATGATTTCGAGTTGTTATTAAATCATGCTGTTAAAGATTTAAAACAAGAGGACGATGGCCGCTGGAATGTCACTATTAAAAACGAAAAACAAAATACAATAACCATGATTAACGCAGCTTTCGTCTTTATTGGTGCAGGTGGTGCGGCACTACAGTTGTTACAAAAAGCAGGCATTGCCAAAGGTTATGGCGGATTTCCAGTAAGCGGTCAATTTTTAGTTTGTAAAAAACCAGAGCTTGTAGAACAACATCTAGCTAAAGTTTATGGTAAAGCCTCTGTTGGTGCGCCGCCCATGTCTGTTCCGCACCTTGATACCCGTATTATTGATGGCGAAAAAGCACTGCTGTTTGGTCCTTTTGCAGGCTTTACAACTAAGTTTTTAAAACAAGGTTCTATCTGGGATCTGTTCCGGTCTATAAAACCTGATAATATTTGGCCAATGATGAGAGTTGGCATGAAAAATCATGACTTAATTATTTATCTGATAAAAGAGGCATTTCAGACGCCAAAATCACGCATGAATGCCTTGCGTGAGTATTTTCCCGAAGCAAAAGATGAAGATTGGACATTGCACACAGCAGGGCAGCGTGTGCAAATAATAAAAAAATGTCCAGAACATGGTGGAAAAATAGAATTTGGTACTGAAGTTATTCATACTAGAGACGGTACACTAGCTGGATTATTAGGTGCCTCGCCTGGCGCCTCAATTTTGGTGCCAATTATTTTAGAAATTGTCGAAGAATGTTTTGCTGAGCAATTAGCAACTAAAGAATGGCAAGATAGAATAAGAAAAATTATTCCATCTTATGGAATATCCATCGTTTCACATAAAGACTTATTTATGTCTATTCGCAACGACACATTATCTACGTTGAAACTCAGTTAATTTCAAGTTCTTAATTAGCAAGGTAAAATATCAAGGGCTGAGCCTGAGGGAGAAATCACTAGATTGACCAGTAAATAGTCGACACTGAAAAAACAAAATATTGGATTGTTGGCTGTGTGATTCCTCCATCTTTTATTCAGTTACAAATCGTAGTTATCCTGTTGATTTTGAGCAGTGATACCTAAAAAGACTACAGGCCAAAAAGTGACTAGCCACTTTCAAGTTTCAGTCACTGTCGCTATTCATATTCTTTTGCTATCGTCTGTTGAAATGTAATTTTTAGACGACAGTGATTGGAGTAGGCTCCGATTTTTCAGTAGCATGTTGATAGCTCTCGATTTGATTAAAGTTCAAGTAGCGATAGATATCATCTGCCATCGTATCTATATCAGCGGCATATTCCATATACTCTGTTACTGTGGGTAGTCTACCCATAATAGCTGCGATTGCAGCTAATTCAGCAGAAGCCAGATAAACATCCGCACCATCTCCAAGCCGATTGGGGAAGTTACGGGTTGAGGTTGAAACAGCAGTGCTTTTTGGTGCGATACGTGCCTGATTTCCCATACAGAGTGAACAACCCGGCATTTCAGTACGCGCTCCCGCTGTGCCAAAAATGCTGTAATAGCCTTCTTCGGACAGTTGTGCTTCGTCCATTTTGGTCGGTGGTGCAATCCACAAACGGGTGGGTACTGCTCCTTGGGTTTTTTTCAGTAATTCACCTGCTGCACGAAAGTGTCCGATATTGGTCATACACGAACCAATAAAGACTTCTTGTATTTCCACGCCAGCAATTTCAGAAAGTGGTTTCACATCATCAGGGTCGTTAGGGCAAGCCAATAGTGGTTCTTTGATATCATTCAAGTCAATCTCAATAATTTCAACATATTCGGCATCGGCATCGGCTTCCAGAAGTTCTGGGTTTTCAAGCCATGTTTGCATTGCTTCGATACGACGCTGGATGGTACGAGCATCGCCATAACCTTCAGAAAGCATCCATTGCAACATGGTGATATTGGAGCTTAAGTATTCAATAATCGGTTCTTTATTGAGTTTAATGCTACAACCTGATGCCGAACGCTCTGCGGATGCATCGGATAATTCAAAGGCTTGCTCTACTTTTAGATCAGGAAGACCTTCGATTTCCAACACGCGACCAGAGAAGACGTTCTTCTTTCCTTCTTTTTCAACTGTTAATAGACCTGATTGAATGGCAGTATAAGGAATGGCGTTGACCAGATCGCGTAGTGTAATACCTGGTTGCATTTTACCTTTAAATCGTACCAAAATAGACTCAGGCATATCCAGTGGCATGACGCCTGTTGCTGCACCAAAAGCTACTAACCCAGAGCCTGCTGGAAATGAAATGCCAATAGGAAAACGAGTGTGTGAATCTCCACCTGTGCCGACTGTATCTGGTAGCAACATGCGGTTTAGCCAAGAGTGGATCACGCCATCACCGGGTCGTAAAGAAATTCCACCACGGTTCATAATAAAATTAGGTAGATTATGATGTGTTGTGACATCTATAGGTTTGGGGTAAGCAGCAGTATGACAAAATGATTGCATGGTTAAATCTGCCGAAAAGCCAAGACAAGCAAGGTCTTTGAGTTCGTCGCGTGTCATTGGCCCCGTGGTATCTTGAGAACCAACGGTGGTCATTTTAGGCTCACAGTACATCCCAGGTCGAACACCATCTAAACCACAGGCCTTACCTACCATCTTTTGTGCTAGGGTATAGCCTTTGTTGGTTTCTTTAGGTACATTGGGGATGAGGAATAAATCTGATTGTTCGAGCCCCAATGCTTCTCGCGCTCTTGCCGTCAGACCACGATCAATAATGAGAGGAATACGTCCTTTAGCACGTACTTCATCCAAAATCACATTGGGTTTCAAGGTGAATTCTGTAATTATTTCCTCGGTATTGTGATGTTTAACGACACCTGCATAAGGATATACATCAATCACATCGCCCATTGCCATGTTGCTAACATCCATCTCGATAGGCAGTGCGCCTGCATCTTCCATAGTATTAAAGAAAATGGGTGCAATTTTGCTTCCAAAACAAAAACCGCCTTCGCGTTTATTGGGAATATAAGGGATGTCATTCCCCATATGCCAAAGCACTGAGTTAGTAGCTGATTTTCGTGAAGAGCCAGTACCGACCACGTCACCGACATACACTAAAGGAAAGCCTTTTTTCTTTAGATCATCAATCAAATTAAGTGGACCTAGTTCACCTGGTTTATCTGGCACAATTCCTTCGCGAGGCATTTTTAACATGGCATTAGCATGAAGCGGAATATCAGGGCGTGACCAGGCATCTGGGGCGGGCGAAAGATCATCAGTATTGGTTTCACCAAGGACCTTAAACACGGTCAGTGTGATCTTTTCAGCAAGTTCTGGTTTTGAGGTGAACCATTCGCCTGTGGCCCATGACTCCATGATTTGACGTGCATATATATTGCCCGCTTCAGATTTTTCCTTTACATCGTGGAAGGCATCGAACATCAATAAAGTATGGGAGAGTGCTTTAACCGCAATATCTGCAATTTCATCATCATCCAATGCGGCAATCAGTGGATCGATATTATAACCACCCAACATTGTACCCAGTAGCTGCGTTGCTTTTTGTTTATTGATTAAAGGAGAGCTTGCTTCACCCTGGATAATTGCAGCTAAAAACCCTGCTTTTACATAAGCAGCTTCATCAACACCTGCAGGTATACGATCCTCAAAAAGAGACAGGATAAAGGCTTCTTCACCCTTGGGCGGACTTTTTAATAATTTAACTAAGTTTGCTGTTTGTTCGGCATTTAATGGCTGAGGTAGAATTCCTTGCTTAGCACGCTCTTCCGCATGGTTACGGTATTCTGTTAGCATTATGTTGCTCCTTAAAGGTTTGCTCACTATCGTGGGCGAATGGTATTCAACCTTTAGTCATTTGATTTTGGTTAGTAATAAACCTAATTTAGCGTTCATTTAATGGTTTGTATTCACGTAGCTCTTTACCCGTATACAATTGACGTGGACGACCAATACGACATTGACTGTCAGCCATCATTTCATTCCATTGTGATATCCAACCAATGGTTCTCGACATAGCAAAAATAACTGTGAACATATTTAATGGAATA
>Ga0164315_10001857_pt1 | contig 16027 bp, 16 predicted proteins | sample GuaBasSedimGuay6_FD_113737 | JGI IMG/M metagenome (GOLD analysis project Ga0164315, IMG submission 113737) | Subseafloor sediment microbial communities from Guaymas Basin, Gulf of California, Mexico - Guay6, Core 4569-2, 0-3 cm | ecosystem: Environmental > Aquatic > Marine > Hydrothermal vents...
TTCCCGGCAAACAGTTTGAACCCTTGCCAATAATAGAAATGGCAAAGGTTCAAAAGCAAATTTAGAACGGCCAGAAGTTATTGTCTTGCCAGATGTTTTCCATTAAAGAGGCTTCATCAAGGGCCATCAGTTTTTCCAAATGGATTTTTTCCCAGACTTTTCCCAAGGTGGTATGGATTCTTTCATCAATAACGATAAACATCTCATCTTCCTATAATCTTACACAAGCTTATTATTTTTTGTTTTCAACGTATTTGATTAAGTCTCGTTCAATTGATGGATCAATATCAGGTTTTTCATAGGCGGATAGTCTTTTTTTAAGCAATTGGGAAGCCCGTTGATCCATATTCCTGGGTTCCATTTTAACCCATTTGGAATGAATATTTCGTATGTTTAAATCCGGAATAAAAAATTCGCTTCTGCACCGATCGGCAGTGTGCTGTTCAAGAAGATAATTACCGGAAGTTCCCAGCCTTTTTATCATGTCCATTGCAAAATTTTCTTTACTGAACTCAATGGGTTTCACAAGTTTTTTGATGGCACAACATAGATCTTCATCTGCTAAAAATTTTTCAAAACTCATGGCCAGCATGGACCCATAGGTACCACAGGCATGGAGACAGACATGGGCACCGCTTAATGCTGCGGTTGTGAGCATCATGGAAGATTCCATTCCGGCCTGATAATCCAGGCAAAAAGATTCAGTCAGTGCTCCCTGGCTTCTACAGGGAATATGATAATAGTGTCCAAGGGCTGTTACAATAGCCGTATGCTTGGCATCTTCAGGTGAAGCATTGACATATCCACCGGTTCTCATATCCGTGGGACTGCCGCCTAGGCCATAGACGATGGGGGTGCCGGGGTTAACCAACTGAGTAAGGCAAATCCCGGCAAGGCTGCATGCATTGGAAATCACCAAAGAACCTGCAATGGTTATCGGTCCCGAGGATCCCATGGAACAGGAGGAATGAATAAGCAGGGGTTGTTTTGCCCGGGCATATACCAACAAGGCCTCCACGCTCTTTTGTGCATATTGCAAGGGGGATAAGGAGTCTACCAAAGAGAGCATAACCGCTTTGTCCGTATTCCCCCATATCATTTTTGCCAATTCTAGTGAATCTTGGGCACAGGCTTTGGAAGAAGTGCTCCCCATAATAGGCTTATCCGTGAGCAATATGGTTGACAACAGCATATCCAGATGGGCGGTTTGGGGGGGGACATCATTGGGCTGGGCCACGATGGAACTGTTAAAATCAAGGGCTTTGGATGTCTGGACAAGTTTACAGAACTTTTGTGTGTCAGCAAGCAGGGCAGGCCGCATTTCACCCGAGGTCTCGATAATAAAAGGAGGGCCGTAACCCGGTGCCATTCGATAGCTGTCGTCCCCTATCAAAAAGCTGTTTGCCGTGTTTCTGGCATGCAGTTCAAACGTCTCGGGTATTGTTTCAAGGGCTTTTTCAATATCCTTTTGCTGGAAAAATACCATTTCTCCGTCAATTTTAAATCCATGGCGTTTAAAAATCTCCAGGGCTTCCTGGTTTGGAAACCGAATACCGCTTTCCTTTAAAAGTTCCAGGGAATTGGTATGGATCTGGTCCAGAACTTCCCGGTCAATGTTAAAAAGTACACGGTTCATATTGTTTAATTCTCCTTTGGATAATTTTTTATGCAATAAGCAAAAAGGTCAGGCAGCAATCAGTCTGCGGATCAGCTCAACAGCTCCGGGGGCATTGTCGCTGAAGCCGTCAGCACCGATCTGCCGGGCATAGGCATCTGTTACCGGTGCTCCGCCAATGATGATTTTTGCTTTCAAGCCGCTTTCTTTAAAGGCTTCGACAATTTTTGCCATTGTCGGCATGGTGGTGGTCAAAAGTGCTGACAGACAGACCACATCAGCATTATGGGTCTGAGTCAGACTTACAAATTTTTCGATGTCCACGTCCACGCCCAAATCAACCACATTGAATCCGGCACCTTCCACCATCATGCTCACCAGATTTTTTCCAATATCATGGAGATCCCCTTTGACTGTGCCAATGATGACAGTCCCTTTTTGTGTCAGCACATCGCAGGTTAGATGGGGTTTTAAAACCTCCAATCCTGCCTGCATGGCTTTGGCTGCCTGGAGCATTTCAGGAACAAAAATGTCTCCATTTGAAAATCTTTCACCCACCACATCCATGGAGGCAATGAGACCTTTATTTAAAATATCATCAAAGGGAACCCCATCGATGATAGCAGTCTTTACATTTTCCACCACTGCAATTCTATCCAATTCCACTACTGCATTTAAGATATCTGATATTGCCATTTTTATTGCCTCCGTGTCACACTTGTTTGAATTCTATGGTAATGCTGTTTTTGTTTTAATTTTTATTATCAGTTCCACTGGAAATTGATCACTTCTTTGTCCATGGCCAGATAATTTTCCTTGGGCGTATAGGGGGAAGATGTCCCTGCCGTGGAAAAAATATACCCACTCATTCCTTTTGCTCGATTAAGGTGGGCAAGGGTTTCCTTGGCCACCGCTTCGGGTTTGCCAATCAGCAGGGGGCCATTGGGATTGATATTGTCAAAAATACAGATCCGATCACCAACTTTTTCCTTTAACACCCGGATGTCCAGAACTTTTTCCTGGGTCAGGTTCCCCGGCATGATGCCGTGAATATCCATTTCTAAAAGGTAATCCACAATCCCGGTTTTTACGATATCTCCGCACATATGGGGAAGCACCTTTGACCCTAAGCGCGACAATTCATTGCACACACGGCTTGTGGGTTCATGGACAAACTCTTTATAATGTTTGGGAGATAACAGCACGGGGCATTCCATGTCAGCCCCATAGAAAATATAGTCCACGCCTGCTTCAATCAAGGCCTTGCCCACGGCAATATCCAAAGGAACAATGGCTTCCTGAAGACCATGCACCAGTTCTGGACTTTCATAGATGTCATTCATGATTTCATTGGTGCCTCTCAATCGAGTGGCAATGGTGAAAGGAGAAATATATTCACAGGCAATGGGCACTTCGCCTTTTAATTCTTGTTTAAGGAGTCTGACCCCGTCAAGGAAATTTTCCATGCGTTGGGTAAACATATTGTTTTTGGCAATATGCGCGACATCTGCCATAGAAAAAACACTGGTTTTTTCAATGATGGGAAACACATCTTCCGGATATCTCACCTGACAATCCAGGGCTTCAGGAATAATGCCGCCAATAAGACCCATTCCCAGCATCACCCAGTCAAATTTAAATTCTTCCAGACTTTTCATATGGGCGGCAAGCATTTCCGGGCCTTCAAGAAGGGAATCCTTAAAAGTAGACCCAAAATAATGACATACCGGTGCTTCGGCAAACGGCGCATTGGGCACCTTGTCCACAGGCTTCATATTAATCGCGGCTTCCATTCTTTCCTTTGCATTCATCTATCGTCACTCCTGTATTTATTCTTTTGTTTTAATTGTGCAAAATTTGTATATTTATTTTGGTCCATCAATTATAAAAGGTACCCCACATAACAAAATTCCACCGGTCCTGTCATGACAGCTATATTTTGATCTTTTAGTTCAATGGTAACTGATCCAGCCGGCATGATCACTGTCATTGTCTTTTCTCGGCTCAGTCCCCTTCTATGGGCTGCCGCAACTGCCACACAAGCCCCTGTGCCACAGGCGGTTGTCAAGACGCCGGGGCGCTCCCATACTGAAAGCTTAAGGGTCTTAGAATTTAAAAGTTGGGCCACCCCAATATTGGCTTCTTCCGGGAATATCGGATGGGTCTGGAGGGCTTTTCCGTATTTTGGCAAATCAATGGCATCCACATCCTCCACAAAAAAAACCGCATGTGGATTGCCGATATTCATTCCCACAGGGTCCTTTAAAGGACCTGCTTCGATATTAAGATGCAGGGTGTCCATTTTTTCTGATAGAGGGATGTCCTGCCAGTCTGTCATGATTTTTCCCATCTCAACGCTCACCTGTTTTTCACCGGCAAGGGAACAGGTCAACACACCGCCCAAGGTCTGGATACGCAGTTCTTCCTGATCGGATTCCTTGAGCAGCAGCCATCCGATACACCGGGTAGCATTTCCGCAGGCTTCCACTTCACGTCCGTCCGGGTTAATAATTCGGATAAAGGCATAGGTTTCAGGGGTTCTGGGCGGTTCCACAATCAACAATTCATCCGCTCCAACGCCTTGGTGGCGGTCGCATATCTGGATAATCTCGTTTATTGATAGGTGAAAGGGGTCTTGCCTGCCATCCACAATGACAAAATCATTGCGCAGCCCATGCATTTTTACAAAAGGCCTGCCTAGGTGTACGAGCCCTTCTCTCGTGTTTGAAAACCAAGGAATTTGCATATTAAAAGCTCCTGATAGTATTTTAATATTCTAATTATTTGTTTCCTGATTGACGGTGTGAAGATGGCAGGCACACAAATGCCCGCTCCCCAGGTCGATCAAGGCAGGTTCATGAGTTTTACATCGTTTCATTACCTGGGGACACCGGGTCCTGAATCTGCATCCCGAGGGCGGGTGAATAGGACTTGGGATTTCACCTTCAAGGAAAATGGTCTCTTTTTGCTGGTTTATCGACACCTGGGGAACGGCTGAAATCAATGCCTTGGTATAGGGATGGGCCATCTCACGAAATATGTCTTTGGTTTGTCCCATTTCCACAATTTTTCCAAGATACATGACTGCCATGTCATCGGACATGTATTTTACCTGGTTTAAATTATGGGAGACCCATAAATAGGTAATATTCAGTTTGTCCTGAAGGTCCTGCATGAGATTCAAGATGGTGGCAGCAGTTGAAATATCAAGGCCGGAGGTGGGTTCGTCCGCCATGATAAATACCGGGGTCAGGGCAATGGCCCTGGCCACGCCGATGCGTCTGGCCTGGCCACCGGAAAATTCATTGGGAAATTTTGTCGCAGACTCAGGATCTAAATTTACTGCCTGTAACAGGCGGATCACCTCATCAAAAAGGCTCTGGTTATCTATCTTCCCCTTTTCCCTCATCATCAGGGGTTCGGCAATGATCTGGCCCACTGTCATCCGGGGGTTCATGCACCCGTATTGATCCTGAAAAATTAATTGGGCTTGTTGACGAAAGGCCATAAGGGTCTTGTGATCCATCTGTAAAACATCCTGGCCCTGAAACAGGATCTCACCGGATTGGGCCTTTACCAGCCTGAAAATACTCTGTCCCAAAGTGGATTTTCCACACCCGCTTTCTCCGACCAAACCAAAGGTTCTCCCCTTTTTAATGGTCAGACTGACATCATCCACGGCATGGATGGTTTTCAAACCTTCGCCAAATAATTTGGATAAAAATCCTTTGTTTTGATAAAAATAAGTTTTCAGGTGATTTATTTCAATTAAATCCATTTTAATCGTTTCCTCCCCCGTTTATTGTCTAAAAAGCATGCTGAAAAGTGGCCGTCCGTGACCTGTTCCAATGGAGGAACTTCTCGTTTACAGATATCTTCTGCAAACTTACACCGGGGATGAAAAGAACACCCCTGGGGCAAGTTATCCAGGGGTGGGACAATTCCGGGAATGGATAGCAGCCGCTTCCCCCTGGCCTGGCGGCTGGGCAGGGATTCCAGCAGGGCTGCCGAATAGGGATGGGAAGGAGAATCAAATACATCCGTGGTGGTGCCCATTTCAAAGATTCGCCCGGCATACATGATCATGATGCGATCGGCCAGCTCGGCCAGTACGCCCAGATTGTGACTGACATAGAGAACCGAGGTTCCATATTGGGCAGCAAGGTCTGAGATCAGCCGATTTATCTGGGCTTCGATGGTGACATCCAGGGCCGTTGTTGCCTCATCTGCCAGGAGAAGAGAGGTTCCGGAAGACAATGCCATTCCGATCATGACCCGCTGTTTCATCCCCCCTGAAAATTCATAGGGGTAATTGGACAGACGGGCCGAAGGATCTGCAATCCCGGTACTTTTGAGTCGTCCTATTGCCTGATCCCGGAAAAACCGGGAAGATCTCATTTTTTTATTTTTATATTTACTCTGGGCCCTGAGAATATCGGTCATCTGTTTTCCAATGGTAAACACGGGATTCAGAGCGTTCTGGGGATTCTGGAAAATCATGCTGATTTTTTGACCCCTTATTTTTCGATTCATATCATTTTCTGAAGTGTTTAACAGGTCTCTCCCCTCAAAAAGGATTTCACCTCGCTTGATTTCAGCAATTTTTGGCAGAAGCTTGATTATGGAGAGCCCAAGTGTGGATTTTCCACAGCCGCTTTCACCGGCAACACCCAGGATTTCTCCCTTCTCAAGCTGAAAGCTGACCCTGTCCAGGGCCCTCATTCTCTTTTTCCCCAGGCGATAATCCAGGGTTAAATTACTGACTTCGAGCAAGGGATTTTCTTTGTTCATCTTTCACGCTCCTTTGGATCCAGGGCCACTCTCAATCCTTCGCTAAAAAGAGAAAAGGCAATCATTGACAAGGCAATGGCCACAGCAGGCCAAAGGATCATCCAGGGGGATACCTGGATATATTTATATCCGTTTCGCAGCATAATACCCCAGGAAGCCGTGGGGGGCCTGACGCCCAGCCCCAGAAAAGATAGCCCGGACTCCCAAATGATCATGGTGGCCATATCCATGCCAAGGCAGACAATTACCGGGGCCATGATATTGGGGGTAATATGCCTTAAAATAATGGTTAACGGCTTTTGCCCCATGGCTTCTGCTGCCTTGACATAATCGGCTTCCTTAACGGAAAGGGTCTGGGCCCGGGCAATTCGTCCGTAAAAGGGAAAGGCGGTAAATGCCAGGGCCACAACCACATTCACAAGAGAAGGCCCCATGACCGCCACAATGGCAAGGGCAAGAATAATCTGGGGAAAAGAACGGACAATATCAAAAAGCCAGATAATAAAATAGTCAAATTTTTTCCCTTCATTATATCCTGCCATCACGCCCAGGAAAACGCCTATGATGGAAGAAAGGCTTACTGCGCCGAAGGCGACAAGAACGGCGATGCGGCACCCGTAAATGATACGGGAAAGAATATCTCTTCCCAGATAATCAGTCCCCAACAGATGAGCTGTCCCTGGTCCTGTAAATCGTTGAATAATATTCTGGGCATTGGGGTCGTAGGGAGAGATCCACTGGGCACAAATGGCAGATAACAGCATGACGGAAATAAAAATTGCCCCAATCAGCCCGCCTTTCACCTTTGCGACGGATTGAAACGCCATGATCAGCGTTTCTGTCCATCTAGGGGTCAGACTCATTTGCCTGTTCATCTGGCCGGATATTCTCTTGGATGATGTCGTGTTCATAGTTCCAGGCCTCTGATAATGGTTATTGTTCGTATTATCTTTGTTAATATTCTGGTTAATCGTATTGGATTTGGGGATTGACAAACCCATAGGAAATATCGGCCAGAAGGTTTGCCAGTACAAATAAAATCGTTGCCACCAGAATTCCACCCTGAACAACAGGGAAATCCCTGGCATAAACCGCATCCACGATCATTTTCCCAAGTCCTGGCCGGTTAAATATGATTTCCACAAACACAGCCCCTCCCAATAATTTACCCACACCAAGCCCGATTACGGTGATGGTGGGGATAATGGCATTTTTTAAGGCATATACGTAGGCAATGGAGCGTTGGGGAAGGGCAAAGGCCTTTGCTGTTCTGATATAGTCTGAATCCAGAACATCCACCATTGATTCCCGGGTTAATCGGGACAGGTATCCCACCCAGCCGATGCCCAAAGCGGTTGCTGGCAAGATAAGATGGGTGGCAATCCCTAATATTCCGCCATCGGTCCCTGCTCCGATGGACGGAAGGATGGGAAATTTGACACAGAATAATAGCACGAGCAAAAGGGCTGCAACAAAATCCGGAACAGCCACCCCCAAAAGAGAGACAATGGTAACAAACCTTGAAATCGGGCTGTTCTGCCGGATGGCGCCAAAAGCTCCCAGGAAAACACCAATGACAGCGGCAACGCCTAAGCTGCTGACCGCAAGCAGAGCTGTGTGGGGCAGAGAGGATGATATCAGCGAACTGACCGAATGGCCGGACCAGACAGATGTCCCAAGATCGCCCTTAACAACGCCCAATAAATAATACCCCAATCTTGTCGGCATATTTTCATTTAAATGGAGCCTGTTATTCAATTCTTCCACCAGCTCAGGCGTTGCCCTGGGGCCCAGCATTGCAGATGCGGGATCACCGGGCATTAAATAGGTTAAACTGAAAAGAATGATTAATACACCGAGCAATGTCGGGATCACCCATAGCACTCGTTTGATAATGTATTTCAGCATTGTTTGGTTGCCCCTGATTTTTTGGTTTTGGCACAATTGCAGTTAAACAAATAAGTTGTGCCGACACTGTTAAGAATGAATTGATTCGGCATTTGAGAGGAAAAAAGGTTAATTGCCCGCATTCCTGTGCAATGCATGGGGATGACATAATCTGGAGATTTTTTTTTCATTTCTGTTATGGTTGACCTGGCAGTATCCATATCCGGACCGGGAAAAGGATCTGTTACCCATTTATTATCAATATTGGCTTCTAAAGATAAAGATCCAATCTCAAAATTATTTGTCCGTTCGACTTGACCTGAAACATATATTAATCCTGCCGTAATTATAGAAGGCGTCTTCTTTTTTTTTATAATTGCGCCTAGCTTCTGGATTGAAGATTCATCAAATAAAATCATAGGTTCACAGGCGCCATTATCGTGCTTGAATCGTCTTTTTACAAAGGCAGACGGATGCACATGAACTGGTATTTTTTTGGGATAGATATTTAAAAATGTTTTCAAACCGTTAAAATGATCTGAATGGCCATGGCTGATCACCACAGACTCAACATCTTTTATATCTGCTGTCACGGTTTTTTCGTTAAACGCCTTACTTTTAGCAAGTAAATTTATATTGTGCACCAGACACTTTCCTGAAATGCCCGTATCCATTAATATGGTATGGGATTCATCATTTTTATAAACTTTAATCAATAGCGATAACCCGGGTTATTGTTAGAATATCAGATGGTCAAAACAGGAGGCTCCGTTTTGACCAACTGCTTGCTCATTTTTATTTAAAACTCATCTCCCATGGTGCCAAACGGCCATTGGGATAGATTGAACCCATATTCACAGTGTTCTGGGCAATCCAGAATTTTGTACCATGGGTAAGCCATATGGCCCAGGCATCTTTATCCGCTATTTTTTGCGCATCCACATAAATTTGGTTCCGTTTTTGAGGGTCTGATTCACTGGCACCCGCCTTGATTAACGCTGTAAATTCAGCATTTCGCCACTGACTGGGATTCCAGCTTTCACCGGCAAACCATTGCATAATATAATTGGGATCAATGGTGGAGGTGTAAAACTGAATATAGGCATCTGTTTGCCCTTTGTTAGCCGCTTCATTAAAGGCACCGATTTCCTTAACCTCAATAATCACTTCAATGCCTGCTTTGGCAGCATCTGCTTTGATCACTTCAGCCATTATCCGCTCTGCATCATTGGCCGGAACAAATAATTTAACGGTAAAGCCATCGGGTTTTCCCGCCTTTTTCATCAGGCTTTTTGCCTTTGCAATATCTTGTTTGTATACAGGTGCTTCGGCCCAATAATCGGGAAGACCGGGCGGCAATAAGGTGTTGGCTCTTTTTGCCGTTCCATAAAAAGCAGCTTCTACAATGGAGTCCACATTCACGGCATAGCGAAATGCCTGGCGAAGCTCAAGTTTATCAAAGGGAGGCTTATTCACTGTCATGCCAAGCCAATAGGTTTTTAAAGCAGGTTTGGAGTAAACCTTAAACTTTGAATCTTTTTTAAAGCTGCCAAAGGTGATCATGGATGAGCGGCCAACCTGGATTTCTCCTGTTTTGAGGGCCGTCTCACAGGTTGAATCCTCAACAATGGGAAGAAAGGTTATTTTGTTTATTTTGGGTGTCTGACCCCAGTATTTGTTGAATGCTTCCAATTTAACATGCTGTTTGGGTTCCCAGGATGCCAGTTCATAGGGACCTGTTCCCACAGGATTCTTACCGAATTTTTCATGTCCCATGCTTTCAGCCGCTTTTTTGGAAACAATAAAGCCGGTATTCATGGGAAGAACTGAAGTAAACAAAGTGACTTTTTTGGATTTGAAAAAAAGTTTTGCCGTATATTTATCAACGACATCCACATGATCAAGCAATTCCCACTGGCCTTTTTCAGGCGACTTTACAGCCGGATCAATGATTCTTTCATAGGAATATTTGACATCTTCTGCGGTCATTTCTCCAAATCCCTTATGAAATTGAACTCCTTTTCTAAGTTTAAAGGTAATTATTTTACCATCCGGAGAAATTTCCCATGACTCAGCCAGGTCCGGTACGATGTCCCAGGTGCCTTCTTTGTATTTAACAAGGCCGTTATACAAACATGACATGATGACCAATTCCCTTTCTGCACTAGTCATCCAGCCCGGATCAAAGGTGCTTACATCTTCCCACATGGCGATCTTTAATTCACCTTTCCCAGCGGATTCGCTGGAAAACGCAATAGAGCTAGCCAATAGGAGCAGCCCAAGCAATAACATTCCGATTGTTTTGATCTTCATACGTCCCCCTTTTGTAAAGTTAGTGAAAAGTTCTTTAAAACGAATACAAAATGTAATTCACTTTGTCAACAAGTTTTTAATTATATTAATTCCCGATTATATTTTTTTTTAAAAAGAAGTATTCCCATGGAGACGTTTAATAGTTTTCTCGTTTACGCAACAAAAAAGACAAGTTGATATTGATGCTTTATGGTCTTGGTCAGCCTGCACTTTTTTACGGAAAAATTGAATTTAAAGAAAGGGTTAAAAAATTATTGTTTCAACCTCTAGAAGTCTTTCTTCTATTCCATCCAAAGCATTTTTATGTATATCTTCTATATGTTCTCTGAGAACCATGGTTGCTGTCTCAATATCCCTGGATTTAACCGCATCAAATATGGCGGTGTGGGCGCTGGCTGAATCTTCTGAAGGGCGGGAGAAAATCAGTTCCTGGCCAAACCGAAGATATAAAAAATCAAATAGATGTTTTAAAATTCCAATGGATAAATTTTGACGGGATAATTCCGCCAGGGACATGTGAAATTGAATATCTTTTACCAATTTTAGCCTTAACGACCCATTTTGACAGGCGGCAAGATATTCATCAAGAGCAGTTTTAAGCTTTCTTTCACCTTGTGTATCAAGAAAGTGAATGGTGTGGGCCAGCATTTTGGGTTCGAGTATGATGCGCAGGTTATAGGCTTCGTCAATCTCATGGGGTGTAACCATTTCGACAAAGAATCCCTTGTTTTGCTCATGTCGCACAAGCCCCATGAATTCCATATGTTTCAGCGCCTGGACAACCGGTGTCAAACTCATATTTAATCCTTCAGCCATTTTCCTGTAAGGGATCTTTTGTCCGGGCTTGAGTTCATTGGAAAAAATCATTTTTCGAATATCGTTGTATGCTTCCCTTGTAAGGTTTTTATCCATGGGAATTATATTTTTTTTAGCAGCCATCCTCGCACTCCTTTTTGTATTCAATTCATAATTCAATTTTGAAGGCACAATTTTGTTGAGGATGTTATTAAGGAAGATTGAAAATGTCCAATACTATCCTGCAATAACAAATCGACTTTGGAAAATTTGTTTACAAAAATTAGAACCAACAAACCGTTTGACCCTTGCCAATAATAGAAATGGCAAAGGTTCAAAAGCAAATTTAAAACGGCCAGAAGTTATTGTCTTGCCAGATGTTTTCCATTAAAGAGGCTTCAAGGGCCATCAGTTTTTCCAAATGGGTTTTTTCCCAGACTGAAAGCCAGTTGTACATTTTCTTTTCTTCCGGATCTGAGGCTTCTTTGGCCCTCAGGGCATATATGGTTACGGCTTTTTCCTCAAAATTTATGGATGCGGTAATGACCGTGGCCTCAAAGCTTGCAGCATTGATTTTATCTTTTAGGGTTTCATCAAGAATATCCGGTGCCTTTACTGCTTTGTCGTCAAATTGATAGCCGCGAGCCAGGAATTTACCGTCTTTTATATAGGCTTTAAATTGTTGTTCAAGGATATTCATGTGTTCCTGTTCATCATTAACAAGGTCCTTGAAAAAGGCCTTGACTGAATCATCTTTTGCATGGTCCATGGCTTTCTCATAAAGGCTTCTGCCCTTTTTTTCCATGAGAAATGCATTTTTTAATATGGTTAATGGTTTTGATTTATCCATGTTCATACTCCTGTTTTTTTTAAGGGTTGAATAATGAGAACAAGGTTACATGATGTTAAATGGAATATCAAGCAGGACAAATGATCTTAATCAATAATTTCACAGGTTAAAACAGCTATGCAAGATGGTTTAAAATTTGCTTTCTAAGGTTTTTTTTTATAAGTTGCAGTATTTGACCGGATAAATAAAGAAAAATACATGACAATATTTGAAATTATTATTATTGCAATAGGGCTTGCCATGGATGCATCGGCTGTTTCTCTTGCAGCGGCTGCCGCGGGATTTGCAAAGGATGCCAGGGCCAAATTCCGATTGTCTTTTCATTTTGGTCTGTTTCAGTTTTTAATGCCGGTTCTGGGCTGGATTCTGGGTATCCGTTTTGTATCTCATTTTAAAGCCTTTGATCACTGGATCGCTTTTTTTCTTCTGGCCTTTGTAGGTATCAGAATGATCCGGGAAGGCATGGACAAGTCCTCTGCCATACCCAAAAAAGATCCCTCCAAAGGGATGACAATGGTTATGCTCAGCGTGGCCACAAGTATTGATGCCCTGGCAGTGGGCTTAAGCCTTGCCATGCTGGATATAAACATCTGGTATCCGAGTGTCATGATTGGTGTGATCACAGCAGGCATGTCACTTGCTGCCATTAAGATCGGCACAAAACTGGGGTTGATGTTTGGAAAAAGAATGGAAATTTTCGGAGGTTTTATTCTGATCCTGATTGGCTCCCGGATACTTTTTTCCCATTTGGCTGTATGAAAATAAAAAATAAAAGGGTTTATTTAGTGTGTCCATGGAAATGATCAACATTATCAGCAGAGAAATGAAGTTAAGTAATTCACAGATTTTGGCCGTTGCAAAATTGCTGGAACAGGGCGCCACCATCCCTTTTATTGCCCGGTATCGAAAAGAAAAGACCGGATCTCTGGATGAAGTCGCCATTGCTGCTATTCGAGACCGGATAGAACAATTGAATGCGCTCAATGATCGAAAAGAGGCGATACTTAAGTCTTTAAAGGAACGTGACCTTTTAACCCAAAGTCTGTTGACAGATATCCAAAATGCCGTTTCAATGACTGATCTTGAGGATTATTATGAAAAATATCGACCCAAGAAAACAACCCGGGCACAAATGGCAAGAGAAAAAGGTCTGGAACCGCTTGCTCGCTTTCTTTTGAATCAATCGAATCAGGATCCTCTGATTGAAGCTAAAAAATATATTTCATCGGAAAAAAAGATTGAATCTGTTGAAGATGCCCTAGCCGGTGCCAGGGATATTGTTGCGGAAATTATCAATGAAGATGTGCAGATCAGAGCCGGTATCAGGGAGTTGTTTTTAAATAGCGGGCAAATCCGATCCATGGTAAAAAAGGGAAAACAAGAGGAGGGCATAAAATTCAAGGATTATTTTGACTGGATGGAAATTGCCTGCAAGGCGCCTTCACACAGGATACTGGCCATGCTCAGGGGACAAAAAGAGTCTATTCTTTCAGTGCATGTATTGCCGGATGAACAAAGAGCGCGAGATCTTATTGAAAGAAAGTATATCAAAAATCAATCCAGCTCGGCACAGGAAGTCATCATAGCCATAAAAGACAGTTATAAAAGGCTGTTATCCAAATCCATTGAAAAAGAATATACGAATCAATTAAAAGCAGAGGCAGATGAAACTGCCATCAATGTTTTTGCGGCAAATTTAAAGGAACTTTTGCTGTCTGCCCCCCTGGGTCAGAAAAAAATTCTTGCCATAGATCCCGGGTTTAGAACAGGATGCAAGGTGGTCTGCCTTGATGCCCAGGGACAACTTTTGCACCATGATCTTATTTTTCCCCATCACAGCAATGATGAACAAGCCAAAAAAATCATATTAAATCTTGTGAAAACATACGTAATTGAGGCCATTGCCATTGGTAATGGAACAGCAGGACGGGAGACGGAGGCTTTTGTAAGGAAACTTGGCCTGGATAACCATATTCATATCGTCATGGCAGATGAGAGCGGGGCTTCTATTTATTCGGCATCAAAACTTGCCAGGGAAGAATTCCCTGATCACGATATCACGGTCAGGGGTGCTGTTTCCATTGGCAGGCGGCTTTTGGACCCTTTGGCCGAGCTTGTTAAACTGGATCCGAAATCCATTGGTGTCGGCCAGTATCAGCATGATGTGGATCAAAAATTATTGAAAAAATCCCTGGATGATGTAGTGGTATCCTGTGTGAATAAGGTCGGGGTTGAGGCCAATACTGCCAGCAGGGAATTGCTTTGCCGGGTATCTGGCTTAAATGATACCATTGCTGCCAATATGGTTTTATTTCGCAATGAAAACGGTCCTTTCAGATCAAGAAAAGATTTTTTAAAGGTGCCAAGATTGGGGCCCAAGGCATTTGAGCAGGCAGCAGGCTTTTTAAGAATTCATAATGCAAAAAATTCGCTGGATCGAAGCGGTATCCATCCTGAATCCTATCAAATCGCTGAAAAAATGGCAACGGATGCCGGGTTTGACATTGAGAATTTTGTGATGAACAGCCTTGAGATAAAAAAGATTCAACTGAGCCGTTATCTTACCGGCACCATTGGTATACCGACACTTAAAGATATCGTAAAAGAACTGGCAAGCCCTGGCCGTGACCCCAGAAAAGAGTTTCAACTCTTTTCTTTTGATGATACCATCCATGATATAAAAGATCTTGTACCCGGGATAAAAGTACCGGGTATTGTGACAAATGTTACTGCTTTTGGTGCTTTTGTGGATATTGGTGTCCATCAGGACGGTCTTGTTCATATCAGTCAGATGGCAGATCGGTTTGTAAAAGATCCCAATGGAATTCTCACCGTCCGGCAGGCGGTAATGGTAACTATCCTGGAAGTGGATGTAAAAAGAAAAAGGATTTCTCTTTCCATGAAGGAAAAGCAAGGTGCATCTTGAAAAATCTGATCAAACCATTACAATGAGACAAGACAAAATGAGTGGGATTGAAAATGAGTGTTATTTCCAAGTGGTTTTTATAAAAAAGGAGATATCAAATGGCCACGACAAAATTAGCAGGAAATAATGTACAGCTGGCAGGTGACTTTCCAGGTAAAGAAAAAAGTGTAAAAAATTTTATAGCAGTCAAACAGGATTTATCAGAGTTTTCCCTGGATGACTTTCCAGGGAAACGAAAAATTTTAAATATTTTCCCCAGTATTGATACAGATGTTTGCGCAACATCTGTCAGAACATTTAATCAAAAAGCATCAGAACTTGAGAATACACAGGTGATCTGCCTTTCTTTTGATCTGCCCTTTGCATTTAAGCGCTTCTGTGCTGCAGAGGGTATTAAGAATGTGCTCACGGGTTCTTTGTTTAGAAAACCTGATTTTGCAAAGGCTTATGGTCTTTTAATTGAAGATGGCCCTTTAAGGGGTTTGACTGCAAGAGCAGTTATCGTCCTTGATGAGAACAACATTGTTTTATATGCCGAGCTTGTGGATGATATCACTCATGAACCTGACTATACTGCGGCGCTTTCAGCCGTGTAATTAGTGCCTGAACGAAAACATCGTTCAGGCATGGTTTTAAGTTTTAGGATTTAGAATTTAACTTAAAACCTAAAACTTAAACCCTAAAACAAGAAACAATCTCGGATAGTTGCAACTTTCTAACCGGTAATCATAATATTCTGGAGATATATCATGAAAAGTATATTCAAGTGGTTTTTCATCATTGGCGGTGTTTTTTTAGTCCTAATCATTGCTGCTATTGTTATTATCCCTCAATTCGTTGATGTTCAGAA
>Ga0164315_10001858_pt1 | contig 16021 bp, 14 predicted proteins | sample GuaBasSedimGuay6_FD_113737 | JGI IMG/M metagenome (GOLD analysis project Ga0164315, IMG submission 113737) | Subseafloor sediment microbial communities from Guaymas Basin, Gulf of California, Mexico - Guay6, Core 4569-2, 0-3 cm | ecosystem: Environmental > Aquatic > Marine > Hydrothermal vents...
AATATTAAAAATTCTCATAATACCTGAACCATATTTTTCGATTTGTCCTATTGCTTTAAAAGTATTTGCAATAAGTTTATTTCTGGTTTTCGATTTATGCTTATATTTTAGAAGTTCTTCAATAGTCAAATTGTTATTTAATCCACCCGGATTATAAAAGATGATTTAAATTCCAGGGTTTCACTTTCGCCTTGCTTGATAAGTTGTAAAAGTTCCTGGTCTTTCAAAATTGGTTAAATCTTATAGAATTTTTTATACCACTCAATAAACCTTTTTATTCCTTCAATATGTGTTGTGTTTGGTTTATAATCAAAATCTTCAATTAAACCAGAAACATCAGCATATGTAGCCGGCACGTCTCCAGCCTGTAGGGGCAGCATCTCTTTTTTTGCTTTAATACCCAGGCTTGTTTCTATGGCCTCAATAAAATCAAGCAACTTAACAGGGTTATTGTTACCAATATTATAGATTTTATAGGGTGCTTTTGAGGAGGATGGGTCTGGTTGTTTTCCTGTCCATTTTTTATTTTCTTCAGGAGCCTTAAACAATATTCTTTTTATCCCTTCCACTATATCATCCACATAAGTAAAATCACGCAGCATGTCCCCATTGTTAAATACTTTAATGGGTTCACCCTTTAGAATAGCCCTGGTAAATAAGAACAATGCCATATCCGGCCTGCCCCATGGTCCATATACTGTAAAAAACCGCAAACCGGTAGTTGGTAAATGAAATAAATAGCTGTAGGTGTGGGCCATCAACTCATTGCTCTTCTTTGAAGCTGCATAAATGCTAATAGGATGATCTACGTTGTCGCTGGTGGAGAATGGCATTTGTTCGTTCAATCCATATACACTTGAACTACTTGCATAAACCAGGTGTTCAATTTTATTATGACGACATGCTTCTAAAATATTTAAAAATCCATTGATATTGCTTTCAATATACGAATGGGGATTTTCGAGGGAGTACCTCACGCCAGCCTGGGCAGCAAGGTTCACAACCCTGTTGAATTTTTCAGTACTGAATAATTTATAAATTTCAGCTTTGTCTTCAAGCTTCATATGATAGAACCTGAACTTTTCATATTTACTACTATTTACAAGCTGATCATGTTTGATTTCATCCTTTTCAATTCCCAGCTCCTTAAGTCTACCGTACTTTAAGTTAACATCATAATAATCATTGATATTATCAATCCCTACTATTTCGTAACCCTCTTCCAATAATTTTTTGGTTAGATGAAAACCAATAAAGCCAGCAGCACCTGTGATTAGGATTTTGGTATTTTTTGAATTTTTTGACATTGTTGGTGGTTTCTGTGTTTTCACCGCTAATTGCGCTAATTATACGCTAATCTTCGCGAAAATTTGCGGAACTTTATTTGCGTTTATTCGCGGTTAAATCATTTTTCGTATTGGCAAATCGTTTGTATTGCAGTTTAGGTCCTCCAAAGTTTACAAGAAGTCCCAATGGTTTGTTTGTTGCTTTTAGATAATTGATCAGTTGTGCTTCATGTTCTGAAACTAAACCTTCCATTGCTTTTATTTCAATGATAATATTATCGAAACATATAAAATCAGCGAAGAATTTTTTATTGAGTAATTCTCCTTTATATTAAACATCAATACCCCATTGTGCTACAAAAGGTATTTTGCTATTCGTAAATTCCCTGGCAAGTGCCTCCTGGTATACCGATTCCAGGAATCCCGATCCAAGATTGTTATAAACCTCCATGCAGGCGCCTACAATTTTATAGCCTTCTTCTTTATAAATCAGTTCAATCATATGTTTTCTCCGCTAATTGCGCTAATTATACGCTAATCTTCGCGAAAATTTGCGGTTAAATCGTATTTATTGTGGCCAGGTTAAAACTGATAAAACAAGTGGAGCCTGACTTGAGGGTTTGGTGCAGTATGAACTTTTTGACATTGTTGAAATATTCTGTGTTTGCTCCGCTAATGCACGCCAATTTTATTGCTAATATTCGATAATATGCTTTGCGCTAATTCGCGGTAAATACATTTTAGTTTTTTCCAATAGCAGAAACTTCAAATCCTATCTTTCTCAGATCTTTAAAATCCAATATATTCCGTCCATCAAAAACAAAAGCAGGTTTTTTCATGAGTTTATAAATCTTCTGCCAGTCAAGGGTTTTAAATTCATCCCACTCTGTAATAATAGCAATTGCGTGTGCCTCCCTAACAGCCTCATATGGATCGTTTTCAAATGTGAGCAGTTGTTCATTTTCTTCAGGTGTACGGGTTTTTAGATAGTTTAAATCATCCATCATGCGGGCTTTTTTAACTTTCGGATCATACACATGGATTTCTGCTTGTTCATCCATCAATTTATCCGCCACATAAATCGCAGCCGATTCCCTTGTATCATTGGTATCTTTTTTAAATGCCCATCCCAACAGGGCTATTTTTTTACCAGAAACTGTATTGAACATTGACTGCACCATTTTTTTAGCAAAACGATCTTTTTGATAATCGTTCAAAATAATGACCTGCTCCCAGTAATCAGCTGCTTCATTCAGCCCATAGTACCTACATAAATATACCAGGTTGAGAATATCCTTTTGAAAACACGAACCACCAAATCCAACAGAAGATTTTAAAAACTTAGGACCAATTCGACTATCCATACCCACAGCCCTGGCAACTTCATCAACATCAGCTTCTGTTACTTCGCACAGTGCTGAAATGGCATTGATAGAAGATATCCGCTGTGCTAAAAAAGCATTGGCGGTTAATTTAGACAATTCAGATGACCAAACATTTGTGGTCAATATCCGCTCGCTGGGAAGCCAGGCAGCATAAATCGACACCAGGGCTTCAATAGCTTTTTTTCCTGAATCGTTCTGCTCGCCACCAATTAATATACGGTCAGCCTCCAACAGATCATTTATTGCTGTTCCTTCTGCCAGGAATTCCGGATTGGACAGTACACTGTAATTCAATCCCTTGTTTTGTTCGGAAAGAATCCGTTTGATAGAAGAAGCAGTACGCACAGGCAGAGTTGATTTTTCAACAACAATTTTATCCGATTTAGCAACTTCCGCTATTTGTCTTGCACACAATTCTACATATTTCAGGTCAGCCGCCATACCTTTTCCAACACCATAGGTTTTTGTTGGGGTATTTACAGAGATGAAAATCATTTCAGCCTCATCAATAGCTTTCTCAATATCTGTCGAAAAAAACAGATTCTTCCCCCTGACCTGCCGAACAATATCACTCAATCCCGGTTCATAAACTGGCAGATCGTCCATATTATCTGAATTCCACTGTTTGATCTTATCAGGATTAATATCCACAACATTTACCCTGATATTTGGGTTTTTTAAAGCTATCACAGCCATAGTTGGTCCCCCAACATATCCGGCCCCTATACAGCTAATGGTTTTAATTTCTTTCATTTTAACCTTGTTATTTCTATGTCTTTACCGCTAATTTCGCTAAGTTATCGCCAATCTTTGCGAAAGAGTTTGCGCGCATTCATGGTGAAAACATTATATTTTGAAAATTATCATCCAGACCTTTGCTCTCTTTACCTTGTTCTTTGCTTTTCGGTCTAAGCTCTATGCCCATTTCATAGCTTCGCCCTTTCAGTCACATATTTATAACCTAAACAATTGAAAATTAATTATATAAGAATGGCACTATTCTAAGCCAGTACCGATTTTTATTCTTGATTTTCCATTTGCCACAAAATTAGCAAATCAGATACTTTTCGAGCCTTCATAAACTCAATAAATTCATTGTTTCCAAACACTACATACCTGATCTTTCGTTTAATCAGACTCTCGGTTTTGTCAATTAGTTTTATCAGGTATTCCTTATTGATATCATCACCTATAAAAATAAGGTCGATCATATTGTTATCCATCCCTTTGGCAAAATCTCCTGTAACATAAACCTTTTCGAGATTACCCAATTTATTGACAACCCGTTCAACAATCTGGTCAAAGCCAAGGTGCTTCAATAATATATTATTAATATCCTGAAATAGTGGGTGACTTGTATTGGCCTGAAAATATTTTTTATTGCCATCCAATTCTGTTTTCAGCAATCCGGCATTTTCAAATTTATTTAATTCCAGGCGGATCGAATTGGTAGATTCACCAAATTCGGTTTCAAGGTTGCGTAAATACGACCTTGAATTACTGTTGAGAAAGAACTTCAGCAACAGTTTTATCCTGGTTTTTGATGTGATAAGAGTGTCTAGCATATTCAAAAACGAGTAACAAAATTACTCAATCTTTCAACATATGCAAATTTTTACGGTATTTTTTACAAATGGTTTTAGTGATAACCTTGCCTTTATTCTTAACAGCAACAAAGAAGTGTTCGTTAACCGTCATTGCCCCATAGCTCCCATAAGGATTCCTATGGAAGATGCCTTCGGCACGAACACAGCGCATTGGCCAGCAGCGAAGGAATGAAGCAATCTTAACGTTTTGACCTAAAATCAAAAGCAGATCGCTTCGCCCCTACCCACTATGCCACCCTTTTGACTCGTGATGACGACTTTAAAGTATCTTAGAAGCTGTCTAAAATTCATCCATCAGTTTTATTATGTGTCTTTTTCGTCACCTCATCGTTTTTTTTTCGACCCGTAGTTCTGCTATACGTCTCAAAAATGCCTCGATCTGACAAAAAATACACTATAATAAATTCAAAAAACGAAATTTAGACAGCTTCTTAGAAAGAAAAGACTATTAGGCCTTGATCACTTTCAAATACGATTTAGGAATAGTAAGCACAATTGACTGACCAATGCTTTCAATTTCAATTTTGACCTTTTGTTTTCCTTTCAACTCAACAAGGTTGCCCATTAAGCCTTTTAGAGCTCCTCTGAATATTTCAACTTTATTACCAATTTTAAATGATTCATTCGAAAGTAACAGATCTTCCTCGTTGTTCAGAAATTGTTTTATGGCCTGAATTTGTTGCTCAGGAACAGGAACAGCCTTCCCTTCGAAAGTGATGTATTTTACTACACCAATAATACTTAGAGCCTTGTAATAGTCTTCCTGGGTAATGTGAACAAAAAGATAGGACCGGAAAAGAGGTTCTTCCACCCATTTTTTTCGATCGCTCCATTGTTTCAGTATTTTTTGCAGCGGTAAATATGCCTCTATTCCAGCTTCCTTCAATCGGTCATAGACCTTTTTTTCGTTCCGTGATTTGGTATAAATTGCATACCACGATTGCGGGTATTGAGTTCTGGGTTTTGAGTTCTGAGTCATTGGTTGAGTGTTAAGCGTTGCAAGTTTTCAGAAACAAGTAACTAGCAACCAGTTTCTACACAATCATTCCTACTCCTACAGTATTGTTTGTTGCCTCCTCTATTAAAATGATGCTTCCGGTTTGCCTGTTTTTACGATAACTATCAAAAAAAAGTGGTCGTGTTGTCCGAAGTGATACCCTTGCAATTTCATTCACTTTTAATTCAGATCCACCTTCAATCCTGTTCAAGGTATTGACATCCACTTTGTATTTGATCTCTTTAACCATACATTTTACATCATTGGTAGTGTGCTTCAAATGATATTTAGTCCGGGGAACAAGCGGTTTATCATTCATCCAGCAAACCATTACATCCAGGTCTTGTTCAATATGAGGCACATTATTTTCTTTCACAATCATATCGCCCCTGCTGATATCCAAATCATCGCTCAACCTCAGGGTAACTGACATTGGGGGATATGCTTCTTCCAGCTCTTCTTCAAACACATCAATAGATTCAATGGTGGTAACAAATCCAGAAGGTAACACCATTACTTTGTCTCCTTTGCGGAAAACACCACCGGCAACTCTTCCGGCATAGCCTCTGTAATCGTGAAACTCGTCTGATTCAGGCCGAATTACATACTGCACTGGAAATCGTGGATCAATATGGTTCAGATCACTACCAACATGAATATTTTCTAAAATATACCTTAGCGTACCTCCACCATACCAGGGTGTATTTTCAGAATGCTCAACAACATTATCTCCTTTCAGGGCACTGATGGGCACATATCGAATATCTTTCACTGCAAGCTTAGAAGCAAATGCACTGAACTGCTCCTTGATCTTCTCATAAGCCTCTTCACTGTAATCCACCAGATCCATCTTGTTTACACAAACTATCAGGTGAGGAATTTGTAATAAAGAAGAAATATAGGAATGGCGGTAGGTTTGTTCTGTTACACCGTTTCTTGCATCAATCAATATGATGGCAGCATTAGCTGTAGATGCTCCGGTAACCATGTTGCGCGTATATTGCACATGGCCGGGAGTATCGGCAATGATAAACTTCCTTTTAGGTGTAGCAAAATAACGATATGCCACATCAATGGTGATACCCTGCTCTCTTTCTGCACGCAATCCGTCAGTCAACAAAGCAAGATTTATTTGCTCATTTCCCTTCCGAATACTGGCTCTTTTAACCGCCTCCAACTGATCTTCAAAAATCGACTTACTGTCATATAACAATCTTCCGATCAATGTACTCTTCCCATCATCTACACTTCCTGCCGTTGTAAACCGCAGTAGTTCCATGTCGAGGTAAGCTTTGCTTGAGAATTCTTTATCTGCATTCATATTAATTGATTTCTTTTTCTAAACTAATTTTCCCTAATCCATGATATCACCGCTAATTTTCACAAATTGATCGCTAATAATCGCTAAAAGTTTCGCGTAATTTGGCGATAATTATTCGCGTAATTCGCGGTTATCGTTCACTATTATTGAATGTAGAACACTATGTTTCAAATTAAAAATAGCCTTCTTTTTTCCGATCTTCCATAGCTGATTCACTACGCTTGTCATCAGCCCGGCCACCTCTTTCGGTTACCCTTGTAGCTGCGATTTCAGCAATGATATCTTCCAGATTGTTAGCGGACGAAAGTGTAAGTCCAGTGCAAGAAATATCACCAATTGTTCTGCACCTGACTTGTTTGGTTACCACCTCTTCTGAATCCTTGAGCTGCATAAATGGAGCTGCATCCAACCATTGTCCATCCCTGTAAAACACTTCCCGTTCATGGGTAAAATAAAGATCCGGGATATCAATTTCATCCAGATAGATGTATTGCCAGATATCCATTTCTGTCCAGTTACTCAATGGAAATACCCTGAAGTGTTCACCCATTTGTTTTTTTCCATTGAATATGTTCCACAATTCAGGTCGTTGGTTTTTTGGATCCCATTGACCAAATTCATCCCTGTGGGAAAAAAACCGTTCTTTTGCCCTTGCTTTTTCCTCATCTCTTCTTCCTCCACCTAAAGCACAATCAATTTTATACTCTTCGATGGTGTCGAGTAAAGTAGTTGTTTGCAATAGGTTACGGCTTGCATTAAATCCTTTTTCTTCAGTCACCCGACCTTTGTCAATCGATTCCTGAACAGATCCAATAATCAACTGTGCACCAATTTTTTTTACAAGCTCATCCCTGAAAATTATTGTTTTCTCAAAATTATGACCCGTATCTACATGCAACAAAGGAAATGGAATTTTAGCAGGCCAAAAAGCCTTTCTTGCCAAATGTACCATTACAATTGAATCTTTACCACCCGAAAAAAGCAATGCAGGATTTTCAAATTGCGCCGCAACTTCCCGCATGATAAAAATAGATTCCGATTCAAGTTCACGTAAATGATTGATATTATACTTTTTCAACATATGATATGTCTTCTTAGTTGTTATTTTGTTTAATCATTGGTAACAGATATTCCATCACTTGTTTAACCGATTCTTCTATTGTTTGTAAATCAGTCCTAACCTCAATATGTGCTTTTTCTGGCAGTTCAAAAGGGGAGTCGATACCTGTAAAATTTTTAATCTCACCTTTTCTTGCTTTAGCATAAAGGCCTTTGGTATCACGCTGTTCGCACACCTCGATGGGAGCATTCACAAATACTTCAATAAAATTATCTTCACCTATAATTTCAAGGGCCATATTCCTTATTTCCTCAGTTGGACTGATAAAACTATTAATGATAATAATTCCGCAATTCATAAAAAGTTTTGAAACTTCTGCAATTCTCCGAATGTTTTCATACCTGTCGGTTTCAGAAAAAGAGAGGTTGCTATTGATACCTGAACGAATATTGTCTCCATCAAGTATTTGAGCAATGTAACCCGTTTTATAAAGTGCCTCATCCAGATATTTGGCAATGGTTGTTTTTCCTGCACCTGATAATCCGGTCATCCAGATCACTTTTGACTTTTGCCTCAATAGGCGCTCTTTGTCCTCCCTTTTTAATATTTTATCAAATACAGGAAATATATTGTTATTTTGATCCTTCATTTTTTAATACGCGTTTAATCATTAATTTTGGCGGGCAAATTTAGCTATTTTTATGGAATTGTCCCTAACCTATCTTTTCATTAATAAAATTATTACTGAAATAGTAGATAAAGGTTATACTTTTTACTAATTATTTTGCCATTGGATATATTCATCATTTCCGTAGTATTGGTATTTATTATTTTTTCGCTTTATACCGAAATAATAGGACCAGCATTTACATTTTTGATTGGTGTTATCGTTTTGGGATTTTTGGGGATACTAACACCCAAGGAGATATTAAACGGGATGGCCAATGAACAAATTGCAGTAATTATTTTGTTATTGCTTATTGGTGATATTATTCGAAAAACAGATATTATTGATTGGCTTTTCGATCGGTTTTTCAGAAATACAAAAACATATAAAGGATTTCTGGGAAGGATGATTTTCATCGTGGCCGGGTTTTCTGCCTTTTTGAACAATACACCCCTTGTGGCTATAATGATGCCATATGTTCACAGCTGGAGCAAGAGAAACGATATTGCACCAAGCAAACTACTTATCCCTTTGTCCTATGCAGCAATCTTGGGAGGGTGTGCTACATTAATTGGTACTTCAACAAACCTGATCGTTAATGGTATGGTTACTGACCAGGCTATTATTCCTGGCCTTGAACCATTAGAGATATTTGATTTTACATTGGTGGGGCTGCCCATGATAATTTTGGGAACCGGATATTTAATGCTCTTTGGAAATAAGTTATTGCCAACAAAACAGGATGCCATTACAGATTTTTCAATCAAATCAAGGGAATACCTTGTTGAGGCTCAAATTAAATCCAACTCCAGGATCATTGGCAAGACTATAGAAGAGGCTGGATTGAGGAACCTAACAGGATTGTATATTGTTGAATTGTCAAGAGGCAGCCAGCGATTATCTGCTGTTTCTCCTGTTGTAATTTTAAAAGAGGGCGATATTTTGGTTTTTGCCGGAGATACAGAGACCATTGCTGAAATGATCAATACAGATTTGGGGCTTGGGCTTACACAGGTAGGCATGTTTGCCAGAAGGTCAAATACAGCCGTATTGGAAGTTGTTGTTTCTCACAATTCTACCCTTATCTCTAAAACAGTAAGGCAAACAGGCTTCAGGGGAAAATATGAAGCTGCCATCCTGGCCATTCACCGGAATGGAGAACGGGTTTCGGGAAAAATTGGCTCTGTTCGATTGAAGGCCGGGGACGTACTTTTATTACTTGCCGGAGATGACTTTTCCAAAAGGTCAAATGATACAAACGATTTTTACCTGATTTCAAGAGTAAGGGAATTCAGGAAACTGAAACTGTACAAAAGTATTATTCTGATTGGTGGCTTATTCTCTGCAATTGCAATTTCAGCACTGGGATATATCTCCTTGTTCATGGCGTTAATGATATTGATGATCATTATTCAAATTCTGAAAATCACCTCACCAAAGGATATCCCAAAAAGCATTGATTACAACCTTGCCATCATTATTGTATTATCTCTTGCGCTTGGAACTGCGATGATAAAAACAGGTATGGCTGATATTATTGCAAATTTTATTATTTCAGTTTTTAAGCCTTTTGGCCCCATGGGCTTACTGTTTGGTATTTTTGCCATTACTAATTTATTAGCCTCCTACATAACGAATAAGGCTGCTGCTGCAATTATTTTTCCGATTTCGGTATCTGCTGCAATAAATATGGGACTGCCAACCATGCCCTTTGTATTAATTGTTGCAACTGCTGCTGCCGCAAACTTCATTACACCAATTGGCTATCAAACAAACTTAATGGTTTATGGGCCTGGTGGCTATGCTTTTAAAGATTATATGAAAATTGGATTGCCACTGACGCTGATATATATGATATCTACAGTATTCATATTATACTTTTATTATATCTATTAGGCATATAGAAAACAAATGCGAAAATTAAAAAGTTTCGATATTAATCGGTTAATTATTCTGTCCTTGCTTTAGTTCGGGGAAATCCTCTTTTCTGGCTGTGCTTTGGGAGCCTCGGCATGACCAAAAAAGAAGAGAAATGAAAATAATATAAAATGGAAAAGAACAAATTGAACATATTACTTGAAATTGCAATAAAGGCATCTATTGAAGCAGGTGAAGAAATTCTGGAAGTTTACAATAAGGATTTTGAAGTTGAGTTTAAAGATGATAAATCTCCGCTAACCCTTGCTGATAAAAAATCGCACGATGTTATAGCAGCATATTTAGCAAAAACAGATTTTCCGGTTTTAAGTGAAGAGGGCAGATCTATTCCATTCAATGAAAGGAATAACTGGACAATATTCTGGATTGTTGATCCGCTGGATGGAACCAAAGAATTTATCAAACGCAATGATGAGTTTACAGTAAATATTGCATTGATCGAAAATAATTCACCGATTTTAGGGGTTATTTATATTCCTGTTCAAAAAAGCCTGTATTTTGCCGGTAAACATTGTGGTTCATATAAAATTAGCAATATAGATTCAACAGGAATTCAGATTACTCTTTCTGATTATATAGGAATGGCAGCAAAGTTACCCCGGGATGATCAAAATGGAAAATTTACTATTGTCGGAAGTAAATCACATATGACCCCCGAAACAGAAGAATTTATTCGGGAACTTAAAAAGGTTCATGGAAAAATCGAAGTAATGTCAAAAGGGAGTTCATTAAAAATATGTATGGTCGCCGAAGGAAAAGCAAATATCTATCCCCGTTTTGCCCCTACTATGGAATGGGATGTGGCCGCAGGTCACGCCATCGTAAAATTTGCCGGGAAAAATATTTATATAGCAAAAACAAACACAGAGCTATTTTATAATACAGAAACACTTTTGAACCCCTGGTTTATTGTAAAATAAAAATTACTAATCCGCTTTTTTACCACGAATTCAAATTTTAATCAAAGAGTATAGGAATAACATGTTTCTAATCCTTTAATAGATACATAATTGCCACAGATTCACTGATTAAATGGATAACTCAAAGAATTATCAGTGAATCTGTGGCAATTTTATACATGTTCATTTTTTTGTTTTTAAATTTATCATAGTGGCAAAGTTCCGGATATACAATAATTAAAAAACAATATTCTCCAAGCCCAAGAAAGTTCAAAGAAGCTATCTATAAAAAATGTGCTTTAGGAGTTTTTAAATATCCGCTTAACTGTAGAGTCTTTTTCTGCCTCTCTGTCATCAGTATAGTAGCCATAACCGTAACCATAACCATAGCCGTAACCATAGCCGTAGCCGTAACCATAGCCGTAGCCATAAGAGTTCTTAGATTGTTTGACATCATTGATCATAATGCTGACATTGGGAATATCTCTCAATTCGATGTCACTCATGATAGAAGCAAACATTTTCTTATTGGTAAAGTTTTGCCGAACAACAAATATATTGGCATCGGTATATTTCATCAACAAGAAAGCATCGGTTACAAGTCCAACAGGAGGGGTATCGATGATGATATAATCATAAAGTTTGTTCAACTCTTCAAACATCTTTTCGGTTTTTTCAGAGGCAATCAACTCAGAAGGATTTGGGGGTACCGGCCCCGCCATGATAATATCAAGATTATCAATGGGTGACACCTGGATGATATCTTCAAGTTTACTCTTATTAATCAGGTAAGAACTAATCCCTTCTGTATTTGTCAACCCAAAATCTTTGTAAATTTTAGGCTTACGAAGGTCAAAGCCTATTAACAATGTTTTTTTTCCGTAAAGAGCAAAAATTGATGCCAGGTTAATGGCGCAAAATGTTTTTCCAGCACTCACCATATCAGATGTAATAAGCACTGTTTGTTTTTCTTTTCCTTTGGATAAAAACTGTATATTGGTACGTATCGATCTGAAAGATTCTGAAATGGACGATTTAGGGGATTCTGCAACAACCGCCTGGGTATCCCGGTTACTGTGAATAATATGACCAATGATGGGGAACTTTGTAATGCTTTCCACATCCTTTTTTTCAACAATTTTATCATTGAAATAATCCTTTCCTAATATATATACAACGGGCAACACCAGCCCCAAAATCAAGGCAATCATGTAATTCAAACTTTTCTTAGGAAATACCGGACTTCCACCCAATCCACGAGCAATATCAATGATCTCATTATCCGGTTCATTGGATGCTTTGGTAATTTGTGCCTCCGAACGTTTCTGTTGCAAATAATTATACATATTATCACTTAAGCGGAATTTTCGTTCTATCCCTAAAAGCTGTCTTTGGGTGGCTGGTAATTGATTTATTTTGCTTTCAAGCAGTTCAATCCGCTGATTGATATCCCTGACAGTAATATTAGAAGTTTTTATGATATTATTAATATTTTCAAGTAAGGAAGACTCCGTCATTTTAATTTTAATATCTATAGACTCCACTCCAGGGCTGCCTGGTTTTGAGTAATACAACATTTCCTCCCGTTCAGCATAAAAGCCTGAAAGTTCAGAAGTAAGCTTGGTTAACAAAGGATCGTCAATACCCATAGTTGCAGGAATAATCAATACATTATCCAGATCCTTATTTTGGATAATGTATTGCTGGAGCGTTTTATAATATTGCGCTTTCATGTCCAGCTGCGCTTTTTCATTTTCAAATTGCTTCAATTGCTCAAATACCTGGTTCGCCTGCAAATCCAGGTTCATGATTTGTTTGGTAGATCTGAAGTCTTGTAAATTCTGCTCTACTATATTCAGTGAATCCGTAATTTCATTTAACTCTCTATCAATAAACAAAATAGTATTATCTGCTACCCGGTTTTTCTGATCAAGGTTTCGCCGCAAATAAACTTCGGTCAGTTTATTTAAAAAATCAATTGATTTTTGAACATTGTTTGCTTTTAATGAAATACTTATAATGGAAGATTCATCTTTGATAGGTTCTATTTCAAATGATTGAAATTGTTGGGTCAGTTTATCAATTTCACTAAACACAAAGTAGAAATTTTGTTCATTATGAGTCTGTGGATTATAAAATTCAGTTATTTCAATTTTAAAGCTATATAAGTTGCTTTGCAATAATTGGCCAAAATTAAATACAGAATCAATGCTAATATTTTCATTGAGCATCAAGGCAGGATCCTCAACAAGCTCAAATTCCTGAAAATTATAGAGCTTTACTTCCTTACCTTCAACTTCTAAGGAATAATTGCTATTTGACAATATTTTTAACTTAAACTTTATGTTCACCGGCTGTGGGAAACTGGAATCGATAACAATTTTAAAAGGACTGTTTCCATACAATTCACTGGTAACAAAATTTTCCTCCTGAAAATAAGCAACACCCAAATCCAATTCCCTAACTGCCTCATTTACCAAAGTATATGATTGTAGTTTGCCAATTTCATTTTCAATGTTTTGTTGTGAATTCCTAAATCCAAAACCCATCATTGTCTGGGCATCCATTGAACCACGATCATCCTTTATCAATAAGGTTGTATTAACCTGATAAATTGGTTTCGTATATTTGTTAAATAGAAATGCGATTAACAAAGCAATAAACACGGTTAAAATAAAAAAGTACCAGTATTTATATAACTTAAAAAAAAGTGCTTTATAATCGAAGGATTCTTCTTGTTCTTGTATAATTTGTTGTGTGTTTTCCACCATTATTTTAATTAAAAATGGCAACCAGTGCCAAGGTTAAAGAAATTGTAGAAATGACCAATGTGTATGGAAATGCACTAAAAGCAAAGTTTTTTCCTTTCACTGGTTTAACATAAATAATGTCATCTGGTAAAATATAATAATACTCAGACTCCATCACATTATCCTCCAGCAAGTTGATATGAAATATCTTAGCATCTTTTTCCTGTTTACGTACCAAAACAATATCATCTCGTTTAGCATATGTAGTTAAATCCCCGGCCAAACTGATAACTTCAAAAATATTGATCCGGTCCTGGTAAATTTTATATTGTCCTGGTCTAATTACCTCTCCAACTATAGAAATATTGTAATTAACCAGCTTAACAATAACAGTTGTTGAATTCAGGTATTTGTCAATTTCCTCCTGTATGATTGCCTTTGCTTCCACTGTGGTTAGCCCCCTAACATGTAGCTTACCTATAAAAGGAAGATCAACATATCCTTCATTATCTATATTATAACTATTTAAATATATCGCAGCATCATAATATATGTTTCCAGAAGAACTAATTCCTTGATTAAAAAATTCGCCAGCATCTTTATTAATACTAAATACCCTTACGTATAAATCATTTGCAGTTTGTAATTTATGTGCTTTAAAATCTTTATATTGGTAAGCGGTTTTTAAAGTATCTTCAGCGGCCTGAAAATATACCTGCTTTTTAATGGGTACACAGGAAGAAAAAAACATCAGCAGAATCACAAATCCCAAAAGTAATTTGGAAACAAATTTCAATTGTTTTAACATTTGGTTTTTTTAAATTTTATTAGCCCTAATAATTCGACCCGCAAATGTAATGCATTTTCATAAATAGTGAGATATATTTATTTCATTAATTTTGTGGCAAATAAATTGAAGCTACTATGAACGCATATGTTTTCCCAGGACAGGGGGCTCAATATATAGGAATGGGCAAAAATTTATATGAACAATCAACATTGGCTAAAGGGTTATTTGAAACTGCCAATCAAATTCTAAATTACAATATTACAGATATTATGTTTGCCGGAACTGAAGAAGATCTCAGGCAGACAAAAGTTACCCAGCCGGCTATATTTCTTCATTCAACAATATTAGCGAAAGTGCTTGGAGATCAGTTCAAAGCCGACATGGTTGCAGGGCACTCATTGGGTGAATTTTCTGCTTTGGTTGCAAACGATACTTTAACCTTTGAAGACGGCTTAAAGCTCGTATACGCCCGTGCAATGGCCATGCAAAAAGCCTGTGAAGCTGAACCATCAACAATGGCTGCAATTATAGGACTGGATGATATGGTGGTTGAAAATATGCTTGAAACAATAGATGAAATAGTTGTACCTGCCAATTATAACAGCCCTGGTCAACTGGTAATTTCCGGATCAATGAAGGGAATTGAAATTGCTTGCGAAAAGCTGAAAGAAGCTGGTGCCCGCAGGGCACTACCACTTAAAGTTGGTGGAGCTTTTCATTCCCCATTGATGGAGCCTGCGCGCATTGAATTGGCTGCTGCTATCAATAACAGTCTGTTTAAAAAACCTGTTTGTCCGATCTACCAAAATGTTAGTGCCAAAGCCGTTACAGATCCTTCAGAAATCAAACAAAACCTAATCGATCAGTTAACTTCACCAGTTCGATGGACACAAATTGCACAAAATATGATTGCTGATGGTGCAACAAGAATTATTGAGGTTGGCCCGGGAAAGGTATTGCAGGGTTTAGTAAAAAAAGTAAACAGGGAAATTGAAACATTAAGTGCAGAGACTCCTGAATAAAGCGTGACTGAAAAGAGGCGAAAGAGGATTTATTAATGAAAACTCCCTATTCACTTACTCCATATTGCTCTTTATAATATTTTTGGTAATCTCCGGAGGTAACCCTATCCAGCCATTCCTGATTGGCCAAATACCAATCAACGGTTTTTTCAAGTCCTTCTTCAAACACAAGAGACGGGTTCCACCCAAGTTCGTTTTGCAATTTAGATGAATCGATGGCATAGCGGAGATCATGTCCGGCACGGTCTTTTACATAGGTAATTAGCTGTTCTGAAACCCCCTCTTTTCTCTTCAACTTG
>Ga0164315_10001859_pt1 | contig 16019 bp, 7 predicted proteins | sample GuaBasSedimGuay6_FD_113737 | JGI IMG/M metagenome (GOLD analysis project Ga0164315, IMG submission 113737) | Subseafloor sediment microbial communities from Guaymas Basin, Gulf of California, Mexico - Guay6, Core 4569-2, 0-3 cm | ecosystem: Environmental > Aquatic > Marine > Hydrothermal vents >...
ACAGCGCCGTCCCACAGCGGACCGGAGCCAGGCATAAAGATGAAAATGTCCCACAGCTTCAGTATAGTGAATATCTGCTCTCCGGGGCTGGCCCTTCCATGGATTCAGTCCCTTTGCCCTGAGACGCTTCAGGTAATCCTTGTAACGCCGGAGCAGTGCCGGGAGATTCAGCGAATCCACGCCGAACACATCCTCCAGCTCATCCAGAATTTCCAGGGCCAGGATGGGGAGGCGGTCCCCCATAAGGTCATACGTCAGGGCATTGTACAGACGTTCCTGGACAAAAGGGGATGAGAAGCGGCAGATATCGGCATGTTCGCCTTTGTCGTCCGCAGAGGTCTCCGTGTCTATGATTCCGTTCAGATAGAGATAGTTGCACCACTCCGCATCAATGTTGAACGGAATGTCCGAACTGGCAAAAAGTTCCATGACATAAGGCTGATATTTCTCGCTCCTGGCCTTTTTCACCAGGTTCAGCACGGTGTTGTTCCACTCCCGCCTCAGCGCGCTGCCGTAAGCCCGTTTCCAGATAAGAAGATCAATGGTTTTCCCCTCTCCCGGGTTGAATTTCTCGGTGAGAAGTTCCCCGAACCAGCACACCAGTCCGGGCTGGCCCCTGGTCGCCTCATACACTTTGTCAACGACTTCTTGGAGAATTTTCTGCCCGCTCTCCCCGGCATACTGTCGGAACAGCTCTCCCACCTCATCCGGGGTGAAGTTGGGGACCTGGAGGGAACGCTGGACATTGAAGGGGGATCCCCTCTCACTCTCCACCCCGAGCACAGCCCGGACGCCGATCAGGGCCAGTCCGTGCAGGAGATACTCGTCCCGCTTCAGGTACATGTCCCTGAACAGCGTCACGAGACGGTCAATGACTTTCGGGGGCAGGCTGTCGAACTCGTCAATAAAGAGGATTACCGGGCGGTCGAACAGTCCTCCGTTTTTACTGAAGAAGGCTTTCCACTCATCCCAGTCTTCGGGAGCTTCGGGTTTTATCTGGAAGGTTTCTTTCATCAGAAAGGGGATTTTGGGCAGCATGGCATCTTCTGTGTCACCTTCTCTGAAAACCGTTCCCTGCATGGACATGGAACCGATAATGAACCTGTCTTTGTGCTGTTTTTCAATTTCCTCCCTCACCTGCCATAAGAGCCAGGTCTTGCCGGCCTGTCTCGGTGCCCACATAGTGAAAAAATGACCGCCTTTTTCCGGGTCATCTGTGAGATTCTTAAAACACTTCTCTCTCAGTTCCCTGCGTTCAACACAGAAATGTCTTTCGGAGTCAACCGGTCCGTAAGAATAAAAACGACGCATGATATTATTTTTTCCTTAATGTATTAGGAGCAACAAATTTTGTTAAAACAGCCCAGCGTTTTGTTGCCGGGCTGTTCACAAAGGGATTTCCCAAAAAATAAAATACCCGGAACGTAGGGTGGGTGCAACGAAGCGGAACCCACTAGCCCCCGCACAAGGTGGGTTCCGCTTCACTGCACCCATCCTACAACATTTTTTTTTATTTCGAGTTCCCTAAATCCTTGGCAGGACACCAAACTGACTATCCCCAATTGTCGTCCGAAAAATCAAAGACGACCTTTGGCACTCCTGACTCATCAGGCTGAAGCTTTAACCGGGTGGAAAACGCATTCCCTTTTTTTGAAATGAACCCGAAAAGGATATCGGTTATGCCTTGTTGAAGGATTTGTATCGCATTCTTTTGGGTAATCTCCCTTTGGGAAATGGTTTTCCAGATAGTGAACTTGCAGCCGCCATCATTTTCCCGCCAGTTGGCGCAGCCGTAAGCCTTTGGTCCCTCAACCACGTCACCGCCGCATACCGGGCATTTCCCTATGGTGACCCTGTCAGGAAAATCAAACTCCGCTTTCCAGTCCCCACCTCTCTGAACCAGTTTGATGCGGGTGGAAAAGGGCTTGTCATCTTTTGAAAGAAAATCATCAAACGGACCGGCCTCTCCCCTGCAAAGAAGCTGCACCGCGATCTGAGGGGTGATCTCTTTGCGGGCCATGTTTTTCCATACGGTAAACCGGCACCCGCCATCCTCTGTTTTCCAATTGGCGCACCCGTACCCTTTTGGCCCTTCAGCCACCTCACCACCACATGCCGGACATTCCCCCAGCGCATTCTCACTCAGATTTTGCGGGCTGTCACTGATCTCAGGCGGTCCCACCTGCCATTTATTCTCCTGTTCAACCAGTCTGATAATAGCTGGAAATTCCTCTCCGTCTTCTGAAACAAATCCGTTCAGCGGGCCGACCTGTTTTTTGGCAAGAAGCGTTGAAATGATGGGGGGCGTAATGATCCTTCCGGCAATACGACTGCGGATGACAAAGCGGCATGCCCCGTCCTCTTTTTTCCAGTTGGAACAGCCATAGTCTTTTTTTCCCTTGATAATCTCACCGCCGCAGTTGGGACACTTTCCGAATCCAGCGTTCGGTGTCTCAAATCTGGCATCGGGATTTTTAAATTCTGTCACTGTTTCTTCCACAATATTTTTTATTCCTTCCAAAAATTTTTTATCCGAGCCTTTCCCCCGGGATATCTCATTCAGTTGCATTTCCCAGCGGGCTGTCTCTTCGGGGGATGCCAGGATTTTAGCGATATTGAACTGCCTCAGCGTCTCAATGAGGCGGCAGCCTTTGTCAGTGGCGATAATATGTTTTTTCTTTCGTTCCATATATCGTCTGGTTAGAAGCGTCTCAATGATCTGAGCGCGGGTCGCCTGGGTTCCAAGGCCCACATCGCCTCTGTAAATCTTTTTCAGTTCATCCTCTGCCACATACCTCCCCGGATTGGTCATATCTTTTAAAAGAAGGGCCTCAGAATACTCCGGCGGGGGAAAGGTTTTCTTTTTTTCGATCTTGGTATCTGCAACGTATGCAGCGTCTCCCTTCTTGAGCGGAGGAAGATATTCCTCACTCTCCTCTCCTTTCTTCCCTCTGACCTCTGCCCCCTTTCCCCTGTCTTCTGCTTCATAGACCACCTGCCACCCCGGTCTGAGTATGACTTTTCCTTTGGTGCGAAATTTCTCCTTTTCAACTTGGGTCAGGATTTCTGTCTGTTCGTATTCACAATCCGGATGAAAGGCCGCAGCAAACCGTTTCAGCACCAAATCATAAATTTTCATTTCATCCGGGCCTGCGCTTTTCGGGAGCGGCGCAAGAGGAATGAGGGCATGGTGGTCGGTCAGTTTGGCATCATTGAACACGCGTTTGTTGGATTTCCGAATCAGTTTCAGGTCAACGCCGGCAAAAGGTTTCGGGAATGACTGTGAAAGTTTCTTCACAATACCCTGAATCATGCTGACATTTTTCGAGCCTAAGACCTTGGAGTCAGTACGCGGATAGGAAAGACATTTTTTGTTCTCATAAAGTCCCTGTGCAATATTGAGGGTCTGTTCCGCAGAAAGTCCGAACTTTTTGTTTGCTTCCTGCTGGAGATCGGTCAATGAATAAAGGGGGGGCGGAGGCTGTTTCTTTTTCTGCTTTTTCACAGACAGGACAGTGCCTGTCTGTTCAGCAATTTTTTCCTGCAGCCGGACGGCCTCTTTTTCAGTATTGAGGCGAGTCTGATCCGCTTTGAACCAGGCGCCCCACCAGTTCCCCTTGTCATTGGAAAAAAAGGCTCGCAGCAGCCAGTAGGGTTTTGGCTTGAAATTTTCCCGCTCCCTCCGGCGGTCCACCAGAAGCGACAGCACCGCTGTCTGAACCCTTCCCACAGTGAACAGGCCATTCATCCGGATGGTGGCTGCCCGGGAACCGTTCATGCCCACGAGCCAGTCGGCAATCTGACGGCACTGCCCGGCTTTCCACAGGCGATCATATTCCGAAGCCGGCTTCAGGGCTGCTATTCCTTCCCTGACCACCTGGGGAGTCAGGGCCTGACTTGTCCAAAATCGCTCCAGGGTCTTATCGTCTTTGACATCTGAAAATAAAAGGATGGTCCGGGCAATCACCTCGCCTTCACGTCCGGCATCGGTGGCGATCACGATTTTGTCAATGGGCGTTTTGGTCAGCAGCCTTTTAATGACTCCAAGCTGCTTTTCTGTCCTCGGAATCGGTTTGTACTTAAATTGCTCAGGAATAATCGGCAGTTCTCCAAGATTCCATCTTTTCCATCTGGCATCATAATCCTCAGGCTCAAGCAGCTCCACAAGATGCCCGATAGCCCAGGTGATGATATAGTCGTCGCCTTCCAGATAGCCATCTCTCTGTCCCCTGACATTAAGGGCACTGGCAAAATCTCTGGCAACCGAAGGTTTTTCTGTGAGGATGAGTGTTTTCAAAAGTTCTGTCCCCAAAATATGATCAGTGAATACTTTGAAGTTTTCACTGACGAGTTTATAAATAATTCAAAGATTGCCGGGCGGGGTTTGCAACCCCGTCCGAAACTTCTGCTGCCGGGATCCATTTGCAATGCCGGACGGCCCCCGATTGCCGGACGGGGTTTGCAACCCCGTCCGAAACTTCTGCTGCCGGGATTGACAAAAAATTGCGGACGGGGTTGCAAACCCCGTCCGGCAGAGGGTTTCCACAATACGCTTGGAAGGATGATTGTGATTCTGATTTTCAGGCGGAACGGCCCATGTGCGTGAGAACTTGTCCGTTCCCAGCCTTTTTAAAAGAACATTCTCAGATGCCAGCGGCAAAACCTCCAGATCATATTCTCGGAATGTCAAAAAAATATGATATGTCATAATTTTGTCATCATGTCAACAGAAAATTTTACGGAACAGAATGAGGATTGTCCGGAGTGCAAAAATTAAGCGAAGCGTTTTTTTGCACCACACACCTCCGAGATGACAAAATTTAAAGCTCTAATACAGCAACTCGTAAATCCGTCCCCTCCTATCTGCCCCCTGCCATGGCATATAAAACAGAGAGAAGTTCCGTCATGCCGATTCTTCCGTCTTCGTTCACATCCGCACAGGGTGAGATGGCATCAGTGATATCTATGCCGGCAAGGAGTTTGAGGATCAGGATGGCATCGGCCAGATCAGCAGTTTTATCGCCGTTGATGTCGCTGTCAGTGCATTCAAATGTGGCTTCCAAACTATGATCCTGTGTCACCTCATAGAATTTGTAAAGGTGGATGCCTGTACCGTCTATTTCTTTTCCTTCGACGGATTCATCATCAGTCACCACACCTGTTAGATGGTAGAATTTGTCAGGCATGATGATGAATTCCTGATCTTCCCCGTATTCCACGGATACCTCTTCCGAGGGACTGATAGTTCCGTTTTCTGCAGGAGTGACCGTTATCTTGGGATTCTGACCAAACTCGGCCCTGATTTCAAAATCGGATTTTACGTCGGTGAGTACGATATGGTCAGTCAGGGGGCCTGCTGTGATCTCCGTTTCCGCCGGTTCACCGTCTGCCGCATCCTGCCTGCTTACGATGCTTACATCACTCGAATAATAGCCGTCATCCGGCGTAATCGTAAATGTCTGGTTGTCTCCGTCTGCTGCAAATACATCGCCGAATGGCTCAATGGCTCCGTTTTCCCCTGCACTGGCTGTTATATGGTGGGTTTTGGCAGAAATGGCTTCGATAGTATGGCTTTGAGTTACAGTGGGAAACGTATAAATTACAATCCAATCTTCTGTTGTGACACCTTCCATGACAGAAATCTCATCAACCTTGACATCTTTAATCTTATAGCCGTCCTCCGGGGGAAGTGGGGCAGGGGTTATCGTAAAAACCGGCTCTGATCCGCATTCCACAATAATCTCTCCAGACGGCTCAATTGTGATATGCTCTGTCTCAGAAACGGTTATGGTGTATTTCTTAATGGCAAAAGAGACTTCAATCCTCTGATCTTCATCCAATGGCGGCAAAGTATGAGAATCTGCGGCTCCGTCTGTTTCGATATCATTGACCTTGACATCGGCTATTTCATAACAATCATCGGGGGAGATGAGGATCGTCGGCCCTGATCCGCAGTCCACGTCCACAGTCCCGGAATCGCCCCCGGAAATTTCGGCCTTTTCTTCGTCACCCAGCATGAGTTTGACGCTTCCACCCTCACCTGCGGTAATTTTCATTGCATAGACTATGGGAGAGAACGTGGCTTCTATCTCCTGATCTTCAGTGACAGGCCTGAATGTGTAAGTTCCGATATCTTCCGTATTTATCTCAAATTCTTCCTTGCCCTTAACGGACTCCTCACCTACAGTGACATCCTCTATCTGGTAACAGTCAGCAGGGGTTATGGTGAATACCGGTTCAGAACCGCATTCCGCAGTCACCTCGCCAGACAGATCAATTATCCCATGCTCACCTGAACTGGCGGTGATGGTGTGGAAGACCTTCTCAAACTCAGCTTCGATGGTATGGCTGTTTCTCACATCCTCAAGCATGTAAGTCCCTGTGCCGTTGTCATCAGTCTCCATATCCGTTATGACAGAGGAGCCGTCCACTTTGACATCCTTTATGCGATGGCAGTAAGCGGGGGTTATGGTGAAGGATTTATCCTGTCCGCAGGTCATTGGGACACTGTCGGATGGGGAGATGGTTCCGCCTTCTGTTGCGCTGGCTTCTATGGTGAGCGTCTTTTTGACAAAATTGGCTGATATGGCATGATTTTCGCTTACATTGGTGAATGTGTAGGAGCTCCCAGTTCCGACTGAACCGTTGTCCACAGTGACGCCTGCTATCTCATAGCATTCATCAGGGGTTATTGTGAAAGTCTGGTTTGCCCCGGGCGATACAAGCGCATTACCGGATTCATTGCCGGATGGCCCGATGATTCCGCCGTCACCTGTACCAACTGCAATATGATATCTGGGCGTAATCACTGCGTCAATCCAGTCTGGAAGCCCCTCGGATAAATCAGTACCTTCCGATACCTCTTCATTAAAATGAAGTACGCTGTCCCCCAAACTTTCCACATTAAAAGTGATGGTCGCCAGCGTTCCTTCTCCGGCCACGCTGTAATCAGGATAGACAAACATGGCAAACGTCAGTACACCGAGTCCATTGTCAATCGTAAATTTTTTCTGCAATTCATCAATGGTGCCCCCTTCTCTGAACAGGAAATCCCCCTCTGCCAAACTGTCAATGGTGACAACATCGGGGTCATACTCCATTACAAACTCAAATCCCACGAATTGGGACGCATCCCTTATCATCACATCAACGGCGAATATATCGTCAACAATAGTTCCCGAACCTGGATTGATGGGATTAATCTGTCCCGGGACAATCTCAATTTTCAGTGCAAAAGAGTATGAGGATAAAACAACAAGGGTGAACAACAAGACGTAAGCGCATAATATTTTTTTCATGACATTAAATCCTTTTAGCTTGGATGCCCCAAAGGAGTGCTGAAATTAAATTTTAGCACACTCTTTATTTCTCGGTCATCCGTTCAGGTGTAAAAAAATAAAGACCCCCGAAATCACGGGGATTCCGGAGGTCTTTGAACAGGTTGATCTTTCAGGCTTGGGAAGCCTCCGGTTACTCGGATGCCTCAGAACCCGCTGCCTCGTCACTTCCGGAAGCAGAAGATGCCGAGGACTCTGCTGTCCCCTCTTCGGGTGCCGAAGATGCCTCTGGTTCGGGAGGCGGGTCATACCATGCCTTCAGAAGCTTGGAAATGTCGGCATATTTGATACAGCCACTTTGATCCAGATCATAGAACGGATCATAATCCGAATCACCTTCGCAGGCATCCTTCTGCCATGCCAAAGCCACCTTTTTTGTATCGTCGCTGTTGATCCTTCCGTCACCGGTGATATCTTTGGTCAGGATTGTTCCGTCGGGCTTTGCCGAGGATTCCAGTTCTCCGATACTGGTGATGGTCAGGTCGTCGGAAACCACGATTTCAGCTTTGAGGAGCTGATAAGCTCCGATCTCCGCATCCCTTTCCTCTGTCATAAGAATATCAGCTTCCCCCTGATGCCCTTTGACTGTCACCAGACAATTTCCGCCTTCGTCTCTGCCGCGCAGGACAATGCGGTAAGTTCCCGGTTCCAATGCAGGAAGTGAAATCTTCTGATTTCCGTCATTGTCAATGGCAAACACGGCACCTGGGATATATCCGCCATCTTTGCCGCATTCTCTTTCATCAGGATCATACACTGACAGGACAGCCGGGGAAAGAGAGCCAAGGCTCACGGACATCCACAGGGTTTCCGCTTCCACCGGCGCGACGGTGGTATGTCCCATGATCATTTCGCCCAGAAGTCCCGCGTCTTCCGGGTCTTCCGGATTCTGTACCACCCGCCAGTCTCTGTCCGGGTCTATCCTGCCGTTCAGGAGCGGAATCTCGCCTACTTTCTCATCCACCAGTGGCATGAACACCGGCGAATCTCCCCGGACCTCCCCGACCTGGAAGATCAGATCATTATAATCCCGGTCTCCGTCAACGGTATCCTGATCTTCATAAACAAAAGCCGTGCCGAGGCCGTTGACATCGGATATCCGGCTGACATGAACACCGAAATCAGAATTCGGCGACCTGAAAGAGAAAAACGGGCGACATCCGGGGCGTGTCTCCATCAGCGATGGGTCTTCCGCAATCTCCTCAAATGTGCAGTTGGGTATCAGGATGACCCCGAACTGATCGCCTGCGGCCATCTCAAAATATTTTACGCCACCATGGGAGCCGTGATTCTGGTCAGATTCTCCGAGAGCACCGGCGAATTGTGCGCCTTCCTCTCTGTCCGAGAACGTGATATGGCCTTCAGTGCTGCCGGATGTCACCCGCCGAACCACTTCCGCTATAAATCTGATCAGATTTCCTGCAAATTCTTCCAACCCGGAGATGCTGAAAATGCCCACTTCCCCTTCATACATCCCACCGTCGAACAGCAGGTTGAATGCGACAACCGCAGTTTCATCGCCTGCATCGGGATCGCCCCCAGTTCTGAACACCCCTTCATTCGGCTCAAACACACAATAGGAAGCGGAGTCTGTGGGATCCGTGCCGCATCTGTATTCGCTGAGATTGGGATATCCGTCTCCGTCCGGGTCTGAACCGTCATCCTGGCCATCATCTTTTTCAAGAGGATCCAGTCCGTTTCTGACTTCCCAGCCATCCGGGATGCCGTCTCCGTCGGTGTCCCATTTGTTGGGGTTTGTATGGTTCCGATATTCCTCTGAGACTGTCAAACCGTCACCGATCAGAGGCTCATCCGGCTCATCCCCATTATCGCCGCCAGCATCTTGCTCTTCATCTTCAGCTTCATCTTCAGCACCAGCATTTTCACCCTCATTACCCTCATTATGAACCTCGTCATCTTCCGGTCCGTTGTGTGAGGTCGTATCGCCAAAATAGTAGTGTTCCCAGTCATCAGGAATGCCATCCCTGTCCTTGTCCCCGCGCAGAGGCATGGGAATATCCACGATCTCAATGCAGGGCTCGTCATCAGTCGGTTCGCAGGGAACATAGATTTCAAGCATGTAGCAGTAATTTGCATACCAATCTGAAACATCGCCGAGGGTTCCGTCGTTCAACTGGTCGCAGTCTTTAATATCCGCTGCCGGGTTTTCGTCATGGTAAAAGATAAAAGTCTCATCCGCGAAGAACTGATTCTCTATCAGTGTCTCGGGTGTGGCAGTTGTCCCCACCTCCTTGATCCCGATCAGATCGCTGCCTTGAAAATAGAGTACGTTACTCTCTATTCTGACTGTATCGTCCGCGGCGGTTTCCAGCTTTATTCCGCATGCAGAGGCAGTGATGTTGTTCATGTAAATGGAATTGCCGATAATCGCTCCGTCACTGCTGCCTTTATAGTGGATCGAGAGGGTTTCGGCTTGGATGAAATTCCTTTCCATATCCGCGGTGGAATCGGTGACAATCACCCCCTGTCCCGCATCGCTGTTCTCTGATATGCCGATAATCTCATTCCCGGCAAGCAGTGCTTCGCTGGCTTCGATGCGGACAGATGTCATTCCAATGGTAATGTTGCTGATAAGCCGCAGGTTCCGGGAATTCTTTGCATACACGCCGTTCCCCAGGGCAAATCCTTCAATCATAACGCCGTCTGTCTGATCTATGGTGATCCCAGGCGAGCCGTCATCCGGTTTGATTTCGGTCAGACCGGGGTCTAATTCCTCATCCTGTATCCACACACCATCCACATATTGCCATCCGCCTTTTAGCTTCAACCCATGGGTGGTGAGGGTCAGGGATTCAGGGTATATGCCATGATCCGCCCGAATGGTCCTTCCGGGAGGCGCGTTGATGACTGCCTGGGTGAGAGTGGTGTATGGTGCGGCTGGCTTGCCGGTTGATGTGCCGACAAATTCGGAATCCACATATAATGTCCCATATATCTCATGAATTTCAGCCTCGGAGATGGCACGATTATAGATGCGAAGCTCGTCTGTGAACCCGTCGAGCTGATATCTGCCTTCACCGTTGGGCGAGATGCCGATGCTGATCGTATCTCCTGCTGTGTCCGGGATCGGAGAAACACCTGGATATTCAGCATAGATTTCGCCGTCTAAGTAGATCGTGAGCATTCCGTTTTTGTAGGTGCATACGATAAAATAGAGGATATCCTGTTTTAATTCTTCGGATTCGTTGAAGATATCCTCATACGCGCCATGTCTGAGGTCAGTCCCTGCCTGAAGCACAAACAGGCCCCGGGGTTCGGAATCAACACCAAGGAAGAAATCGGAATTTTCCCATGATTCTGTCTGATTCAGCATGAGCAGGCTGTTGAGTGCTGTCATATCCCTCAGCTTTATCCACAGGGTAATGGAATACTCTGTGTTGTTCAGGGTGTTTGGAATCTGAATGTATTCATACCCGTCCAGTTTGTCCATGTCCCTGGCCTGACCGGTCGCTCCTTCGACATAACGGGTTTCCCCGATTTCTGTGCCGGTATTTCCGTATCCGCTCTGGTCATTTGCGTTCCCGTCAAAGGGATAATAGGCCACAAGCCCGTCATCTTCAACTTCAAAGGCTCCCATATCCGGGGAAACGCCTTCAAAATCACACGGGTTAATTCCGTCGCAGGTTCCCGTATTGATACAGGGCGAGCTTTTTCCCAGCCGGAAATTCCCATTGCCCGGGGCAATGAACATGGGATCCGCGTCTGTATTTCCTTCACCTGCGAACCCGCCTTGTATATCGGAGTATGTGGCGGTCGCGGTTCCCTGGACGGACTGAGGGTTATCCCATACAATGGAATTGATCAGAACCGGGTCAGAATCTCCGGCAGAGGCAATTCCTGCTGTTCCGTTCTTCGTGATGGTCACGTTGGTCAGTCTGGGTCCAGATGCGTTATCACAGGATATCCCGGTGTTGCTGTTCCCTGTAATGACCATATTGGTCAGGACCGGACTGGTGTTGTCACAGCGGATTCCATCGGTTCCGTTGGTCAGGGTCAGACTGCTCAATGCTGTGTCTGCGGTTTCACCGTTGGCAAATGTCACCACGGGTCCGGTTCCGTCTCCCTGAATAATGGTTTGGGAGATGTAATCCGCGTCCCCGGTTTCAGGGAACTGGGAGACAAGCCTGATCTTTTTTCCTTTGAAGTCGAGGGTTTCTTCATAGACTCCGGGGCTTACCTGCACTGTATGGCCGTCACTCGCGGTGTCAATTGCGTACTGAATGGTGTCAAAGGGGTTTTCCCTGCTTCCGTTTCCGATGGTATCTGAACCGGTCATTGCCACATAGCAGATTCCCCCGGGACACGGCGGGCTCGCATAGCTCAGGCGGAGGGTCAGTCCGTTCTGGCCTACGGCAAATGCGTCACTGCCCGAGTTTCGGCATACCGCGGTCAGTCCGCTGTGAGTTCCGCTGGTGGTCTGGGTCCAGGTGTTATTTCCGTCATAACGGAGGACCGAGCCGGTTTCGCTCACGGCAAAGACTTGGTCTTGGGAATTTCCCCAGACAGCGATGAGGGTTTCGGATGTGCTGCTCTCCGTCGGGGTCCAGGTGGTGCCGTCGTAACGGAGGATGGTTCCTGCGTCACCGACTGCAAACACGTCGGTGCCGGAGCTTCCCCATACGCTCCTGAGGCTTCCTGAGATTTCAGCAGGCATTTCTGTCCATACGGCTCCGTCATAATGGAAGATGCTGCTTCCGACAACGAACAGGTTGTTCCCGGAGCTTCCCCATATATCCATGAGGATGGCTCCTGATGGTCCGTCCGGCATTTTTTCCCACTGGTTTCCGTCATAGTGGAGGATGCCTCCGGTGAGGCCGGCTGCAAAGAGATCATTGTCTGATGCGCCCCAGATGTCTATGAGGGGATTGTATGTGGGACTGGTCATCCGGGTCCAGGCTGTGCCGTCGTAGTGGAGGATGGTGCCGCTGCTCCCCAGTGCGAATATATTGTCTGCTGAGGTTCCCCATACGCTCATCAGGCTGTCAGATGTGCTGCTGGTCATCGGGGTCCAGTCAGTGCCGTTGTGATGGAGGATGAGGCCGTTGTCCCCTACTGCTATCACGTTGCTTGCGGAACTGCTCCATACGCTGTTGAGGTTCCGGGGGATGTCGTTGGGGATATCTGTCCAGAATGTGTCATTGCTTTCCGAGTCAGCGGATTGCATCACTTCCACTGTCATTGGGCTGTTCTCTGCCCCGGGTGCGGTGATGGTGAGGGTTCCGGTTCTGGATGCGTCTGTGTTGGTTTCGTAACTGACAGTAATGGTTCCGCTGTCTGTGCCGGATGCGTCGCTGTCAATGGTCAGCCAGGGGGCGTTTGATTCGGCTGTCCAGGCCATTGTGCCTCTGCCTGTGTTTGTGACGGTAAAGGTGGTTGTGCCACTTACGGAGAGAGCATTCTGGGAGACGGGAGTGACAGATAATGTGGGTTTGCTGTGAAGTTCCCGGATTTCAGCCTCGGAAATGGCACGGTTGTAAATGCGGATTTCATCTCCGTAGAACTCGCCGAAAGCCAAGCCCCGGCTACAATGACGCGTTGCGCCGATGTATAATCCGTGCCATGGATATGAACCGTCAGGAACGGTCTCAAAATTTTTCCGATCTTTCAGATTTCCGTCAAGGTAATAAGAAGCGGTTATCTCAGTGCCTTGCACATCCCATGTTCCGACAAACAGATGCCAATTATCCTGATCCCATAAGGGGCTACCCATAGAAACCCCACCTTCATGAGTGTGAGCATTTCTTTTACCTACCGCAGATTTATTACCCAGATAATAAGTGTAAGCGTCTATAAAGGGAACCGTTTTCATATCACAAGTGGTTGGGCCGTCAGGATTATTGGCTCCTATGGGTTTGGCCCATGCCACCAATGTAAAGGAGTCAAAATTAGGGTTGAACTTGAGCGAGTCCACCAGTTCCACCTGGATATAATCCCCGTCTCCGTCAAATTTAAGCCCTTTTCCCTCAAGACCGTCAACAAATTCGGGATTGCCGTTGATTGTGCCGTGGTGTCCGTTTCCGGTTTCGTCGTTTGTGTTGCCGTTGAATGGATAGTAGGCGATGAGGCCGGCATTGATATCTGAGTCATAAGTATAGCCGTCAGCCCTCGTTGCTGACTGGCCGTCCGGATTGATTACGACAATATCTGCTGCCCCTGCTGTTGCATAAGCAGGCACCTGGCATGTTACCTGGATATCGGAAACAAAGATGAGATTAACCGCCGGATTTCCGCCTATTGTCACCGTAGTGGCAGAATCGAAATTTTCACCGGTTATCGTTATGTTCGTACCGCCGGATATGGAACCGTGATTCGGGCTTATGGAAGTGATAACAGGCGATGGCCCAGCCTCAACCGTGGTCGCTGAAACTTCCGCTGTGTATCCGCTGTAAACCGTGTTCTGGTTGTTGATGTCAGACTGCGTCACGGTGCGGACATGGAAATAATAGGTCGTTTCGGGTTGCAGACCCGTGATTGTGGTGCTTTCCACGCTCTTGTCCGCTGTGGTTTCAAATGGGGTGTATGGGCCGCCGGATGTGGTGGAATATTCGATTTCATAACCGCCGGTGTCACCGATGTAAGTGATCTTTGTCCATGTCAGCGGAACAGATGTTGCTGTCGGTGTTCCGGCAAGCAGATCTGTGGGTGCAACGGTCTGGCTGCTTTCCCAATCACCGCCGTTCTGCTTTAAATTCAGGCGGGTGCGTAAGGCATCGTCTGTTGTGTAAAGGGCGTTGCTGTTAAGATAAAGCTCACCCGCCTCCAATTTCGTGAGTTTCTGAAGCTCTGTGGGAATGCTTCCGCTCAACTGATTGGCACCCAGATAAAGATGCGTCATGTTTGTCAGGCCGCCCAACGCCGCCGGTATGCTTCCGCTCAACTGATTGTCATTCAGATAAAGACGCATCATCTTTGTGAGGTCGCCCAGTTCAGGCGGAATGTTTCCGGTCAACTGGTTCCCGCCCAGATAAAGCCGAATCATATTCGTGAGGTTGCCCAACTCCGGCGGGATGCTTCCGCTCAACTGGTTGTATTGCAGGTCAAGGGATGTCAGGTTGCCGAGGTTGCCCAATTCCGGCGGGATGCTTCCGCTCAACTGGTTGCGAAACAGATAAAGGCCCCTCAGATTGGTGAGGTTGCCCAACTCTTTCGGGATGCTTCCCGTCAACTGATTATTGTTTGTCTCATCCGCTTCATAGTCATTGTTTAAGAAGAGATTTTGCAAACCGGTAAGATCGCCGAGTGATGCGGGAATGGTTCCGACAAGCTTGTTCTTATGCAGATCAATTGCCGTGACATGATTTCCCTCGGCATCGCAGGTTATGCCGTACCATCTGCATTCTGTTCCGGGATCGCCGAGCCAGTTTGTGCTGTCTGTCCAATTTGCCCCGTCAGTGCTGTTGTACAGGTCAGTCAACGCCTCTCTTTCAGCAGCGGGAATGTCCGCCAGAGCGGCAGCAGGCAAAGACAATCCCGCTCCGATTAATACCATAGTCCATACAAGGACGCACATCACTTGCTTCTGAAACATGATCTTCTCCTCCTTACATGTTAAAAAATAATTGATACTCAAAAGCACCGTGAGGACACGGCTCGGCCTCATTATATATATGCACTCAGAACCGCAGATTGCCGCTGATTAAATGGATTTCACGGATTTTTTTTTCATCTGTGGTTCGTTGTTTGAGAACGAATGCAAAAATTCCGCCTGGCGGCTCCATTTTTGCACTCCGGATCGTCACTAAAATTCTTTCTTTTGCGTTTTCCCCAACACTGAACTCAGAATGATGTATGAATCCCGAATTCGACTCTGAAATCCGTTGCTCTGACAATCGGTTTTGTGCCCCTGCTCTGTCTGACCAGCTCCACTATTCCGTAACGGGCCATCTCTTTCAGTCTCCGGGACAGAGTCCCGGCCTTGCGCCCGGTGACTTCCTCCAGTTCTTTCAGGGAATTCGGTTTCTGTCTGATAATTGTCTTCAGCAGTTCCTGATTCTCATTGCTCAGTACCCGGGCCATGGACTGAACGGACTCAAACCAGATTTTGGGTTCGTCCTTTCCCGGCCTGTATTCCCCTTTGGCAATGGCTGTGGTCCGTCTTTTATAGTCCTCAAAAGACATGACTCCGACTTTCAATACCTTGTCTGTCATCGTGATTATCCTTTCCCCATTATCTGTTCCACTGCTGACCAGAAGTCCTCCAATAATTGTCCCGCTGATTCGTATTCATAAGGGAAAACCTCTGTCCGCTGATGTCTGTGATCCCATGTAACCTTGCGGGCTCCGTATTTCCTCTTTTTTGGTTTGATGCCGTGAGCATTGTCAAATCCCAGAATTCTGGTATTGTACCGATCATGAAGCGTCAGAGAATATCTGACTCCGTGAGGTATCTGTTCATCCGGTTCGACTCTGTGCGCCTCTATTTTTGTCCAATAGCCATTATCCATCGGAAATATTTCCCTGTCCATCGAGAGCAATGTTTCCAATGTCTCATCATTTTTATTGAATGTTTTCATCCGTTTTTTCCAGTATATGGGGCATTACCTCGCCGAATTTCCGAATCAGATGCATACATTTGGTATCAGGAAAATATATCATCCAAGCACCTCACGAATTTCATAAACTCCCTGTTCTCCCCGTTCAATGGGATCGTCTGCCAGACAG